>OKWS01000085.1_pt1 | contig 56332 bp, 63 predicted proteins | sample 1607061 | NCBI WGS metagenome assembly OKWS01 (sample SAMN07501040, study PRJEB24779) | human gut metagenome | isolation source: stool | host: human infant | place: USA: Pittsburgh, PA | reverse complement strand
CTCAGAAGTGAAACGCCGTAGCGCCGATGGTAGTGTGGGGTCTCCCCATGTGAGAGTAGGGAACTGCCAGGCATCAATCAGGAAGAACCCCGTACCGGAAGGTGCGGGGTTTTTTGCTTTGTGCGCGGAAAAACATGCCGGATGGCGGCTTCGCCTTATCTGGCCTGCGGGTTTTGTAGGCCCGGTAAGCGCAGCGCCACCGGGCAATGCCGGCCGCACGACCTCATCGGGAAGAGATACAGGAATAAATTTAAGGTAAGGTTTTAATAAGCGCAGAAAAGCAAAAACCCAGCCATAGGCTGGGTTCTTTAAATAGTGGTGCCCGGACTCGGAATCGAACCAAGGACACGGGGATTTTCAATCCCTGAGTCAAAGTTAATAGTTTGTAAACAGGCGTATTTGCATACTGTAAAGAGTGTGCAAAATGAAAATACTTCCCGTTATCTCTCCCAAAGGTGGAGAAGGCAAATCCACGTTTGCTGCTTACCTTGCCGGTTTCCTTGCCGATGCTGGCCTGAACACCCTCCTTGTGGATGCAGACTATTCCCAGCCCACAGCCAGCAGTATCTTCGCGCTGGAGCATGAATCCCCTTGCGGCCTCTATGAACTGCTAATGCAGATGGTCAGTGACCATACGCAATGCATTTCGCAGACCGCCATAAAAAATCTCGATGTCATCTACTCTAACGACCCGGACGAGCTGTTGCCGACCGCGATGCTCCACGCTGCAGACGGCCGTCTTCGCCTGCGTAACATACTTCAGCATCCTTTCTTTAACCGTTATGACGCCATCATTGTGGATTCGAAAGGCGCAACAGGCGTCATGACCGAACTTTCCCTCCTGTCCTCTACCGGTAATGTGATGGGCGTTGTTAAGCCCATCCTTCCGGATGTCCGTGAATTTATCCGCGGCTCCCTTCATATGCTTACCCGCCTGAAAACCTATGAAAATTACGGTATCCGCCTTCCTGATATTTCCATTCTCGTCAACTGTATCGAAAACACCCTGCTTGACCGTGAAGCAATGGACGGTCTTGCCGCCATCATTAACGAAAAACACTACGACGCCTCTGCGCTGGGCAACCGTGACGTTTATCGTTTACTCGATACCCGTATCGAGGCGCTGGATATTTTCAAACTGGGGCACGTCAAGCAGCAGCCCGTGCATCGTCTGGAATACAAAACACGCCGCAAAGGTCCGGCCGCAGCCGTCACCATGCACGACCTCGCGTGTGAACTGTTCCCTGAGTGGCAGAGCCATTTCAGTGACGTTCTGACCCGGGAGGTGCGTCATGTCTGAGACGATGATGCCATGCTCTTATGAGGCTGAGCAGGCCGTACTGGGCGGACTGATGCTTGATAACGACCGGTGGGATGAGGTGATACTGCAAATCTCCCCGGAAGATTTGTTTTCCCGGCCGCACCGTATGGTCTTCCGCGTGATGGCCGAGCTGGCCGGAGAAGGGCTACCGCTCGATCTCATCACTATTACGGAACGGCTGGAGAACAGAGGCGACCTTGAACAGTGTGGCGGCTTTGCTTATCTGGCTGAAATGAGTAAAAACACGCCGTCTGCAGCCAATATCCTGGCTTACGCCGGGGTGGTGGCGGAGAAAAGCCGCCTGCGGCAGCTGATGACAGTGGGTAACAGTCTTCTTTCCGATGTGCAGGCCCCGAAAGCCAGCTCGGCCGGCATCCTTGAGTCGGCCGAAGGTAAGCTGTTTAACATTGCCGAACAGGGAGCCATGCAGCTCAACAGTGAGACCGGCGTTAACGAGGCGCTGGATAAACTGCTGACGCATCTGGAAAGTATGTCCGCCAGTGACGGCCTCACCGGGACACCGACCGGTTTCAGTGAACTGGACGCGATGACCTGTGGTCTCCAGCCCGGCGATCTGGCCCTGCTGGCCGCCCGTCCTTCCATGGGGAAAACGTCGCTGGCCATGGCCGCCTGCACCGCGGCCGTGGGCGCAAAACCTGACGACCACGTCTTTGTGTTCAGCCTTGAAATGCCCTCGGAGCAGCTGATGATGCGCCTGCTGGCGATGGAAGGCCGGGTGGAACTGTCCCGGCTTCGCAGCGGCAACATGGATGATGAAGACTGGGCTCGCGTATCCGCGGCTACCGGTCGCATTATTGAGTGGAAAAACCGTCTGATCATTGATGATACCAGTTACCAGACCCCGGCTACCCTGCGCGCCCGCGCCCGTCGCTATGTTCGCAAATACGGCAGACCCTCTCTCATCATGCTGGACTATCTGCAGCTTGTCCGCTCCCCCGAGCAGGAAAACCGCACGCAGGAAATAGCGGAAATTTCCCGCTCGCTTAAGGCGCTCGGTAAAGAGCTGGGCTGTCCGGTACTGGCGCTTTCCCAGCTCAACCGCCTGGTGGAGCAGCGGGCCGATAAACGCCCCAATAATGGTGACCTGCGTGACTCTGGTGCACTGGAGCAGGATGCGGACCTCATCATGTTTATTTACCGGGATGAGGTTTATAACCCCGGCACCCCTGATGCCGGCGTGGCTGAGATCATTGTCGGCAAGCAGCGGCAGGGGCCAACCGGCACGGTAAAAGTCAAATTTGACGGGCGTTACACACTGTTTTCGGAATTTCAGGAAGGCAGCTATGACTTCGGTTACCGCAGCGGGAGGAAACAGGCATGAGCCGTAAAAGTTCTAATGTGGGGGCTGCCATGCTGCAGCCCGGACGCCAGTCGCAGGCGGCCGGCAATATCAGCGTCATGCCGGCGGCTGAAATGCCCATGGTCCTGACGCTCGACCAGTTAAGCCCGAATCCTGATAATCCTCGCACATCACGCAATCCGCGTTATGACGATATCAAGACTTCCATCCGTTCGCGCGGGCTGGACACCGTGCCCAAAGTCACCCGTGACCCGGATGGTGAGCCAGATATGTACATCTTCAGCGACGGGGGTAATACACGTTATCAGATCCTGTCAGAACTGTGGCATGAGACCGGAGAAGACCGGTTTTTCCGCGTCCATGTGTTGTTCAAGCCGTGGCCGGGACGGCTGCAGTGTGTTATCGGCCATCTGGCAGAGAATGAAGTGCGCGGGGAGCTGAGCTTTATTGAAAAAGCGCAGGGGATCCATAAAGCCCGCTCTATATATGAAGAGCAGATGGGAAAGACGGTTTCGTTGCGTCAGTTGTCAGAGCTACTGACCCATGAAGGTTTGCCAGTCCATTACTCAACAGTCAGCCGTATGGAAGATGCGCTGAAATATCTTTATCCGTGGATCCCAGACCTGCTTGAGTCCGGGCTCGGCAGGCCGCAGATAACGGCGCTGCTGGCGCTCCGGCATGATGCGGAACGCGTGTGGGATGAGTTTTGCCTGATTTCAGACACAGGCGACAAATCCTTCAGCGACGTTTTTGGCCAGTGTTGTGGCCGTTTCAACTCACCGGAACTGTGGTCTCTGGAGATGTTTCGCGATGAATTTATCGGTGATTTACTGCAGGCGTTACCCCATCCGGAACTGGACTATGACCGCTGGATGATGGAACTCGATCCTAAAGAACGCAACCGCAGACATCACTTTGGCGAGCCGGAGACGGTTGCCTTTCCCGCCGCAAACAAGCCTGTTAATGCTGATCACGCCCTGCATACCACAGGCTCAGATGAGAGTGAAGGCGTCCCGCTACCTGTCTCCAGTTCACGTCCTGAGGTCTCAGGAGGGGCTGTAACGCCCGTTCCGGGTAATGCGTCTTCTCCTACTGAAACACCGATTAATGAGCCCCCCCGGCATGAGGTTCAGCCAGATATGTACGGTGCCGCGCCGGTTATTTCAGGTGAGAGCGGGGATGTTAGCGGGCTGGTTACCCTCTCCGATGGGTACGGAGAAGAGAATGGTGGAGAAGAGGACAATGGGGAGGATGGCCTGCTTTCTCTTTTAACACCAGAACCTGAAGTTGTCCTGCAGGATGACGCGCCGGTGACTAATGACAGCATCTGGCATGTGCCGGCCTATCAGGACGATATCGAACACCTGCAGAATACCGCTTTTCGTCTGGCATGGGAGCTGGGTGAGGTCCTTGGCTGCGAAGATGAAATTCTTCCTCAACGCGACAAGGACATGTCTGCCGGTTACGTCGGGGCAGGTGAGGTGTGTTCTGAAGCCGCCGCATTTCTGCTGGGCCTGACCGGCGAAGCGCCTGCGCTGCATCCTGCGGCAGGGGGGTGTGGTCTGCCGGAGCTTTTCACCGGCGGCCCGGGTGAGGGGGAAGCACCTGCCCTGACAGATGAAGATGCTCTGAAACTGCTCCGCCTGATGCGCGTTATGCGCCGTCTCCGGGAGCTGCAACGCGGTCTGACGTACGGGGAGGATAACAGTGATGAATAACTCACAGCGACAGTTGCGACTGCTGAATCTTGTCAGGAAACTGCTGAAGCTGGGCCGCAGCAACAGTAATGCCCATGAGGCAGGACTGGCTCTGCAGCGTGCCCAGAAGCTGATGGCCAGATACGGTATCAGCGAGCTTGACGCCGGCCTTACATCCGTGCGCGAAGCGTCTTCCCGCACGGCCCCTTCGGATGCTGAAAAAGTTCCGGAATGGATGGTGACCCTTGTCGGGGGCGTCTGTCATGCCTTTGGCTGCTGCGCTTATTACTCATGGCGTCAGACCTCTGCCGGGTATCGCCGTTCGGTAACCTTTTACGGATTCAGTGAAAAACCTGAGATAGCAGCCTATGCCTTTGATGTGCTGACGCGCCAGCTGAAAGATGCCACAAATTCTTATCTCAAAACCCAGAGTAAGCGGCTGAAACTGGCCACACGCCGGGCGAGAGTGGAGCAGTTTCGTGACGGCTGGGTATGCGGGGTGCGTGAGGTGATATCGGCGACTGACATCAGCAGCGAAGAGCAGCAGGTGATGAGCCACTGGCTGGAAAGTCGCAGTATGAAAACAGTCACAACCCGTGAACTGAAAGCCTGTCGCGGGGCGGATACAGCACGTTATCAGGGGTATGAAGCCGGACAAAATGCCCGTCTTCATCAGGGTGTCAGCGGCCGGGGTCCGGCAGCCATTGGTTACCGTCAGGATTAAGGGGGAAGGATGAACAGTTTATCTCAGGCTGCAAACGGATTGCTGATGCAGCTGGTTATGGATCTGAGAAGTGGCTATCTGCGCCGCTGCGAATCGCTGGGACTGAACCGCGAGGAAATGCAGATGCTGCAGGGGCTCTCGCTTGAAGAGCTTCACTACCTTTCCGGCAGTGAGGTGTCGATCATCAGTGTGGGCATCAATCACGGCAATCTGGTGCGCATGCTGCAGCAGGCCCGGACGGAGCAGAAACGGCTCCAGCGTATCGATCGGGCGCTGGCGCTGGGCGGCTCCATTGAACTGATGGCCAATTACTTCGGGCTATCCAGTACGGACGTGGCGGCCCGCCGTCGTATTGCCGGTATCGATGTCCGGCCGGGGCGCGGTAATGCACTGGGTGATGAGGAAAACGCCGCCCTGTGGCGTCAGTGGCAAAAGTCCGGCGTTGAAGATGCGGAAAGTGCTGACGGGCTGGACGTAATGATGCTGGCTGCAGAACAGATGAACGTCTCGCTGACGTCGGTCTGGCATGCGGTCCGCGGCTGGCACAAGACCCGGCAGCCTTCTCCGGCCCGAACGCCGGTAAGGAAGACGGCATGAAATACAGAATGGTTGCGCCGGGGCTGCGAGCTCCCCATGGTACGCCGCCGCAATGCTGTCAGAAGGCGTTACGTCAGGTTCGCCATTTCCGGCAGGGGGCGCGTAATTACACCCGGCTCGATGAGAAAGGCTGCGGTTACTACAAAATCGATCTCGGCCCGTTCTGGCGTCTGCTGAGTCGCAACGAAGGCCGGACATGGCTTCTTCTCAGCCACGAACGCTATAACAGCGCCATACGGAAATAGCAGCATGACAGCCTGTTTACCCTGCACCCGTACGCGTGTGCAGTACTAAGCATACTGACAGTTCAGAACGGCCGTGATGGCGGCCGAAAAGGAAAAATAATGAGTCTGCCTGCAGAAAGCCTGATTGCTTATACGCTGGATAAAATGAATGCCCGCCTTGCGGCCCGTCCCCGGCGGGATGATGGCAGGATACGTAACGGCCTGCTGTTTACCGGAAATGTGCATGATTCCATTCCCCGCCGCCTTCTGCTCGACACGCGGTTGTCACCACTGGACAAGATGGGCTGGATGATGATCCGGCTGTATGCACAGAATAATGAGGGGGCGGTTTTCCCCAGCTATGACGAACTGCAGCTGCAGCTTGCCTCACCCGGAAAGGGAAAAGCCTCAAGGGAAACGGTAAGCCGCGTCCTGCTGATGCTGCGAATAACCGGCTGGCTCAGCCTCTGTAAACGCGTGCGTGATGATAAAGGGCGGGTGAGGGGAAATATCTATGCTCAGCACGATGAGCCCCTGACGTTCAGCGATGCGGAAATGCTCGACCCCCGCTTCCTTGATACGGTGGCGGATGCCTGCCTGAGTAAAAACCGGACTATCAGCCAGACCGCCCGTGAAGTGCTCGACGATATAAAAAACGACCCCACCATGCGCCATTATCGCAGCCATCTTGCGCTGATCGAATCGCGTCTGGACCGCCCACAGACGGCCAGCCAGATGGCGAAACGTCATTACCGAATACCCTGTCCCGCCCCGGGTTCGGATACCGAACTCAGTCATAAACGGCCAGGAATCGTCGCTAAAAAACAGGGTTCGGATACCGAACTCAGTCCAGAAAGACACAACAATTCACTGAGTTCGGAATCCGTACTGCCAGTAAAAACAGGCAGTTATGACCGGGTTCGGAAACCGAACCATTACGTACGTAGTATCACACACAGTGTGAATAAAAATACGTACGTACCGGGTAAACCTGTGCTTCCCGACAGCCTGCATGAACTTGTGCCGGCAGAAGATATTGCCATGCTGACCGCACAGCTGCAGGCGCTGCCTGAAGAACAGGCACAACTTGTGCTGCTCAGCCTGCAAAAGGTGATGGCACGCCAGCAGCTCAGCAACCCGGTTGGCTGGTTGCTGGCCGTAATGAAAAAGGCCCGTGAGGGCAGGTTATACGCGCCCCGTCAGGCTGATGATTCGCCTGAGAGTGCCGTGCAAAAAAACGCTCAGCGTCCTGAACAACAGCTGTGGAAACCCGAACCACGCGCCTCTGCCCACCCGGTATCGGAGGAAAATATCAGGGATTTGGTGAAGAAAATTCGGGAAAAAATCATAAGTTCATAAGATTGCAGATTTTTACAGGCAGCGGAGCATGAAGTCATGCACCTTTGCCAGTGAAAATGCCAGCCAAAAAATGAGCGCTGTTGCCACTGGTAACGCTGGATAAAAAATGAGCACCGTTGCTACTGGCAACACTGGCTAAAAAGCGAGCACTGTTGCCAGTGGCAACACTGGTTAAAAGCCAGGCAATACTTCTTCGCCATAAAAGAGATGACGGTTCTGCAAATTTGTAACGGTGACGATCTGGTTTTAAGTTGTTCATATACCCCTCTCGCCCGGACTATCTCAAGCGTGTCAAAACTCATTACCCACTAAAGAGAGGCGTTAGACATGTCTGATGGTAAAACAAAGGGTGGAACAACCGCTTCACGAGCGGGGGCCCTACAGTCCTCTGTTAATATCCTGCTCCATACACATTATGCAATCCGGCTTTGGGAGGGCAGGAAACGTGATGCTCCGGACGAGACAGGGGTGAAAAAAAAGAGGCCTGAAATAATCAGCATGCCTCAAGCCATTGCGCGAGCTGGTAATGCTTCCCGAGACTCAGCGGCAGATAATCCCTATGCCGATATGGCTCTGGTACGGCTCGAAGAAGCCCTGCAACGAGCAACACTTAAAATTAATGAAAACGTCAGTTCACTGGATTCCATATTGTCAGCCGTACCCAAAGGGGTAACGCTCTCGGAAGTTGAATCAGCCGATCCGTTAAATGTCAGCGTTTTCAGCCGTTCACCGTTAGGATACCGGTGCGTATGGCTTCTGGTTGGATATGATCAGTTAGCAATGAAAGCTTTCCAGGCTTTTCATTACGGACTGATTTCGCGTTCGCAACGTGACGCTATCCTGGACAATGGTGGCCATGCTGTTCGTCAGGTCTATGGCGTGATTCAGCCTTACCGAACACTTGCAGTGACTCGCCGTGATATTGCAGAAAAAACCACGCAAGGGCTTGTTGCCATTGAGCGAAATGGCGAACCTGATCCGGATGTGTTAAGCGGTAAAAAACGTTCTTCGTTCTCACCTCCGCTTAAAAACACCATAGCAGAGGAGGAATAATATGATTCGCCCTGTGTTCCTCCTCACCTCCTTCTTTTTACTGAGCGGATGCGCAACAACGGACTGGGCTGCGATTAATAAACAGGTCAGCGATACCGCTGCGACCCTGACAAAAACGTTAGGCGGCAACAGCAGCGGAGAAAGTGGCGGGATGCCGCTGATGAGCCCGGCGGGGCAACAGGCCATGCAGTCCGTCGATAAAACGTTCTCCGTGCCGGTCGATGTGGATACCGCGGCGGCCCGCTTGAAGCGCCATTACAAATTTATCTCCACACAGGAGCTTGAGGCACTGCGGCAGGCCGCAAATGACGGGGACTGGAAAGCGGCGGCTGAAGATGATGCGCATCCCGTCTGGGACGCCATGCCGGGCAGCTACTACAAAATGGGCTCCGACTGGAACGGACGTGATCACCTGGATATCGAAATCGAGAAAAACGGGTCCGGCAGCAGGCTCTATGTTGTCTATCGCTCATCATCATCACAGCGTCTGGCCGGGTCCGGCGTCACGAAGCTGATGAATGATGTCCGCGCTGTTGCGGCGGGTGAAAAACGCTGATGCGGGAGGCAACACATGCAACTCTTTCTGTGTGAAAAACCCTCCCAGGCAAAGGATATTGCCCGCGTGCTGGGTATCAGCAAGCGTGAGCAGGGATTTATCAGCGGCGGTAACATCGTTGTGACCTGGGCGGTCGGCCATTTACTCGAAACTGCCAGCCCTGAAGCCTATGGCGAGCAGTATGGCAGGCCATGGCGTGCCGATGTTCTGCCTGTGCTGCCTGAGGCCTGGAAAATGGTCGTCAAAGAGCAGACAAAATCGCAGTTCACCGTTATCAGTAAGCTGCTCAAAAAGGCCTCTGAAGTGGTAATCGCCACCGATGCCGACCGCGAGGGAGAAGTTATCGCGCGTGAGCTGCTGGAATACTGCCACTACAGTGGCGCGGTGCGCCGGCTCTGGTTATCAGCCCTGGATGAGGCCAGTGTGAAGGAAGCACTGAGCAGTATTCTTCCGGGGGAAAAAACAGCCCTGCTGTATGATGCCGGCAAGGGCCGGAGCCAGGCTGACTGGCTCATCGGTATGAACCTGACCCGGCTTTATACCCTCAAAGCCCGTGACTCAGGGGTGTCAGAAGTGCTGTCCGTCGGGCGGGTACAGACGCCGACGCTTGCCATGGTGGTTAACCGGGATAATGAAATCACGTCCTTCGTGCCAAAGCCCTGGTGGCAGGTACATGCGCTTATTGAAAAAGAGGGCGTCCGGTTCCGGGCTGGGTGGGTGCCCGTTGAGCAGTACTGTGACGAGGAAAAGCGTTGCATCAATCCTCAGGCAGCCCGGGCGGTGGGACAGCTTTGTCAGCAGCAGGGCAGGGCTACGGTACTGGAGGTGACACAGAAGCGGGAGAAAACGGCTGCGCCGCTCTGTTTTGACCTGGGCACCCTTCAGCAGGTCTGTTCCCGAAAATTCGGAATGGGCGCAAATGAAGTGCTCGCCATTGCTCAGTCACTTTACGAAACCCATAAAGCGACCACCTACCCCCGGACAGACTGCGGTTTCCTTCCAACTTCGATGCAGCAGGAAATACCCGACGTTCTGGCGGCAGTGGCAAAATCCGATCCCGCTGTGGCCCCGGTACTGAATCAGCTGGACAGGCAGTTTGTCTCGCGTGTCTGGAATGACAAGAAAATCACCGCGCACCATGCCATCATTCCCACCCGACAGGCATTTGATTTGTCGCGCCTTAGCGCCGATGAGCTGAAGGTCTACCATCTGATTCGCCAGCATTATTTCGCCCAGTTCCTTCCGCTGCAGGAATCTGACGTGACGGAGGCGTCTTTCAATATCGGTGGCCAGCTGTTCCGTACACGCGGGAAAGTCGGTGTGGTGACGGGCTGGAAGTCATTGTTCCAGGCTGAAAAAGATGACGATGAAGAGGACGTCGACGGTGACAGTATGGCGCTGCCGGCACTGGCAAAAGGGAATATTTGCGCTGTCACCGGTTCTGAGGTTAAGGATATGAAAACCAGTCCGCCCAAACCGTTCACGGAGGGGATGTTGATTGCTGCCATGAAGAACTCGGCCAGTTTCGTCAGTGACCCGAAGCTGAAGAAAGTGCTGCGTGATAACGCAGGTCTGGGCACAGAGGCGACGCGTGCGGCAGTACTCGAAACCCTCTTCAAACGACACTATCTGGAGAAAAAAGGGAAGCACATCCACTCAACGCAGATGGGCCGGGAGCTGATTGCGGCCCTGCCGGAAACGCTGACGAGCCCGGGCATGACCGCATTATGGGAGCAGGCACTGGATGATATTTCGCAGGGGAAAATGTCGCTTGCGGTCTTTATGCAAAAGCAGCTGCAGTGGACCCGTCACCTTGTCGAAAAAGGCCGCCAGGACAGTGTGAAAATCACCGCTCCCGTCACGCCTCCCTGCCCGTTATGTAAAGGCCCCACACGTAAACGTAAAGGTAAAAATGGCGATTTTTGGGGGTGCATACGCTATCCGGACTGTGAGGGAATTATCAGTACAGGTAAGAAGAAAGCAGCGAAGCGTAAAAAAACATCGGTTAAGGCTAAAACAGAATAATCCGCGCAGTATTGAACTATTTCACTGTACAACCCCGGGGCGGGTTCTGCTATTGTTGCCAGGCTTTGATGCATAGGTGCCCCGCTGGCCACGGTGCTGTAAGGTAAACTTTAACGGGATTTACCCGCAGCAGGCCTGGCAGGAAGTTATTGCACACTAACTGACCTGTAAGACGCATGCACTCCGTGAAAACCGCGTCGGGATTATTCCCCGGAGACAGATGAGACGACCGCAGGTTAAGGCACTGACCCCAGGGCACCGGAGACGGTGCCCTTTTATTTTTACGGATCACGTTTTCCATTTTGACCGTTGACATTCCGGGAGGACGGTTTAATTATAAAAGTGCTAAACCGTCGTTCATACGACCACCAATGATTCAGTAGCCTGTGAGAATCGCCTTCGGGTGGCTACAGCGAAAGCTCCTGTAACCTGAAAGGGAGCAAACTTTGGTACATCTGCGCACCTTTGAAAGCAGATATCGCCTGTACAAGCGCATTACGACGCGGCGATGAAGGTTCCTTCAACATACCAGACTCTCAGGATTCAACCGATCCTGACCCCCGACGGGAAACTACTCCCGTCAGGGCACATGGTTTCTCCGTCGTACCTATTTTTACCTCCATGGAGAAAACATCATGTCTGCAAACAACACTTCTGCATCTGCAAAATCTGAGTACTTCAACCTGACTATCAAAGGCATCGGGTATCTCAGCAACATTCGCCAGGTTAACCATCAGAATGGCTCGTTCCTCAGCTGCGTAATCAATGCACTGAGTGGTCCGACTGATAATCCGGCCTACGTCCGTTTTGACATTTCTGTCGCAGGTAAAGAGGCTACCAGCCTTATCGCCCGCTGCCAGAAAGCCGTCGATGAAGACAAGAAAGTCCTGTTGGGCTTTAACCTGAGTAACCCGTCCACGGACATATTTACGCTGAACAAAGGCGACCATGCCGGCGAACAGCGCGTCAGTCTGAAAGCCCGCCTGATAAAGGTGGACTGGATAAAAATAGGCCAAGACATGGTTTACAAGACTGAAAAATCTGACTCCATGCCGCCGCAGAATGGCTCTGCCGCACAGCAAAACTACGCAGAGAACTCATTCTGATGCGCACCTGACACACCCCGTTCGCGGGGTGTTTCTTTTATTCCCTACAGGAGAAATGATTATGTCCTCACGCGGCGTTAACAAGGTTATCCTTGTCGGAAACCTCGGCCAGGATCCTGAAGTTCGTTATATTCCTAACGGCAGTGCAGTTGCCACCCTTTCTCTGGCCACGTCTGAGAGCTGGCGCGATAAGCAGTCCTGCGAACAGAAAGAAGTGACCGAATGGCACCGGGTGGTTATGTTCGGCAAGCTGGCAGAAATTGCGGGTGAATATCTGCGTAAAGGCTCCCAGGTTTACATCGAGGGCCAGCTGCGCACACGCAAATGGACCGATCAGGCCGGCCAGGATAAATACACCATAGAGGTGGTGGTCAATATTGGTGGGACCATGCAGATGCTTGGCGGTCGGCAGTCCGGCAGCGGTCAGAATACGTCTTCCCGTAATGACTGGGGCCAGCCTCAGCAACCTTCCGGACCGAGTCACAGTGGCCAGGCTTCCGGCAGCAGTGCCGGTGCGCCGCCGATGGACTTCGATGACGATATACCGTTCATTGGATTCGGGTATGGAGTACCAAAATCGGCAATCCATGCACTCTGAACAGCCTTTATGGCAGTTGCTCTGAACTTACACATAATCCGGTCAGCATTTAAGGATAACTGACATGCCTGTTATACCGAGGATCAACGGTTTCCGGTTCTTTTTTTATTCTAATGAAGGTAACCCGCTCGAACCTGCACACATTCACGTAATGAAAGCAGGTAGTGAAGCCAAATTCTGGTTAACGCCATCAGTGGCACTGGCCAGTAACGATGGGTTTAATTCACGGGTATTAAAAGAACTGACGGGGATCGTTGAAGATAACCAAGCATTGTTTCTGGAGGCCTGGAATGACTATTTCAGCTAAACGGGTCAGCTTCGATGAGGCCACGATGTGGGTTGAACTCAACGACGCCCGTACCATCGGTGTGCCGCTGGCATGGTTTCCACGCCTGTTGCATGCTTCAACTGAACAGCTTAACAGCTATGAACTGAGTCCCCGTGGTATCCACTGGGACGCGCTGGACGAAGACATTTCTATTGCGGGTTTGCTTGAAGGCCGCGGCGATGTGACCCATCGTCCCCATAAAGTAGCCTGACAGCGCGCTATTAGTGAAAAACGCTGGCTTTTGCCGGCGTTTTTTTTCATCAACGGAAAATCAGTTGTTAATTGAGTGAAACCGGACCGATTCCGCACAGTGAGGGCTGTTTTATCACTTTACAGGAAAATTCCGGATGAAACGTAACACCTCTCATAACGTATTTTCACCAGGCAGGCTTGCCACTGTTCTTCCCCTGCTGCTCCTTGCGGGCTGCGTTTCCCAGCCGCAAAATCTGCAACAGCGTGCGCCTGCCGACCCGACACCCGGCACCACCGTCACCCGCAACGTTCAGCCGGTCTCTCCGGACGAGTATGCGCGGACGCCGGAAGTGGTGCGCTACGATCGTTATCTGCTGGTCAGTACCGATCCGCAGGCGGCCCAGCGTGACCCTCTCTCGCAGATTATTGATATTCGCATCCCGTCATCCCTGCATCCTACCGTGGCGGATGCGCTGCGTTACGCCCTGCGCCAGTCTGGTTATTCCCTGTGCGCGACCGGCTCCGCCAACGGCGTGCTTTACCGCCAGGCATTGCCGGCAGTCCAGTACCAGCTGGGCCCGATGCGCCTGCGTACTGCCCTGCAGGTTATGGCCGGTCCGGCCTGGCAGCTGGAAGTGGACGATGTGCAGCGGGTGGTCTGCCACATCCTGCGCGATGGCTACCAGCTGCCGGTCTCCCAGCTTCCGCCGCCGGTCAGCACCTGGTCCACGCCTGCGCCGTCAGCAGTGTCACAACCGGCCATCAGAACACCTCAGTCAGTACCCGTTAAACCTGTCAGCGGAGGGTTTCTGAGAAAATGAGCGAACAGCAACCATTCCATACGGACCCCGCGCCGGCCCGTAAAAGATTCAGCTGGCGTCCCCGCCGCCGTCTCATCTGGGGCGCTGCCGGCGGTGTGGCGCTGGCTGGCATTCTGGCGCTGGGCTACACCGCCTTCAGTCTGGGCATATCAAACCTTGATGAACGCCTTACACGCCTTGAATCTCAGGGCAGTACAGCGGCCACTGTTGAGACAGTCGCGACCCTGCAGTCAGATGTGACCATGCTCAGAGCCGGTCTGCAGGACACCCGGAAAAAACTTGGTGAGATGCAGCAGGAGCTGAGCGCTGCTGCGAAACAGGCCGGCAGCGACGACGCCGTGCGTCAGTCATTGCGAACCCTTCAGGACGCCCAGCAGGGGCTGGAAACCCGCCTGAGTGCGCTGACTGAGCAGCTGACAGCGCTGAAATCACAGCCGGCACCCGCACCCGCCGCACCTGTCGCCGCACCGGTCAAAAAAATCGCGCCTGCTGCAAAAAAGCCCCGTCCCGCTGACACACGTCGTGCTGCTCCGTCCCTTCGCGTGGCCCGCAATGCGCCTTTTGTGCTGACGGGCGTGGAGAAGCGGGGGGCAGAGTCCTGGGCTGCCATCGCGCCCCGGGGCTACAGCAACCTGTCGCAGGTGGCCCTGGTCGGAGAGGGCGAAACCGTTGCCGGCTGGACGCTGGTCAGTGCCGGTTATGGTGAGGCGACGTTTCGGGTTAACGGCCGCCTGACCGTGCTCAGAGCAGAATAACGGAGCGAATGATGAAACTGAAACATACCTTTTTAGCCGCTATGCTGCTGAGTCCCCTGACCCTGGCCGCGACCACATCAGGACAGACGGATGTCAGCCGACAGGAATCAACACAACGGGCGGATTCCGCACAGCAAAACCTGCAGCAGCAGGCCGGTCAGTGGGGACTCAGTGCCGACGATTATCAGCGTTATCAGCAGCTGATGAAGGGGCCCCGGGGTATCCAGTCGCCGGGTCTCGATCCGCTTTCCACCCTGGGTATTGAGGCGCAGACGCCGGCAGAGCGCCGTAAGTTTGCGGAAAAGTGGGTGAAGGAAGAGTTTGCCCGCACCCAGAAGGAGCTTGATTTCCAGCGTGAGGTGAACGCGGCCTGGCAGCGCCTGTATCCGGGCGCACTGCCGGTCAATATGGGGAACGCCTCCGGCGTGGCGCACGACAGTGCTGGCCGGCTGGCGCTGTTCGTCAGGTCAAAAGACTGCGCCACCTGCGACGCGAAACTGTCTGCCGTGCTGGCTGACAACCGGCCGGTGGACATCTATCTGGTCGACAGCCAGGGCAGTGATGATGCGCTTCGCAGCTGGGCACGGGACCATCACATTCCCGTGGAAAAGGTCCGCAAGCGCCAGATCACGCTTAACCACGACGGCGGCCGGTGGATGCGCTTTGGTAACGGCCTGATGCCGGTTTTACTGCAGCAGGCGGGAGACGGTAAATGGGCAATCGCAGCGTTCTGACCGGCGCACTGGCGCTGGGCTTACTGATGGCGGCCGTCCCTGACGGCCATGCTGGCCAGACGGTGCCGGAGGGTTACGTCCTCGTGGCCATGGCGCACGGCGTGCCCCCGGAAGCGCTTTACTCGGTCTCCCTGAGCGAGTCTTCGCGCAAACTTCCCCGCGGCGTGCGGCCATGGCCCTGGACCATCAATGTGGCAGGCAAAGGGTATCGCTATGAGACGCGTCTGCAGGCCTGGCAGGCGCTGCAGGTCTTTATGAAGCGTAACCCGCTTAAGCGCATCGATGTCGGTATTGCCCAGGTCAATCTGGGCTGGAACGGTCATCATTTTGCCTCAACGTGGGATGCGTTTGACCCTTACACCAATCTGAACGCCGCCGCCACCATTCTGCGTGAGTGCTGGGCGCGCAGGCCCGGCAGCTGGCTGGATGCGGCTGGCTGCTACCACCATCCCGCAGGTGGTCAGCCTGCTGCACGTTACCGCGCCATTGTGAGAGGGCATCTGGAAAAAATCAGCCCTGCACCCCGCATTTCTGCGCCGGCAGCTGAAGCGCCCCGTTCGGTTGCTGCGCTCACCCCCGATCCAGGCTTCGTCTGGACTGAACCCGGGAGATAACCCTGATGAAAACGCTGTCCTTACTGCTGTTTACCCTCCTTCCCCTGACCGGCCATGCTGAACTGAACGTCATTGCTGACCTGGGCGGTCAGGATGCTGCCCCGTATTTTGAGGCCGTCAATAAACAGCCCGGCATGAGCACGGAAAACGACACCGTATCTTCGCCCCCGTCACCCGTGCTGCAGGGCGAGGCCGCCATGCTGCCGGTATTCACGCCGGAGTTGCGCCCGGGCAGCGTTCCCGACCGGCCGCTGCAGTTGCCCGGCATCGGGGCGTTGTTTCTGGTCGGGGATGATGCCCTGTCCCGTGAATGGCTGAAGGCCAATGCCGGCGCGCTGGCTGAACAGCATGCGGCCGGGATGATAGTCAACGTCACAGACATGGATGCCGTGCGCGAGCTGCGCGAGCTGGCACCCGGTGTCAGCCTGGCCCCGGCTTCCGGCAGCGAGCTGGCCCGTCGCCTGCAGATTGCGCATTATCCGGTACTTATCACCGATACCGGCCTGACGCAGCAGGTTAAGCCGTAATGAGCGCGCCAGATATCAACGGTCTGCTGATGGCGCACCCTTACGGGGCGGTCATACTGGTCGTCCTTTTCCTGGTGGTGATGGCCTTTCTGAACCTGCGCCGGCGGGAGAAAGCCAGCACCCGCCGTCACCGGCGATACCGGGCAACGGCGGGGCGGGTACTGAATAAGCTGAACAGCCTGCCGGGAGACGGGCAGCGCCTGACTTATCTGCGCAAAATCAGCCCCTATGTCTTTGAAGAGCTGTTGCTGTCTGCCTTTGAATGTCAGGGGCTGACCGTAGTGCGTAATGCCTCCTACAGCGGTGACGGCGGCCTTGATGGCCAGGTCGTCATCGACGGCGAGCACTGGCTTATCCAGGCCAAACGGTACAGTCGTGCTGTTTCCCCCGCACATGTTGAGGACTTCGACCGGCTTCTCCTGCAGTCGGGCCGCCGGGGGCTGTTTATCCACACGGGCCGTACCGGAAAAATGAGCCGCACCCTTCGCACGGCGTCACCGCGCCTGCGCATCATCAGCGGGCAACGCCTGCTGGCCATTATCGCCGGGCAGGACGTCCGGCAGTATCTCTGAGGAATCATTTATGTACATCATCCTGAACAGCCTGCGTTACGCTTTGTGGCTTCTGTTCTGTTTATTCCGTCATGCCGTGTTCCTGCCTGCCGCTTTCGGCGGTGTACTCCTGCTCGCCTGGATTGTCCTGGGCCATCCGGTCCGTGACCTGAACGACCAGCTGCAGAAGGAGGCAACGGCATGGCGCACCGCGCCGCCCGGGCACTACATGTGGGAGGAATGCCCGGTGCCTGATAATGCGGCTCCACCTGAGGCAAAGCCGGCAGCCTGCACCGTCACTGCCGTCTCCACAGAAACCGCGGCGAACAATTACCTGCTGTCATTGCGGGCCGTATGGATCATTTTTTTCATTCTGTCGAATGTCCTGTATGTGCTCTGGCGCTTACTGGCGGATGCCCTGCGTTATCACTCTCAGCCCTGCAGGGAAGCCGGCTCCGCAAAGGGGACGTATACCCGCAGGGCCGACGGTAAAATCATAAAGGAGGCAGACGATGAGTAACCGTTACGTCATTGAAGCTCTGCTGCGTCCGGCCGTTGAGCTGAATACCGCCGTGGTATCGGGCATGGCGGCGTATGTCTGTGCGCAGGCACCCTGGGCTGTCGCCCTGGCTCCGTCTGTCAGCTATGTCACCGCAGCCGGGTTTGCGGCGCTGGCCGTCACCCGCACCCATCAGGGGATGAAGATTATTCGCTACCGCCGGAATCTCCGCCGCCTGCCGCGCTATGTCATGAGCACTAAACAGATCCCCGTCAGCCATCGTCGCCTGTTTCTCGGGCGGGGTTTCCGCTGGACCCAGAAACACACCCAGCGCCTGCAGGATACGCTGCGCCCGGAAGTCGCCCGTTACCTGCAACCAAACCGCTTTTACCTGGGGGCGCGTCAGCTCGAAATGATGACAGAGCACCGTCTGCCCTGGCTGGGCAAGCTGCTGAGTGCCGATACACCGCTGAACCCGGTGCGGCCGTTACCGCCGGTGGGCGGGAATCCGGCGCTGCACGGCATCGAGCCCGACGAAAAAGACGTCACCCTGGCCCTGGGGGAGCGCGTTGGCCATACGGTGGTTTATGGCACCACGCGCGTCGGTAAGACCCGGCTGGCCGAGCTGCTGGTCACCCAGGATATCCGGCGGGGTGAAGTCACCATCGTGTTTGATCCGAAAGGTGACGCAGACCTGATGAAACGCGTCTGGGCAGAGGCCCACCGGGCCGGGCGCGGGGATGAACTTTATATCTTTCATCTCGGCTGGCCTGAAATTTCAGCCCGTTATAATGCCGTCGGGCGTTTTGGCCGCGTGTCAGAGGTGGCGTCCCGCGTGGCCGGTCAGCTTTCAGGGGACGGCAATAATGCCGCCTTTCGTGAATTTGCCTGGCGGTTCGTCAACATTATTGCCCGTGCGCTGGTTGCCCTGGGGGAACGCCCTGACTATACGCTGATTATGCGCTACGTGAACAATATCGCCGATCTCTATATCCGTTACGCCGAGAAAATCATTCATGAGCAACTGCCGGCTCTGCAGACACAGATTGAGAATAATCAGCAGGTTTTGGGAGAGGAGGACGTGCCCCGTAACATGCAGGGACAGCCGGATGCCTTACGCATCTGGGCCATCGAGGTTGCGCTGAGTTCAGAAGAAGGTAAGAAGCTCTATGATCCCATTCTCGACGGGCTGCGGTCAGCGGTGCGTTATGACCGCACTTACTTTGACAAAATCGTGGCGTCGCTGCTGCCGCTGCTGGAAAAACTGACCACCGGCAAAACCGCTGAACTGCTGGCTCCCGACTATCTCGATATGGATGACTCACGGCCCATATTTGACTGGGAGCAAATCATCCGTAAAAAAGCTGTGGTGTATGTGGGGCTCGATGCGCTCAGTGACAGTATGGTAGCGAGCGCGGTGGGCAATTCCATGTTCGCCGATTTGGTGAGCGTGGCCGGCCATATCTACAAACACGGTATCAATGCGGGCCTGCCGGGCGGAAAAGAAGGGAAGTCCCTGATTAACCTGCACTGCGATGAGTTTAACGAGCTGATGGGCGATGAGTTTATCCCTCTCATCAACAAAGGGGGCGGTGCCGGCATGCAGGTGACGGCCTATACCCAGACGTCTTCTGATATTGAGGCCCGCATCGGGAATGCGGCCAAGACGGCCCAGGTACAGGGTAACTTTAACAACCTGATTATGCTGCGCGTCAGGGAAAACCGCACCGCCGAGCTGCTGACCACGCAGCTGCCGCAGGTGGAGATTTACACCAAAACGCTGGTCTCCGGGCATCAGGACACGGCAGATGTCAATGCTGAACAGGACTTCACCTCAAGCACCCAGGACCGCGTCGGGACGGTAAAAGTCCCGCTGCTGGAGCCGGCCGATATCGTGACGCTGCCGAAAGGGCAGGCGTTTGCCCTGCTGGAGGGCGGACAGCTGTGGAAAATCCGCATGCCGCTGCCTGCCGGGGACGCTGATGATGTGCTGATGCCGGAAAGCATCGAGAAAATAGCGGAGGAGATGCGGCGCAGCTATCACAGCGGCGAATCCTGGTGGCGGGACGGTCCGGCCCTGAACGTGCCGGTCACAGGAGGGGAGAATGGCTGAGGTAAAACGTCCCCCACAGCAGCAAACGCTGCCGGAGCGCAAACACGGCATTCTGTATAACCTGCTCTGGGGCTGGCCATGGGCCCTAGTGGGCGTGGTGCTGTCCTCGCTGCTGCTGAGCCTGCTGATTGAATATATCGGCATCGCCTTCTTCTGGCCGGAAGCCGGGGCGGCGCACAGTGAAGTGGTTATGAACACCGAGCTGGGGTGGCTGTCCACGGAGTTTACCCGCAGCCTGCTGCTGTCTGAGCCATCGGTGACGGTTGTGCGCTGGGTGAGCACCGCGTATCAGTGGGCCTTTGTGGACAGTGGCTTCCTTGACTGGGTCCGGCAGCAGTATGCGCACCAGATGCACAGTGACAATGCCGTCACCCGGGAAATCAACAGCTGGAGCGGCTGGCTTGCCGGCTACCTGCGTGAATACCTGCTGGCCACGGTATGGATAAGCATTATCACCCTGGTACGCGTCACCATCCTGGTGCTGTCCGTCCCGCTGTTTGTACTGGTGGTGGTGGTGGCCCTGGTTGAGGGGCTGGGGCGGCGTGATCTGCGGCGTTATGGGGCGGGGTATGAAAGTTCCTTTGTCTATCATCATGCCAAGAAGCTGGTCAAACCGGCAGCCGTGGTGCCCGCCATGTTGTACCTTTCCTGGCCCACTGCAGTCTACCCCAATCTGCTGTTGTTGCCGGCGGCTGTCCTGTTGGGTATCGCCGTGACCGTGACCACGGCGTCGTTCAAGAAGTATCTTTAATCAGGGCTGGACGGAGGCGTGCAAAACTTGTTTTGCGCGCCTGCCGTCAGCAGACAAGCCATGAAACGGCCGTTACTGGCGCGTCAGTGTCAGTTATTAAATACCGTCAGTTCTGTCACTTTGAAGCTGTCTGGCTTGTTGGTTATGCTGTCGTAGGGTGCCTGTAGCTTCCATTGCTGACCCGGCTCCAGATTTTCAGCCATCGCTGCCGTATTTCCTATCACTGTCCCATTCTGAAGCAGGTTGAATTTGATAATTACAGTCTTCACAGGCCCACCTGACACGTTTGTTCCCGTGCCTTCAATTTGCTGCAAACCATTTGCTGCTGTGGCGAAATGCAGGTCTGAAAGTTGGACTTTGCCAGTACCGTCGGCCGCAAGAACAGGGCCGGTAATCAGTGCAGTGATTAACGTGGCCTTCAGAACAGTATTCATCATTTTCATTTTCCCTCTGTTTACCGTTGAGTTTTCTTAATATCACAATGAACCTTTATTTACAGCTAAACCTGCCAACGCCACTGACCTGCAATTAATTTTGAAATTCCTGTTTAGGGTTTATCGCTGACCCGACGCTCTCTCTTCCGCATTCTGTCCGCACCCCTTAATCCTTCTGGAGGTGCTTATGAACTCAAATCGTCCGGCCATGCGGCGCAACCGTCGTGTCCCGGGCATCACTGGCCTGGTATTGCTGACCTTTCTGGCATCAGTTGCTGCACAGGCATCCGAGAAAGACGAGCTTGCGTCTGTTCAGCGTCAGCTGGACCAGGTTCAGGCTTCGTTTGAAAGGGCCCGCGTGGCGGCTGCACAGGCCGACCCGGCTGACCGTGGCCGCTTTTTCTTTGATTACCGTCAGGCCACATCCGATCTCAACACTATCCGCAGCGGCATTGACCGCTATCTGGAGCCCTCCCGCGCGCAACCGCGCGACCCGTCTTTTGTGGCCGGTAATTTCCGGCGGGAGCGGCCCTGATGCCCATGACATCCGAACAAACGAACGCGTTTAAAGCCGGCTCCGGCAGTCTTGATGTGAACATCCTTCATCTGCTCTGCATCGGGGCACTGCTGGCGTTTCTTTTTTTATGGGCCGCGTGGGCGCTGTCGGATGTCTGGACCGGCTGGAGTAACACCAAAGTGCGTGACGCGGCCCTGGGGCGTTTTGCCGTCCGCACCGTGCTGCTGTTGCTTGTGTGTATCTGGATGTTTGCCAGTTAACTCATTCAAAACGTTAAGTCAGGAGATGAATCCCATGCACCATTCTGAGTCTGTTGTTGCCCGCCTGCGCCGTTTCGGCAGTCGTACGCTGACCCGCGCCGGTACGCTTGCCCTGCTGGGCTGGCTCACCTGCAAACCGGCCTTTGCGGATTTGCCAAGCGTTGAAGCGCCTGAGTCCGGAGGCGGAAGCGGGCTGTCGGGACAAATCAAGGGCTACCTGCAGGACGGTATTGTTATCGGGGGGCTGGTCGTGGCGGCCGTTGCCTTTATCAACGTTGCCATTGCCGCCCTGCACACCTTCACCGAAGTCCGCAATGAGAAAGCCACCTGGACCAAATTCGGGGCCATTGTGGTGGTGGGTGTGGTGCTGCTGGTTGCCGTTATCTGGCTGCTCGGCAAGTCTGCCGACATTCTGTTGTAGGAGCCTGCGACGATGCAGACCATTCGTTTTTTACCTGACCGTCTCAACAGTGAGCCCGTGGTATTTCGCGGGTTTACCACCCATGAGATGGGGCTGGCAGCCCTTGCCGGCGCGGGTGCGGGTCTGCTCCTGTCACTGCCGTTTATCCCGCTTGCCGGCTGGGTTGTCGTTCCCACCGGCCTGCTGGTCATGCCGCTGCTGCTCGTCTGGTTCGGCGGCCGCTGGATGGCCAGGCTCAAGCGCGGTAAGCCCGAGAACTGGCTCTGGCAGCGACTGGAGACGAAAAAACGCCGGCTGGGGATGGGCAATCCGAAACTGATTGTGGATGCCCGGGGCTGGTCAGTGAAACGTAACAGGAGAGCCTCATGAGCCGTTTTCGCCATGCGGTAAAAGACCGCGACCAGCATATTCAGACGCTGCGCATCGCCTGCGCCGTGCTTGCCTTTTTCCTTTTATTCACCTGTGCAGGCTGGATGCTGGCACCCAGCAAGCTGACCGTGCATAACCCGCCGGATTTACGTACCGGCAGCACGCGGCCCTGGTGGGAAGTGCCGCCCCCGACGGTCTACTCCTTTGCGTTCTACATTTTTCAGCAGCTCAATGCCTGGCCGAAAAACGGCGAGGTGGATTATTCCGCCAAAATCAATGCGCTGTCGCCGTATCTGACGCCGTCCTGTCAGGATTTCCTGAAAGCGGATGCAAAGAAACGCGGTGACGCCGGGGAGCTCACCGACCGCGTGCGCGTGGTGTATGAAGTGCCTGGTCGCGGTTACCAGTCACAGAGCGTGACCGTACAGGATCGCGATCACTGGATTGCCCGCCTGGACGTGGTGGCCGACGAATATTTCCATGCCGAGCCGGTCAAACGCGCCCTGGTACGTTACCCGCTTAAAGTGGTGCGCTGGGAAGGTGATGCGGAGCGCAACCCGTTCGGGCTGGCGCTGGACTGTTATGCCGGTGTGCCCCAGCGTCTGGAGGCGGCACCGCCTGCACCTAAACCGGAGAAGTCAGGAGTGTTTCAGTGATGAGTAAGAACCCCAACTACCGCGCCGGGCTGATGGCGCTGTCCTTCGCCCTGCTGCCCCTGGCAATGCTGGTATCACGTCCTGCCGGCGCAGATGAGCTGATGAAATGGGAGCGTATTCCGCTGCAGATCCCCCTGAAGGTGGGGCAGGAGCGGGTGGTCTTTGTGGACAAAAACGTCCGCGTCGGTTTTCCGCCGGCGCTTAACGGTAAACTCCGGGTGCAGAGCACCGGGGGAGCCGTCTACCTGAAAGCCGACAGCGCCTTTCCGCAGACGCGGGTGCAGCTGCAGGATGTGGAAAGCGGCGAGGTTCTGCTGTTTGATATCGCCGCCGGTGAAAAAGGGCCGACTGAGCCGGTGCGGCTGGTCTACAGCGGTGATGTCAGCACGCTGAGTCACGCCGGCGATGCGGCCGGTCAGCCAGGTGGTGCAGACCGGGCTGCTTCCGGATCAGGCTCATCTGCTCCCACCGGCAGCGATGATGGTACTCAGGCAAAGCGTAAAAAAATCCGCTACAGCGCCCCCATCCCGGTGCTGCTGACCCGATATGCCGCTCAGAGCCTTTATGCTCCGGCACGTACGGTCGAGGCGGTCCCGGGTATTCATCCGGTCAATCCTCATCTGCCCCGACGTGTCAGCACGCTGTATCCCTCTGAACCATTAACGGTCACGCCGCTGGCTGGCTGGGGTGTGGCAAACCGCAGCGTGGTGGCACTCAGGCTCACGAACACCGGCAGCCGTAAGGTCGTTCTGGATCCACGCTCGCTGCAGGGACAGTTTGTGTCCGCCACCTTCCAGCACCGCTGGGTCGGTCCGGCCGGCACGCCTGAAGACACCACCACGGTGTATGTGGTGACCGCCGGTCGTCCGGAGAGCGCATTCATTGCTGAGCCGTCTGCACTGCGTAAAGCGACCCGCACGGTAAAACAGGAGGCCCGCCATGCAGATTAAATCTAATGCCCTGGTGAAGTTTATCGTGCCGGCCGTGGTGATTGCCGGGCTGGCCGTGGGGCTCAAAAGCTGCAAAAACGAACCGGCAGAACAACCTCAGGCAAAACAAAGCGGCTCCCTGAAAAACCTCTCGCCGGATGAACTGAAGGCGCTGGGGGTGGAAGGCGACACGCCGGAGGACACCCTGCGCACGCTCATCGGCCGGCTGAACGATGTGCGTGACCGCCAGAAAACGCTGGATAAGCAGAACGCGGATTTGGTGAAAGAAAACGAACGGTTGCGCCGGCGCAATCAGGACGTTTCAGGACAGGTGAATGAGGCCGTTAATGGCCTGCGCGAGCAGTACGACAAGCGGCAGGCTCAGCTTCAGAACGAACAACTGAGCCTGACGGCGAAAATCCAGGAGCTGACTGACAAACTCAAAAAGCCTGACAGCGAGAAAAAAACGGCGGACAGCGATATCCCGCTGGGGCTGGGACTGGACGGCATGGGCAGCAGCACCGGGGGGAGCGCTTCTCAGGGCAGTGACGGCATGATGTGGGTCGCGCCGACGGACCAGAAAGAGACGGATCCGCGGGATGCGGCCAGCGGCAAAGCCTCACCTCAGTTCCCGACCTCTTTTCTGGGGGAAAATGAGCTGACCCGCCAGAAAGCCGCCTATGAGCAGAAAGTGAAGGGACGGACGAATGAAAAAGGGGCGGAAGAGAGCGCCGAGCCGGTTTACACGCTGCCGGAAAATTCCACGCTGGTCGGCAGCCGCGCCATGACGGCACTGCTTGGCCGGGTGCCCATCAACGGCACCGTGACCGATCCTTATCCGTTCAAGGTGCTTATCGGTAAGGATAACCTGACGGCGAACGGCATCGAGTTACCGGACGTCGAAGGGGCGATTGTTTCGGGGACGGCCAGCGGCGACTGGACGCTGTCCTGCGTGCGCGGGCAGGTTAACAGCGTCACCTTTGTTTTTTCCGACGGTACGGTGCGCACCCTCCCCAGACCCGACACCAGTAACAACGCCGGCGGGCAAAATAATAACGCTCAGGCTAAACAGGATACCGGCACCAGTGGCGGTATCGGTTGGATTTCGGATGAAAACGGGATCCCGTGCATTGGCGGCGAACGTAAGTCCAACGCCTCCACCTACCTGCCCACCATCTTTGGCCTGTCGGCTGCCGGTGCGGCGGGTGAAGCGATGAGCCAGGGGCAGTACACGACGCAGAACAACGTGAATGGCATTTCCGCCACCATGACCGGCGACGCCGGACAGGCGGCGCTGGGGAAAGCCATTTCCGGCGGCATGTCTGAAACCACCGACTGGATCAAACAGCGTTACGGGATGACGTTTGATGCCATTTATGTGCCGCCCGGTGCCCGTCTCGCCGTGCATATCACCCGTCAGCTGGCCATTGATTATGAAGATAAGGGCCGTAAGGTGCGCTACGACTTCACCCTGCCGGGTGGCGTCAGTGACAATGGCGGACTGGACTGAGTACACGGCCATGGCGGGACAGATAACGTTTTTCCCTCTTTCATCCGTGTGCTGGATGTTCAGCGACGGGGCAGGCTGGCATATTGACGTGATCCCTGCGTCTTCTGCGGTTCTGTTGCTGCGACCCGTCGCGCTGTTGCCTGCCGGCGCACCTTTACTGCGCTGGCGCAATGGCCAGCTTTTACTGGATATCGGCAGGTTCTCCCTGCCGCTCAGTGCCCGGGAGTGTGCCGTTTCGTGGCGCAGCCCGAAAATCCCGCGCCGGCTTTACTGCCCGCGTATGACATTACGGGAGCTGGGGCACCTGCTGAATGTCAGTGCGTTCGTTTTTATCTGCGGCGGTTACGATCCGGCCGCCTCACAAAGGAGATACCGGTAATGTACAGAACGGTTTTCATTCTGGCCCTGAGCTGTGTAATGCTCAGCGGCTGCTCAACCTCCAAAGAGGAAATGCTGCCGGCGGGCGATAACACCATGCTTGAACTGTGGAACGGGGCGGACGGTGGCGGCAGTACTTCCCGCCAGTCTGCGGCGGCCCGCGACACGCTGCGACGCCCGCTGACGGGCAGCGAAACGCAGGCGGACGCGCAGGCCGACCGCAGCTACAGCCGTACTCAGGAAAGCGAAATCACCCAGCAGTTTCCCCGGCTGCCCAACCCCGACATGGTGATGTACCTGTATCCCCATCTGGCAGACGGTAACACGCCGGTGCCGGGTTACAGCACTGTGTTCCCGTTCTACAGCCAGACGCAGTATGCCATGCCTGGCGAGCGCACGGAGGCCCTGTAATGCTTTCACTGTTTACGCGTAATAAATCCACCGACCGGCAGACGCCGGTTGATGACGGCCAGTCCGTTCAGGCAGATGAAACCCTGACCGCGACCGTGAAGGGCCGGCAACCCCTGAAGCGCCCCGGGAAAATGACGCGCCAGGATGAGGAGAAGGTTTATCACGCCAATCCGTCCATCATTGACTTTTTGCCCTGGGCAGAATTTCTCGATGAAGAGCAGTGTCTCCTGCTTGATGACGGCGTGTCGGTGGGGGCCGTTTATGATGTGACACCGGTGGCGACCGAAGGGCGAACCGAAGAGCGCCTGGAGCAGATCCGTGACTCGGTTGAGGATGCACTTCAGGACAGCTTTGATGAACATGACGTGAATCCCTGGGTCGTGCAGTTCTTCTGCCAGGACGAGGACGACACTGACGCGTACTTGGACAGGCTACGCGGGTATGTCAAACCGCATGCACAGCGCACGGCGTTTACCGACGCCTGGCTGGGTGAAATGGAGCGCCATATTCGCAGTATCTCCCGGCCTGAGGGACTTTTTACTGACTCGCTGATTACCGGCCAGCCCTGGCGCGGGCAGCAGCGCCGCACCCGGATGGTTGTTTATCGCTGGCTGGGGAAAAGCCGGGATCCGATGCCGCCGGTGGCGATGCTCAACCAGGTGTGCGACCGGGTCGTTAATGCCCTGGGCGGGGCGGGGATCCGCTGCACCCGGCAGAACGGCCTGCAGGTGCATGGCTGGCTGCTGCGGCTGTTCAATCCGTCACCGGACTGGGTGGAGAAAACCACGCTCTATCGGCAGGCTGCTTACGCAGACCCGCGCGAGACACCAGAAGGCACCGTGCCGGTCAGCAATGATTTTGCCGAAACCCTGTGGTTCACGCCGCCGGTTTCAGACCCGGAAAACGGCGTGTGGTGGATTGACAACAAGCCGCACTGCGCGGTGGCGGTGGAAAAACTGCGTACACCGCCGGAGCCGGGCACCCTGACCGGCGAGAAAAGCCGGGGTGAGAAGAAAATTAATGCCCTGATGGATATGTTTCCGGAAGGGACCATGGTGTGCATGACCGTGGTGGTGCAGCCCCAGGACCGGCTTGAAGAGCAGTTTAACCGGCTGTCGAAAAATGCGGTCGGTGAGAATACCGAGTCGGGCCGCGTCCGCCAGGATGTGAAGACGGTAAAAGAGTATCTGGGCAACCGGCACAAGCTGTACCGGGCGGGGATTACTTTCCTGCTGCGCGGCGATGACATGACCAGCCTGAAGCGCAAGCGGTTGGAGCTGTCCACCGTATTGCTAGGGGCCGGTTTGCAGCCGGTACGGCCGGAGTTTGAAGAAGGTCCGCTGAACAGCTGGCTGCGGGCGCTGCCGATGTGCTTTAACCCGGACAGCGACAAAAAACACTGGTATACCCGTCTGACATGGGTTCAGCACCTGGCAGGACTTTTGCCGGTAACCGGACGGGAAACCGGCACGGGGCACCCCGGCTTCAGCTTTTTCAACCGCGGCGGGGATACCCTGACATTCGATCCGCTCAACAAGCTCGACCGCACCCAGAACGCGCATCTGCTGTTGTTCGGCCCGACCGGGGCGGGCAAGTCGGCCACGCTGTGTGCCGCGCTCTCCCAGCTGATGGCCGTCCATCGTCCGCGGCTGTTTATTGCGGAGGCCGGGAACTCGTTCGGCCTGCTGGCCGACTTCTTTGACAGCCTCGGGCTGACGGTGAATAAAATCAGCGTCAAACCCGGGAGCGGCGTCAGTCTGCCGCCGTTTGCTGATGCTCACAAACTGGTGGAAGAAGGCCTGGCCGCCCAGGCGGTGGATGAGAGCGACCTGCCGGATATCGACACGGACGACGATGGCGAGGATGACAAGCGTGACGTTCTCGGTGAAATGGAAATCTCCGCGCGCATGATGATCACCGGGGGTGACCCGAAAGAAGAGGCTGACCTTAAGCGTGCCGACAGGGCGATGATACGTGAGGCGCTGCTGATGGCGGCACATGCCACGTATAAGGAAGGGCGGCAGATGCTGCCGTCTGACCTGCAGAAGGCGCTGTACGACATTGCCTCTGACAACGATGAGGGCGTCATCAATGTCCGCAATGCCCAGCGCAAGGCGAAAGCGGCGGAAATGGCGGAATCCCTGGGCATGTTCACTCAGGCCGGGAGCTTTGAAGCGGAGCTGTTCAACCGCGAAGGGGAGCTGTGGCCGGAAGCGGACGTGACGCTGGTCGACCTGGGGCATCTGGCGCGTGAGGGCTACGAGGCGCAGATGGCCCTGACCATGGTCTCGATGACCAACATGATTAACAACATCGCGGAGCGTGACCAGTTCCTGGGCCGGGATATTGTCTTCACGGTGGATGAGGCGCATATCGTGACGGTTAATCCGCTGCTGTCGCCGTACATGACCAAGGTGGTCAAGATGTGGCGTAAGCTCGGGGCCTGGCTGTGGCTGGCCACCCAGAATCTTAAGGATTACCCGGACATTGCCGAAAAGATGCTTAACATGGCGGAATGGTGGATTTGTCTGACCATGCCTCCGGAAGAGGTCAAAGATATCAGCCGTTTTCGCGCGCTCACGCCGGAGCAGGAGTCGGTGCTGATGTCCGCCAGTAAGCTATCGGGCTGTTACACCGAGGGCGTGGTACTGGCGAAACGGATCGAAGCGCTGTTTCGCGCCGTGCCACCCAGCCTCTTCCTGGCACTGGGCATGACGGAAAAAGAAGAGAAAGCCGAACGCCGGGCGCTGATGAATCAGTTTAACTGCAGCGAACTGGAGGCGGCAAAACGCGTCGCACTGAATCTGGACCGTCTGCGCGGTCTGACGGAGAAACAACAGGAGCCTGCCACGGTATGATGACACTGAAGTACCCTGAACCCACTATTCATGAGCACAGTGGCTCAGCCCTGTTCACCCTGTCGCCTCAGGGGGAGCCCGGTGTGCTCCCGGCGACCCATCAGCACCTGGTGAGGCTGCGGGCAATGCTCAGGCAGCGCCTGACCGGTCCGGTCAGAATGACCTGTCACCCGCACCGGGTGGGACTCAGCAGCAGCGTGGCCATCTATCTTGAGGGAAAGCTGAAGCAGGCGGTGAACATCCTTATCACCGTGACGGGACAGACGAGCTGGCCGCAGGAAGAGGAGTATGCGCATCCGCGCTGGTATATCACGGTGCCGGATTCGGCCGACCTGGCGTATCTGATGCTGTGGATTAACGGGCTGGACGTTTAAAACGAAAACTTGCCTTCACCAGGTGCATGATAACAAAAAGAACAGAATGCTTTTTTGATGCCGGCCGCTGGGGCCGGTTTTTTTATGACTGGCGAGTTTTAGTAAAACGGTAACGCGCGAGGTGTGGGATGAAAATAAAGTTTCATCCTTGAAAATAGAGTTTCACCCTAAGCCAACGTGCGCTATGTTGATGATATCAACTAGGACGTTGGCTTTGTTATGGCTGGCACATTAAGACTCGAGATACGTCGAAAATTGGATAAATGTATTGCTAAGCAGTCAGGTTTCCCTATAGCTCGCCTTCGGAGTAGGAGAAACCATGAAGGATGCCGTCTGGTCCGCGAGTAAAAAGTGCTGCATTGTACGTAAGGTTAAGAATCGCTGTCATAGTGTATCTATTCAGTATGTGTATATATACAATAACGCAATTGCACAGACATATGCGGGGCGTTTTCATGCGATTCACTGACCTCAAAAGTGAGACCTTAAATCTAAGAGTTTCCAGAAAGTTCAAACAGGCCTTAAAGGAGGCAGCGGAGCATGAGCAGCGGAGCATGGTGAATATGCTTGAGGTACTCCTTTGTGACTATTGCGACCGCAAAGGCATTGTGTTGCAAAGCCCAGAAGCCAGCCAAGAACTTGGTCAGGGTCGAGCAGTAACTGGCCGTAAAAAAAACGTAGGGGTTTCTATATGACTTTTCGCTATATTGGCTCCAAATCTAGACTCATCGACAAGATAGCATCCCACATTGGGCCGCCTAGAGAGGGCGCGTTTTTTGTGGATGCTTTTTGTGGAACTGGAGCTGTAGCTGAGGCTGCTGCGGAGCATGGTTGGAATGTGCGGATTAATGATAGCTTGCACTCAGCTGTTATCTCTGCTGGAGCACGTCTTATCAGCCATGATCAGGTGACCTTCAAAAAACTTGGTGGGTACTCTGGTGCTGTTAGCAAGCTAAACGCAGTTAAGCCATTGCATGATTTTATGTGGCGCACTTATAGCCCCGCTTCGATCGATACGTGTGGAATTGAGCGTAGGTACTTCACCGAAGAAAATGCAGCTCAGATAGACGCTATGCGCTGCTTGATTGCTGAGTGGAAAGGTGCCGGATATATTGACGAAATTGAGGAGAGGCTATTGATTGCCGATCTCTTTAGTGCACTGAACCGCGTTGCCAACATTGCGGGCACTTTTGGCTGCTTCCTCTCCAAATGGACAAGCCAATCTCAAAACAAGATTGCCATGCGTTGCCGTGATCTCAAAGAAACTGGCGTGTGTGTTGAGGCTACCGTGGGTGATGTGTTCGACGTTCCGAATGTTGCACACGACCTCGTGTATTTGGACCCCCCATACACCAAGCGTCAATACGCGAGCTATTACCACATCCTTGAAACGGTGGCTCTTGGCGATGAGCCTGTGGTGGAGGGGGTTGCGGGACTTCGTCCATGGAAGGCCTTGGCTTCTGACTTTTGCTACAAGAGCCGTGCTCTCAAAACACTCTCGCGTCTGGTGCATGGCTTGAAGGCTCAAAGGGTACTGCTCTCGTACAGTAGTGAAGGGCACATCTGCATGCAGGACATGAAGGCTGAGCTTTCTAAGATCGGCTCGTCCACAATGTACCCTTTGGGCGCCATTGGTCGATACCGGCCAAACAAGGCAGCCAGTAGCTCGGCGTCCGATGTGAATGAGTTTTTGGTGGTCGTGAAACGGTCCATGGCACAGCTTCCCCAAGCCCAGTCAAAAACAGTTAAAGCCATCAAACCCGTTCTCGTGAGGAGCTATGTATGAGTGCTCCTCGGCCTGTTGAATCAGAGTACCTAGCCCCAGCAGAAGCGGCACTCACTCAGGCTGTGGGAGGGGACTATAGCCTAACCAGCTTTGAGCTTCGGCTTCAAGTTTTGGAGGCAGCGTCAGCGCGTTTTGGCGGGTTTGACCTAACGGCGTTTCATGAGGCTTTTGGAGTCAAGAGCAAGCGCGCAGCATCAGAGCTTTTGGAGCTTGCGGTACCTGTAGCAAGTGCCATCGAGCGTTCACCTATTCACCCTGCTTTGGCACTGAGTGTCTTGGCGCGTGAGGTCTTGCATGAGCAGGATCGAAAAAGCACGGGCGCCTACCATACGGATTTTCGCCTGGCTACACGACTGGCGAAGCTCGCAGCCCCCAAGCTCACACACAAGAGCAAGGTGATTGATCCTGCCTGCGGCGCAGGAATTTTGCTAGCAGCGCTGACTCACGCAGTGTGTGGTATGGATAGAGCCAAGACGGCGCATTGGTTGGCTCACGGTGTGTGTGCAGCGGATCTTTCTGGCAACTCTTTGCGTGCGGCACTGCTTGCGCTTGCTTCGTTCACTGATGATGTATCGACTCTTAAGGCTATGCGTGCCCGTTGGTACTGTGGCGATAGCTTGATGGCAGATCGCAAGGTTTGGACTGCCATGGTCCCTGAGGGGTTTGATGCGGTGATCGGCAACCCACCATGGGAAAAGGTCAAGATCTCACGGCACGAATTCTTGAAGTCCTCAGGCACCAAGCGCCACTACGGGGCCCAAATTCATGGGCTTGATGAGGATCTGTTTGCCCAGCAGCGCGATGAGGTAGCGAACTACTCTCGTCGCCTGTTGGCTCGCTATCCCGATTTGGGTAATGGAGAGCCAGACCTATACATTGCTTTCACGGACCTCTTTTTTGAACTCTGCAAAAAGCAGGGTGTGGTGGTTGCACTAATTCCGGGTGGGCTCATTCGCTCGCAAGGTACCCGCGCCATGCGGCAGAAAATCTTTGATGCGAGCCAAAGCGTGTCCATGTCGATCATCGATAACCGTGCACGGTTCTTTACGATCGACACACGCTTTAAGTTCCTAGCCGTGGCTCTCACTAAGGCTGGCTCTGAAAAGAGCAAGCGTGAGCCCATCACTCTCATGCATGAGCGGGGCACCCCTACGGGATTGGAGATTACGGGAACTGCCACTATTGGGCGTGCAGCACTTGCGGGTGTTCGGGGCGATTTGAGCCTGCCCGAGGTTCGTAACGTGTCTGAGTGGAAGCTCTTCTCAAAGATCGGAGAAGCAGGTGTTTCGTGGGAAGAGCCTGGTTATGGCTGGACCCCGAAGTTTTGCCGTGAAGTTGATATGACCAAGGAGCGTCCTAAGTTCCTGGGGCGTGCCACGCCTGGCGCTTTGCCACTGGTGGAAGGTCGAATGGTGCAGGCGCATCGCTTTGGTGTAAAAGGGCACGTGTCAGGCACTGGTCGCCGTGCGTTGTGGGAGGCTTATGCCATCGGAGACTCACGCCTTGCCCCCCAGTTTTGGATTCGCCCCTCCGACATGCCCAGTGCTAACCAGCACCGTGCGGACGTGCTGCGTGTGGGCTTTTGCGACATTGCGGGTCAGACCAATGAGCGTTCGCTCATGGCCTCGTTAATTCCTGCTGGGGTGGTCTGTGGCAATAAGGTACCCACGATCCTTTTCCCTGAGGACCCATCGGAAGAACGGCTGCTGGTGTGGGTGTCCATCGCTAACAGTTTTGCCTTTGACTGGATGCTTCGGCGTGTGCTCACTACGACGGTGAATTACTTCCTGCTGCAAAGCGTGCCCATGCCAAAACTCGCCAAAGATGGTTTGCCATGGAAGAGGCTGGTGAGTGCTGCACGCGAATTGCGCACACTTGACAGTGCGGGGGCTACTCGTGAAACCTACGAGCGCATGGCGCAGCTTCGTGGGGAGATTGATGCGGAAGTGGCCGTGGCCTATGGGCTCGATTTAAAGGACATGGAGTTAGTGCTCCAAGACTTCCCGCTTTTGGATCGGGGCCAAGTGGGCTTGCCAGGTGAGGCCAAGTCCACAATTACCCGAGATAATGTTTTGGCTGCAATGGCAAAACGCACAGGAAGTCTGTCTACAGTTTGGTCGCACCGTGCGATGCAGGCACGCGCGCTGGGGGCGATTGCTTATGTGCCCTCTGAGCTCGCCCTAGGGGGCGAAGAAATAGAAGAAGGATCCAAAATTCATGGCTAATGGAGCGGGACAGGTTGCTCGAATTCTGTACAAGGAGATTGTTGAGGGAGATCGACGGAAAGCTGATGCGGAGTCTAATGACTCTGATTCTGGAGGGGGGGCAAGAGACTTTCGATTTCCCTACGAGGCGGTGTTGCCAGCTGTTGAGTTGATATTTCCCAATAAAATTCTCCGGGGTGGAAAGGCAGTACATCAAGGTACCTTCTTTTGGAACGAGCCGGACTCAACACAGGTTGTATCAAGAGCAGCTGAGTTTATGTCACCCACAAAGTCTCGGCCGAGAGAGGGATGGATTTCTCAGGTGCCGAAATTTTCATGTTTTGATTCGGACCGAATGCCATCAGGGGGAATTGGGAATCGCGTTTTGTTGCTTCTGATTCAGCTTCATGACCAGTCGGTTTGGCCGCACTTCGCGGAAGAAGCAACTCTTCGTGTTAAAGGCGTTTGGGATCCTTCAGTTGCTCAAGAGCTATTGAGTTGTTTGGATGCACAGCGGGCTGCTAATCGAGCCGTAATTGGCTATATCGACTTCACGAACATGCGTAGGTTCTGTAATGGTAAGTAAAAACTGCAAACAGGTGTTAAAGCTACTCGCACGTTCGCGCAACGTGCTGGTGTCTGGTGCACCTGGCACGGGCAAGTCCAAGCTCTTGGCCGAAGTTGCTTTGGCCTTTGAAACAGCCTTTGGTCTTGCTCCTGCAGGTGGCCCACCGCAGCTCAATCCCATGGGCGGCATCCCTATTCCCCCTGCTGCTGGGGTTGTTAAAGACATTCCTGCACCCACCAAGATGGACCGCAAAGTCTTTCGGACGGTCTTCCACCAAAACTCCAAGTACCGCGATTTCTTATCGGGCATCACGCCTGCGGTCAACAAGACAGCAGGAGACCCAGACTTCACCATCGTGAAGGGGACTCTGTACCGTGCCAGTGAGCATGCGAAGGGTGCCAATGGGGCTGCACTGTTGATCATTGATGAGATCAACCGAGGTCCTGCGGTGCAGGTGTTCGGTGGTGCCATTGTGGCCATTGAGTCCGATAAACGCTTGGCCTCTGATGGGGCCAAACTTGCTGAAACGCAGTTCTTTGAAATGCTCGATCCCGTCTCTGGTGATGTGATCGAATACGCACTGCCCCATGACCTCTATATCTTAGCTGCGATGAATCAGGCCGATGCGTCTGTGGAGCCCTTGGATGTCGCGTTCTTGCGTCGTTGGGAACCTATGCGCCTAGAGCCCGATGAAGCGGCTTTGCGGACGTTTTACGGTTTGGGTGCCAAGGGTGTCAATGCATTGCCTGATGTACCTGCCAGCGTGAACGATGCCTTGGAGGCTTCGGTGAGTGCCTGGATTGCTGTAAACGCGCAAATTGCTCTGGGCCGTGGTCCCGAGTTTCAGATCGGGCATGGTGTACTGATGTCGGATGTGAAGCCGCAAACATTGGGCCTTAATGAAGCTTTGGGCACGCTGTGTGTAGGGTGGGCGAAGGTGCGGGCACACGTGGAAGAGGTATTCTTCGGGGACACACGAGGAATTGCAGCGGCTCTTAATGCGCTCGATGGGCCAGCCTTTAATCCGTTCAAGCTCACCGAGACAACTTTTGCGGATGATTTACGCTTTCGTTTTGAAGGGCCCACGAATTTTGCTGAGAACAATATCTACGCGGCTCTCAGGGCATTTGCCAATCCGAGGGGGTAGCACGTGGTGAACCCCCGAACACGGCTGTCCCTAATTGAGTACGGTACACCCGTTGACCTGAGCCGTGCGATTGCTGAAGCGATTGGGGTGGATCGCACAAAGGCCAACAGCCTTTTATTGGAGGCTGGGAACCGGGCTGCGTCGAGCTTGAGGCTTAGCTACAACCCTATCAGTGTGGATGCCAAGGGCACACGTGCCATCGATTTTGCGGGCCTCATTCGCCTGGCACCTTCACTGGAACTGGAAGTTGCTCCCAAGTTTTTGGGACTCGACGACACAGATGCAGCGTGGCGCGAAGATTTCTTTTTCCTCTCCACGCTTTCACGTCATGGGCGTCTCTTGGCTTCCGAACGCTTATCGGCATCAGGTGGTACCCCAAGGGATTTGTCTACGCTGGTAGCTCGTTCCATCACGAGCATGTACGAGGCCCGTAAACGTCGGCCACTGCGCAGCTATCGTAGTGTGCGTGAAGCAGACTTCTTCATCGATGGGGATCCTGATCCGGTGGATCTCATCTTTCCTTCACCTGATGGCTTTGAGCAAGAGCTCATTCGCTTTGATCGCAAGAACGGTTGGAACGGGGATATCGTGGCAGCGGCCAGGGAGTTACTCCCTGAAGTAAGTGACCCTTCAGCCGCAAGTTCGCTGGTGCGTTTGATTGAAGACCTTTCGCCTCAGAACGTTGCTGCTAACCGTCGAAACCCCATTCCTGCACGGCACCGAGCGTGGAAACCACTGCATGAGCTGTCTATCGATGTGCTCGGAGGCCTGGGGCTTAACTACAAGCAGGGACAGGCCCATGCACCTGGTTACTTAGTGAATACCTGGCGCGTGTGGGAAGATCTGTTAACGGTGGCCGCACGATTGGGCTTTGGTCGCAGTGCCGTAGTGTCCCAACAGGGCTATCCCTTAGGCACTAAAATCAGGATGATTACCGGTGCTGTGAGCAAGCTTTCAGTGTACCCAGACTGTGTAATTGAGCTCGATGGAACAAGGCCCAGGATGCTGCTGGATGCCAAGTACAAGGGCCACGTGGAGAAGGGACAGCTTCGCATCAGTGAAGCTGACATCTACGAAGCCCTAGCCTTCTCCAAGGCTACTGGATGCAACCTAGTGGCACTAGCCTATCCTGCACAACCAAGCGATGCCCCGCAGCCCGTAGGGACGTGCACTGTCTTTGAAAAGGCTGTGGTGGATGCCGTGCAAATCGTGGGCATTCAGATTGAGAGCCGCCTGATTTCTAGGGCGGGAGCTCTCAGATTATTTGCCACAAACATGGCTGCTGGGGTTACAGCAGCCTTTGTGTGATTGATTCAAGGGCTTCTTCCTAACAGATTTAGCGATGGTTGATTTTACATTTAGGGGCGGTATGAAAACGTTTAACATTGTCGGCAGCCAGGAGCTTGACTGCGCCATAACAGCAGGTTAAGTAGTTCCAAGTGTTGGCGTACCAGTATGCCTTTAAGGCTTTCTAATCGCTAAGTATGAATCGCCACGGGTTTAACAGTCACCTGGAAGGCGTCAGTCCGGAGGCCTTCGAAAAGGCCTCACCGTGAGGACAGATACTGTCTGCGGAAGCGGGGGCATTCCAAAGTGCCTGCTGCTGATCATCAAAACTTCAGCCACTGCCCGGTTTAGCCCGCCCCCGGATCCTCCTCAGACCGAGCCGTCAGTCCGACTGCGCTATGGGCCCTGACCCAAAACTGAAGTTCGCGCACCTACGCAAAATCTGTAATTACTCGACTGTTTAGCTGAGCCAAATTTTACGTATGAGCGTAGTTTTCAGCCCCGTTTTTCTCAGATTAAGCGACCAAAACAGTTTTCACACGGCTTGGGCACGCAGCGGTCAGTCAGAACAGGTAAAGCAGTGGGAAAGGAAAAGTCTAAACTCGCAGATTAATTTTTGAGTTCTGAAAATGAGTTTATTGCGGCTTTTATGAACGGCCGCGGGCACGCTGACAGACGATTCAGTCTGACGGAGTCCCGATTCATGAAACTGACCTCTCTTGTTTTCCTGCCGGCTCTGCTGCCGGCATCCGTACTGGCCGGCACGGTCGTCTTCACCGACAGTCAGCATCTGCCGGCAAATCTGCCGCCGGACGTGCCGGTGGTCCTTCTTGATGGTCCTGACCGGCTGCAGGCCGACATATTCGGGGAACTGCCTGCAGATCCGCAGCAGGCCGAGGCACACGTCAGGCAGGTTATGGCGTCTCCTGCCTGGCAACAAAAACAGCTGCAGCTGAATGATTCCTATCGCCAGGTGGTCCGGGCCTGGGAACTGGGCATTAAAAAAGTGCCGGCAGTGGTGTTTGATGACCGCGATGTGGTGTACGGCACCACGGATGTGGCCGTGGCCACATCCGTGCGTAACCGGGGAGGTGGTCAGTGAATACAAAACCTTCCCGCATCAGAACCACGGTGTGCTCGCTGGCGGTTGCCACGGTACTGGGTACGGCAACCGCGCCGGCAGCTGTTGCAGCACTTAACACTGCGCAGATTATTGCCAGCGCCGTGTCGCAAAACTGTATCAGCTGGCGTGTCAGTGGCATCTGTTACTGGCTGTTCTGCACCCCCTTTGGCTGCAAAGTGCGCACGTCGGTCAAAGTCACTCACTTCATTCCTCAGGCAGTCGTTTCGACCTATGTCGCTCCGGGCGGCAACCCGTGGCAGGAAATGGCGTTTGTCAGCCAGACTGCCGGCGGGTTAGAGAGTGCCGTGACCAGCGGGCTTTCCGGTGTTTCTGCCGGAGGAGCCAATCCGGCCGACATGAAAAATCCCGGCCAGCGCAAGTCCGCCGTGCGTTTCAAGTATGCCGATGCGATTGGCCACCCGGCCACCTCCCTGATTGGTGGCAGTATCCCGGGCTATTCCTGTGATACCGCAGCCACCCCTTTAATGCCTTACTTCCTGAGTACGCTGGATTCGGCGGCCTGGCGCACGGGCGTGCCGGAGTCCCTGTATCCGGAAGCGCTTGTACCCGGCCAACGGGAAATCGGCAGTCAGGCCGCGGCCAGTATGTGGGGCAACATCTATCCCCGTTCGGGGTTTATCAGCCAGACCGATGATGACAAAGCCTCTGCCGTGGTGGCGCAGCGTGTGGCAGACATTATCACCCGCGCCGGGCAGCCCCATGTTTATCAGGTGCTCCGGGGCAACCGCCATGACGGGTACTGGCCACCGGGCGAGGTCACGGAAAACACCGGCACGCGCAATCACAAATGGCAGCGGCTGGCTCCCCACATGACACAGTCCTGTGCCGTCTTCCCGGACGGGAGCCACACCGCCGCGAGCGATAACAACGAAGCCTTTGCGCTCTGGCAGCCCTACAGCTGCTGCAAAAAGCGCGGGCAGAAATTTCTGGGCAGCACTGATATCTGATGAGGAAAATCGTGAAAAAATCACCTTCATTTTCAGCCGTTCGCGTAAGCCTGCTGCTGACCGGCTCCCTGCTGACCGTTCTCCCGACCGCGCACGCGGCCGATGATGACAATACCATCCTCGGCATGTCCCTGCCGCAGGTGAACAACAGCGCCATCGGTTACGGCAAGTCCGTCGATGGTGCGGTGTCGGACAAACTGTTCTACACCCTCGGCGGCGGCTCGGTCATTTCCCAGCCGGCCACGCGCGGCAATATGCAGAAGCTGGGGCTAAATACCGGCTGGAGCAGTGACCTGATGTGCGGCAACTTTGACCTGAAAACCACCGTCGGCAACCAGCTCAACGGCGTCACATCCGGCTTTAAAAACCTGATGGGCGACGTGATTCAGGGGGCCACCGGCGCGGTGGCCAGTCTGCCGGCGATGGTCATTCAGCGGGCTAATCCCGGTCTGTATGACATGCTCACCAACGGCGTACTTCAGGCCAATGTGTCATTCGACAAGGCGCAGCTCAACTGCCAGAACATGGCGAAAAAGATGATGGACTTCAGCGACAGCAGTAACTGGACACAGCAGGCCATGATGGATGAATACAAATCCATCGTAAACAGCGGTGATGCCGACGCAGTTCGTGTTGATGACGCAGGTCGCAAGGCCAGCGGCGCTTCAGGCAGTAACTGGGTTGGCGGCCAAAAACGTGGGGGGGCGGGGCAGCCCGCGATACGTGTCACCCATGACCTTGTCGCTGCCGGCTACAACATGATGAACGGTCTGCCCGTCACGTCTGATTCGACTGTCGCCGAAAGCAGCTGTAACGGTGGCGCATGCTCTAAATTCGGCAGCGCTGAAGAGGCGGCGGCCATGACCGTGAAGGTACTGGGCGATCGCTCGATGCGCACCTGTGCCAACGCGAGCGAATGTACCAGCGGTGATGCGGATGACCAGCCCGGTACGACCGTTGCCGGCACCGGCTTTGCCCCACTGCTGGAAGAGGCAACTAAAGCCAACGCTGAGCAGCTGGTCAGGCTCATCAACGGTACGGAAAAGCCCACGGCCGCGAATCTGGCGAAGCTGAAAACCGGCGGACTGCCGGTGACGGCTGGCGTGATTAAAGCCCTGCAGCGTGACCCGGATAATGCTGCCCTGACCGCCCGCCTTGCCGGCGAGCTGGCCATGTCCGACACGGTGGAAACGGCGCTCCTGATGCGACGTATGATGGTCACCGGTATGTCAGAGCCCAATGCCGCCGCCCAGGCAAAGGCAATAGGTGCTGCCGGTGAGCGCATCGAGGCACTGGACCGTGAAATCGCGGCGCTCAAAACCGAGATGGAGATGAAGCGTGAACTGTCACGTAATTCGGTGCTGACCATTATCGACAGGGAGAACCAGCGCGTCGAAACCAACCCGCAGACCCAGTCTGATGACAATACCGACAGTCGCTTCAACCAGATGGCAGCGCCGCAGTCGGCTGAATGAGGGAATAAGGATGCGTAATAAAACGACTGTCAGGAAAGTCCTTACCCGTGCCGGCATCTTCCTCGCCTGCATGGCGCTGTTCATGGTGGTCTCACTGATGATGGCTGACACCGCCATGAAACATCCGACTGAAGCTGCTGCATTCCGGAGCTGGATGCAGTCGACGCGTTACGGCTGGCTGATGTGGCGACTGGCGCTGTATGCGCTGGTTGCCTGGGGCCTCTGGAAAATCCGGCATGCGCCGGGCTTCCGGGAGGCATACCGGCGGCCGCTGCTGCGCATCAGTGTGGTCAGTGTGCTTTTTATCGCGCTGTGTGAGTACGCGATGTTTACCGGTCCGGGAGCCTGACGATGACAACAAACAGCTATCTTGAGTATTTTCTCACACTGCTCGGCTGGGTCATCAACAATGGCCTGTGGAACGTCCTGCTGGGCACCGGCCTTTTTGTTCTGCCGCTGGCGTTCAAGGTGGTGGGCATCTGGCTGAAGGTCCGCGAAGAAGGGGAGGATGAAGGCAACAAGGGGATGCTGTCGCTGCCCCGCATTGAAAACGCGCTGTATGCCGGGTTCCTGGTGATGATTGCCTGCTGTGTGCCGCTGATTAACGTCAGCCTCAGCACGATGCAGTACGATACAACCCGGGCCAAAACCTGTGGCGTCTGGACGCCGAAAGCCCCAGATGAAAGCGGTTATGCCGGCGTGGTATCCAGTCTCAACGATCAGACGGCTGCGGCACCGGTGTGGTGGGTACTGATTCATAAACTCTCTAAAGGGGTCACCCAGGCGGCCGTGGCGACCATTCCCTGCCGCCCTGACATGCGGCAGATCCGCTTTGAAGTGCAGCATACGCGTATCGACAACAAAGCGCTGGCGCAGGAACTGCAGGACTTCACCAACGACTGCTATTCGGTTGCGCTGTATCTGTGGAAGCAACAGGATCAGGGCCAGACAAAGGACAAAACCACGCTGCGTGATATCGAATGGATTGGCAGCAGTACCTTCCTGAGCCGGTACTATCCTTCGTTGCAGTCCAAACTGCCCCGGGCTGCGTTCCCATGGTCTGACAGCCGGGACAGCGGGCGGCCCAATACCGGAAGAGGCGGCTATCCCACCTGCAGCGAGTGGTGGAGCAGTACGGACAATGGTCTGAAAGCGCGGGTGAAAGATCAGGCCGACCCCGATATGTGGCTGCGTATCTCGGCCGCAATGAAAATGTCAGGCTTTAACGACAGTGACTATCAGGAAGCCGTCATCCGTCGTCTGGTCAGCCCGGAAAGCCTGACGGTCTCACAGAATGGTCACGTGTATGCCGGCTATGGCGGCAACGCCGATTTTACCCTGGATAATGCAGCGGCACGCGTGGCGGCAATTGGCGGGACATCTCTCGGCAGTCTGGCGGCGTTCCCGGCGTTCGATGCGATGCGACAGGCGCTGCCAATGATACAGGCCATCCTGCTGATGGCAATGTATGTCATGCTGCCGCTGATTCTGGCGTTTGCGGCTTACGAGTTCAAGACTGTTATTACGCTGACCTTTGTAATATTCGCCTTGAACTTCCTGACGTTCTGGTGGGAACTGGCGCGCTGGCTCGACAGCTGGCTCCTGACAGCGTTGTACAGTTCAGATACACACAGCCGCTTTAATATGGCGGGACTGCAGAACAGCTCAGATGACCTCATTATGAATCTGGTGATGGGAGCGATGTTTATTGTACTGCCTGCTGTTTGGCTGGGAGCTCTTTCGTGGGCAGGGGCCAGCGTGGGTGTCGCTGTTAGCGCTGCCTTTCAAAAGGGTACTGAAACTGCTCAGAATACAGGCGGGAAACTTGGAGAAGCTGCTGGTAATGCTATCGGCAGTAAAGCAACCAAAGGGTAGTTTTACTGGTACAGTTAATTCGGCCTAATCTTCACTCGGGGATTTGTAAGGAGCGCCATCATATTCATTATTGGTGGCGCTATTCATTACAAATTCATCATGAAAATTATTTTCATCTTTCTTTTCATTAAAACTATTTATTGAAGCATTTTCAGAGCCAGATCCGATATGTGTTATGGCAGCAATTAAAGCCCATAATAAAACTGCGCTGCAGCTTATCAGGAGACCGCCTGCTATAAGCGCAACTAACGAACAAAGGACAGCTAAAAGCAGCGGCATGTGGCCTAACCACTTCGGCAGTTTGTATAGTTTAGCCAGCATGACGCAGCGCTGATCTAAACGTGTAAAAATTTTTTTGGTACCCTTCCATATTGCAGCGAGACGAACACCACGTTCCCAGGCGCGTTTCTCTTGAGACTGATACATATCCCCCTCCGAAGTAGGTGAGTTCTCAGGGACTATAGCGGATTTTTTGAGCAATTGCTAATTACTGTTTCAGCACTCTGGGCTACCTAATAAATTCTCTAAAATCATAAGGTTAATATTTTTACCAATTCGTTACGACTACCCATCATAGAAGGGGATTCTATGCGTAATGTAGTGGTCAACTAAAACTGGCCTCTACTTTGAGTTTTTCCAGTATCGTTTTTCCGATTCGTTTGGTGGTAACGCGCCGTTATATTCGTGTGGCCTGAGTTCGCTGTAATACCCAACAATATAGTAAGTTATCGCATGGGCAGTATCGCTGAAGCTTATATAGCCAGTCGCTGGCACCCACTCATTCTTCAGGCTTCTGAAGAAGAGTTCCATTGGGCTATTATCCCAGCAATTTCCACGCCGACTCATACCTTGTCTGATCCGATATCGCCACAGACATTGCCGGAACTGCCTGCTTGTAAAGTGGCAGCTTTGATCGCTGTGGAACATCACCCCGGCAGGCTTGCCGCGAATTTCCCACGCCATTTCCAGCGCTTTGATAGTCAGTCTGCTATCCGGTGAGAACGACATTGCCCATCCCACTGGTTTCCTTGCGAACAGTTGGAGAACTACGGTGAGGTAAGCCCAGCGCTTGAATCACCTTGTTTATATCTGTCCCAGATAATCGCCTTCTGTTCTGGTATGTAGTTAATCCGAGTTCTTCGTTTCATGGCAACGTCCCACTTGATTAAGGTAGCGTTACATCGACCCGTTGAACTCACAGCACGAGGCGGACATGTTAACGGGGCAAGATATCTGGGGGGCACAACATAACCTACCAAACAACGAATTTCATCAACTCGTGGAAACATTGACTGCCATGATTATTCAGTCTTTGATGTAAGATCAGCCCCTACCCAGATTACCAAATTCTTCATCAGAGGATTTCTATGCGCAATTCCGAGATATATGTGTCAGTTGATATTGAAACGTCAGGTCCTGTTCCCGGAATTTACAGCCTCCTATCAATTGGGGCTTGTCTGGTGAGTGATCCTGAGAACGCACTGTACCTTGAACTTCAACCAGAGGGCGAGAAGCATGATGCTGAATCTCTTGCTGTGACTGGGCTTGATATTAACCGTCTACTGAGCGAGGGACTTGCTCCAGAACAGGCTATGTTAAAGCTAAAAGACTGGCTTGCTTCTTTGATTTCTCAACATCGGAAACCCATTTTTGTCGGTCTGAATGCCCCATTTGACTGGTCATTCATCAATTACTACTTTCACAAGTATATTGGCAGCAACCCCTTTGGTTTCACAGCCATAGACATTAAAGCCTGCTACATGGGGGCTATGGGGTGCGAGTGGTCAGACACAAAATCATCACATATGTCTGCAGTCCTTGCCCCTCTAACCCAACCCACGCATAATGCGCTTGATGATGCCCGTTTTCAGGCTGAACTTTTTTCTTTATTACTCGCGCGATCAGGCCGTTAGTTGTGATTCTGCTAAAAGGGACAGTCCATTCTGACAGCTTCAAAATACCCCCCCTCTCTAAATAACCAAGCTTTAATTCCTGAAGTATCTGGAGAGGTGCCGACGATAATGGCTACAGGATGCGGAAGTACCTGAGAGTAACGTTGCGCAAAGCGGGAAAAGCTCGAAATATCTGCACTCGATATCTGCGGTATTACCTGAGGATGCGTATGCCAGTATCCTATTAATCGTAACCCAAGAGCATTTGCCTTCTGAATCTCCTTCTTACAGCGTTCAGGGTCTAACTCAAGCCATGTTCGCCCTGCGTTGTCGGCTTTGTGTGGTGCTGTTGCAAGAGACAAAATGATACCGTCTGGATGATTGGGGTCGACAAAAAGCTGACCCCCTCGCTCATGTTCCCCACTTATTTGCCGATTACAGTGAAAAATATCAGCCGCGGAGTGGGATACCAGTAAGACGTCCTCAACACCGGGCCATTTCCAACTCCAGATAACCTCCATTATTTTCCAGCCTCATGTGTAGATTCGGGCCAAGCCCGCTCCAGAACAGTTTGAATGGTTCCTGTCGGTAAGTCAGGGCCGATATACGTCCCGCCCTGCACCTGGGCATCAGCAGGGCGGTTTATGCTTGTTAACCAGAGCGATTCCTTTTTAATACCGTTCAGATACTGAATCGATGCCTGCGTTATCATTGTGGCGATGGTATTCATACCCGCTGCGTTCCCGGGAATGAAACTTTCCCCGCAGGCAGGTAGCGGAACAACCCCTCCTTCCGGCCACTCTGTATATTTGTGACTAAAGTCGCCGTTGTCACTGAATAAGTGCCTGCCATCATAGTCACCTCGAGGTGACGCTAATGCATGTCCCACAAGCGTATGAGGTTCACTCCATCCCTGAATAAATGCCCATGATTGACCTTTTGCTTTTAGTTTCCACAAACTAGCTTCAGACTCCCAGTCAGCTGTTGTGATGATGACTAAATCAGCAGTCTGAAGAAGGTCAGGCTTGTCTTCCAAGGCAAATTGCACATACGTATTAAAAGCTTTGACCTCAGAAGTTGGATGATCCCGCATGAGCCTGGTTTTAAGTGCATCGACTTTGAATTTACCTAAATCATCCATGCCAAGCACATGCCTTCCCATATTGGCGGACTCAAAAGTATCTGGGTCGATAAGAGTAAGATGTTTAAGCCCCGACCTTGCAAGTTGTGATGCAACAGCCCCACCCAGCGATCCTACCCCGATGAACACAACGTGTGCTGCTTCCAGCCCTCTGATGCTGCCGCTTAAATCTCGCGCATAGAAATCTGTACGGTCAATGACGTTTAATCTGGAGGAATAAATAATTGCAGGATGTTGCCCGGTTATCGCCAAAGGTTTCCGACGTGCGGAGCGCGATCCGAAGAATGGGCTACGGCGACGAGTATCTACCTTTGCAAAAACATTCAGTGTGTATAAAGGCGCGCCGGCTTTGCCAGGTAACTCCAGAATCAGCCATCGGGAAATAAGTGAGCTACTGGTACTAAACCACGTAAAAAGTTTTGTCGCATCCGCCTCAGATACATGAGGGAGGATCCACGACAACAGCTCTGCCGGTGCTGGAAACACGAGTCCAGGAAAACTTTTGAGTTTTACAAAAAAACCGCCTGCATGTGGAGAGCGCATCGTGACTTGCCTTCCCATAATCCGGCGGGCATGGCTACCAAGAGCTTTTATATCTGATGATAACCAGACTGACTCATAGCCTGAGGGAACGATGTATCGAGAATCACTGAGTGCGAATAGTTCAGAAGCATATTCTGGCCGCCCAATGAGCAATACATTCCGTACAGACCTACCGTGCTGTCTTATCCAGTAAGACGTAATCTCATTCTGAAATTCGAGATTACGTTTATCTGCGTTTGCGCCCTGGATGGATAAAGACAATATTTTCTTCAGCCGATTAATGCTGTCGCGAACTACTGTGTCAGGTGACCCCGTAACTGGCTCTTCTTTAAACCCGTGAAGACATAGACCTGCTTTTGTTGCGTGTGGCCAAACAAGCCAAGGTGAGGGATCCACATACAGATTGAGACCAGCGGATGGGAATCCCTTGGGAAATCCTATGTGCAATGTCCTTTCTATGCCCAGATAATCTGTTGGAAGCGGGAAACGGTATGCTACGGTTTCATCTGAGCGCGCTTTGGTGTGCTGCAGTAGACCTGCGGCATTACCTGTGTTTAGGAGTGCCTCAAGTGTGGCAATTCCCTGTGCAACCGCATCATCTGGAATATTAACCAAGTCGACCTACCGGTTTCGTATCAGCCTGAGATTGATCGCTGCCAGCCACACCTCCAAACAGCGCTCCCATTGAAACAGAGTTTCGGTTCATACCTGAAGGCCGACCCGGCATTGTCCAGTTAGCGGGGATACTAGTATTTACTTCATCTACAAATGAACGCCCGATTCCGAAGCTTTCGTTTACTGCCTTGGCAAATGATTCCACGGATGAATAGCTTTCAAGTCCAAGGCTGAATGCCTCGCAGGCACTTTCATGCCATTCATAGAACGCCCTTTGGTAAGCAGAGCCTTCTCCTGGGCGATTCCATTTTTCTGCAAAGTTTTCGCCGCTATCCTCTGGATTACAGACCATGTATTCCTGTCCATTGCTTCGAATGAAGTTTGGCATAGTTCTGACGATCTCAAGAATGGCTTCAAGTGGCGTAAATGGCCTTTGCCGCGATTGCATTGCTACATTCAGCCAGGCGTGAGCGGCGAGTGTTGTGATGACAGCTGAAATTGGGCGCGATCTTTCATTTTTAGTGCGAATAGCCCATTCATCGCGATGGCGTTTCAGAAGCTTGATACTGGCTCTAAGTGGATCCTCGGTCTGATATTCTTCATATTCGGGTAGTGGGGCTATGGTCGCGGAATCTGCAGCAGCCCGACTTTTATTGAGAGCAACATAATTTTCAAGCATGATTTGACTCTCCGAAGCATCATGGAGCCAGTCTGCATAGGGGATAGGGCTGCTCGCTTTCCACCCAGTTTCTCTATCTGGTACTTCAAGCATGCCATGGCCGTGAGTTTCATCATTCCAGCTGCGGGGTCGTGCTGGGGTCACGTCAATATGAAAACCTGGGTTCTGATCTGCATAAACAACACGTACCCCTCTTCGCAGAGGCTTTATGTCCTCATGAACGCGACTGCCTTCCTGAAACCGTTTTTCTATCGTTTCGAGCACAGTGTCCGCTGATACTCCTCTGGAATTCGGGAGCCAGACAATTGCATCTGCATCAATTGTGCCCAGGTCTGCCGGCGCATCAGACACGGGGTTGATGGTAGTTTTAAGGCGCATAGATCCCTGCGGAAAAATATGTGCATCCTGCAGAATAGGATCATCGGAAGCTGAGAGGATTGTCTGCAGTTGTGCGTAGCGGCCATTAATTTTTTCATACTGCGGACCGGTCAGAGAAATCGCTCTTGCTGCTCGAAGAAGGAAAAATTCCCAGCTGCTGTGTTTAGTCTGTTCATTATTCATTTCTGTGACTCCTGAGGGTGGCCGATAGTCAGCATTGACCGGAACTGGTTTGAATTACTCTCTCTATCGAAAATTACATAAGGGTGCTGATGCTGCGTCGTCAGCAAAGCACCAAATTCAATTGCAAGCGCTGCAGGGATCGCAGCAAAGACGCTGATAGGTTGCTCCGATTCTGCTTCAAGTTGACTCAAATGCTTTTGAAGTTCATCCCGGAATGTGTTGATAACATTCCGGTTTGAAACCATCGCATATGAGGGCTCTGGAATAGTGAACGACGCGATTCGCACGCCCGGCAGCACTGCTTCAATATCCCGTTCAGGAATAGTCGCCGATATCGAAAGGACTAAGGCCAGTGGCCCATTACCTTGAGGTGCTGGAGAGAATATATAATCAGGAGGAGAAGCGGATTTCGATGGCCAGCGAAGACCATGTGTGCGACTTCTGGAAAATAAATACCGGTTAGAGCGGTCTCCGATGGCTTGTCCGAGCATAATCAATGCAGGGATGTCTGCGAGACCCACGAGGGCTAAAGCAGGCATATCGCCGAAGCTGCCTCCACGTTTGGCTAATTCCCCTGAAATCTTCTGCTCGATATCGTCCTTAATTAATTGCCAGTACAAGTCATCCCTTCCGCGGGGGCCAGGCTCTCTGAAAGTGATGTTAATTGTGTGACCAAACGCAGTCAGTCCCTCGGACGACATCGCTGTCAGCAATTCCCCTGCCGGGATATTATTGGTAGATGCAAAATGCTGACTCTGAACAATTAGCGGTATAGCCCGTCCTTCAGCAGGCTGAGAGGCTGCAAGGCGTATACGAGCAAGACAGCTTTCATGCAGGCCACTCAAATCATCTTCAGGATAACCGTCATCATCGCGATCTATTTTTTCGTGACAATTTGGGCACAACAGCATCAGATTTGAGAAGTCATTAGTAAGATTTTGAGCCTGTTCATCACTATGCTCTTCTCGCCCTCTGGGTCCTTTGGGGCTAGCCGGAAGTATATGTGCGACCTCACCCCACTGCATGGATGTGCCCACGCGAAAATCATGCGTCAGGTCTGTTCCACAAAGCTCGCAGTGTCCTGCCATCCTTACCCATACCATCTGTTTTACTTCGGATTTGGTGTTAAATCTTCCACCTTTTTTCTTGGGGGGGGCTTCTGCGTTCAAGTGATTACCTCCAGAGGAAATAAAAAAACAGTTCATCAAAGTCTAAGTCTGAAGTGGTGCTTAATTCATCATCTTCAATGGATGCATAAGTTAAATTAATAAAAAACGCTATAATGTTGAGTTAAAGCAACTTTTAGATTTAAGAAAGCATCAAATTGATGATTGGTGGTATAAAGTGTGGTTAATTTGATAAATCTTAAAATAATCAGTTTGACGTACCCCTGTTCATCAACATACCGCATTAGTAATGCTTTATCAGTGACCTGAGAGCACCCCCATGCAGAAATGTTCATCCGAAGAACAGATCCTCAGTATTTTCCGCGAAACCTGTGTCGAGCCACTTCTGTAGATGACGCCCGCTGTTGGCACGAAGCAGTCAGACAATCCGGAAAAGGTAGTTACCATTATGTGTTAATAATAACTACCATTTTTTAATTCTGCTATTTTAATTCGATGTAGAGACCAAGCGCGATACAAAAAGCATGCAGTAGAATTGGTAAAAGAAGTCCACTACTTTGATATCTTGCTCCACAGAAAATTAATGAAAGTGCAAACATTTGGATTTTGGTGGGGAATGAATATTGTGTGTGTATAACTGCAAACAAAAAAGAAACAGTCAATCCGCCGATAATATAGCCCGCCTTTTCACCAAAAGCGTTTAAGAAAGAGCTCAGGGTAATTCCTCTGAAAACCAGTTCCTCCAGAAGTGGGAAAATAATAATAGTGGCTGCAATTTTTACAGCTGCCATTTCGTGTGACAAACCTTTAGTAAAATCTGTAACGAAGGGTTCTTTCGGCGTAAGGTAGTATGAAGCAGCGTAAGCAATAATTATGAGTGCAAGAAAAATAAATGACTGCTTGTTAGGTTTTCCCCAGGTTAACCCTTGGTAAGGTGAGGTGTTATTTAATAAGTGGGTTATGGATAAAAAAATCACAAGCATTATTAGAGGCTTAATTATCTGCAAATGTAATATTGAGAAATTAAGTCTGGTCATTAAGAATATGTTTAGATCAATGGAAGTTAATAATAAATAAAAGAATAAAAAGTTAGATAATCCGAAAGTAACAATTAGAAAGCGTTGTTTGAAAATATCCATATCAACCATTTTCATCGGAGAAAACTACATATTAATCACCAAAAAAAACGATGTCTACATCCATTTGACGTCGTATTTCCCTGTTGGTACTATTAAATTGTTGTACTGTCGCACTGGCGACCACCAATGCTCTTGTAGCCTGTGATGAGCGCCTTCGGGTGGCTACAGTCGCACTTAAGCTGCGACCACCAATGTTCCGGCAGTCTGTGAGGAGCGCCTTCGGGTGACTGCACAATAAAACTCTCTAAGCCTGGAAGGGAGTACATGAAAAATGTGGCAAATCTGCTCACCTTTGAAAGCAGATATCGTCTATGAAAGCGCACTATGACGCGGCGATGAAGGTTTACTGTGTAGCAAATCTGCCAGTTTCAATTCACTTCCGTTCTGTGAACGGCATCAGTTCAACGTCTTCTCATTTGCAGTGATACGCCCTGAGTTTCGTACGACTTTTGCGCCGACGTATAAGGCCATTTGGTACATTTGGCCGCTTACGGAGTTGCATTAGGAGCACGAAGCTGCGCGGCGTCACTTGTGAAGTGGCGAAGACACTACCAAGTGACGCGCGCAGCGCATAACGTCTCAACCCACGTACGACGTGGTTTTCAACGTTTTACTACCATCTGACCAACATGTAGTCCGTGTTAGTACGGTATTAAACTCACTTTTACATCAACGTAAGCACGACGGAAGGCCGTCTGAACGTTCAATTATCAGTAAGGAGGAAATCGACTCGGTATCGATGGCGACACTACGAACAGTAGTGTTGGAGGCAGCTTGACGTAAGTCAGCTCTGCATAAGCAGCAAACAGATCAGAGATCTGGGGTGCCTCGCAAGAACTCAACAATTCGCCGCCCCGATGCACAGATACCAGTTGAGACGCAGGAAGCGCAAAAGCAACCGTGTCGTCGGGGATGAATTACTGGGGTACAGATCCGTCCGCTTATTTACAAGCCGAGGGACGTGTATCCCTGTGGAGATATAGGAATGTCCAGATTCAGTAAACAGCTGTGCAAACAACTTGTCACACTTGCTCGTCAGGGACGGGGAAGTTATAAAACTGTGGCTGACCGCTCAAGAATTGCAGAACGTTTTTCTGAACGTCTGTCTGAACTGAATATTCAGATTAGGGACGTAAAACATATCAAAACTTCCCATATTGAAAAGTATATTGAGAGCAGGAAGGCAGACAGTTTGTCTCTCAGGACTTTACAGAATGAGATGTCTGCTATCCGCTCTGTTTTATTATCAGCCGGAAGAAATAAACTGGCCGATCCCAATCATACCAGCCTGAGTAATCAGGCTCTGGGAATTTCTGGTGCTAACCGGGATGGCACTAAACTCCCTATTACAGATGAAAAACTTAATGCGGTTGTGAATTTTGCGCTTAAAAAAGATGAAGGTGTTGCGCTCGCAGTACAACTTTCAAGATACCTCGGGTTGAGAACAGAAGAAACCGTGCAGTCCGCTAAGTCGTTAAAAACATGGAAGCAGTCATTGATTAACAATAATGAGCGTGTCCGTGTTGTTTTCGGGACGAAAGGCGGGCGGCCGAGAGAAACAACGGTTTTCAATCGTGAAAAAGTTTTATCAATTCTTGATAAAGCAATTCATTATGTCAGTGAACATAACGGAAAGCTGATTGATAAACCCTCTCTGCATACCGCAATTGATCGTTACCGAAATATTGTAAGAGAGGCAGGGATGAATGGTAAAAATGCGCCGCACAGTTTACGTTATGCTTACTCACGGGATGCTGTAAATCATCATATTAAAAATGGAATGAGTCGCGATGAAGCCGAGGCATTAGTTTCAATGGACCTGGGCCACGGAGATGGCCGGGGGCGATATATCAAACAGGTTTATTTTCGTGAGGAAACAGAATAGACGTTTTTACACTTCAATTTTAGAATGTAACGCCACAGCACAATCAGGGCTGTGGCTTATTCAAAATCAATCTTTATCCTTACATGCTCGAATAACGGTCATGCGTGATACGCCAGTGAGCCTTGCCGTTTCGTTTATTGATTTACCCTTTTCTTTACGAAGCGTTGTGATTAATTCATGCATACATACCTTTATCTGCCTGCCTACCCGTGTATTTACCTTTTTCCCTGGCACCTACAATTCCTTCCAGCTGCCTTTTTCGGCTGTGTTCATAATCTTTACAGCAAATTGCTGCTAACATGAACAGCATCATGTTATTTACTGCCCGGAGTATACTTGGGATAAAATCATTAGCTGATGACTTAGATAGGGCTATACGACTGATTGGTAATAAGCTCGTATGCATAATTGCATCTGAACCGATCACCGATTCGCACCCTGCCGATCACTCCGAGAATTAACACTTTTTTGCATGATCTCCACTGCTGAGTCTTATTGTCTGTGGTGGCCTTAATGGCTAAAAGAAGAAATCTAGGAGCACTATGGAAACGTGTTTTAAAGTCCTGCTGCTCAAATTCGACCAGAAGCTGTCCAGCCGGACTATCGGACTGACACTGAATATCAGCACCTCCACCGTCTTTGAGGTACTGGCACGCTTCAAAGCATCATCAACGCTATGGTCCCTGCCGGAAGCGCTGACGCCGGAGGCCCTTGAATCGCTTAACTTCCCGGAGAAAAAAACGTCTGTGCTGGCGCCGGAGCTGCCCGACTGGCTTCACATCAATACCGAAATGCGGCGACCGGGGGGAGGCAGCAACTTCTATGGCCGGAATACAGGGCTCAAGCCGAAAAACGGACACCGGGACACGACCAGTTCTGCCGCCGCTACCGGGGCTGGAAGGGAACTTCCGCCGCTCCATGCGACAGGAGCACCAGGCCTGGGAGCGAATAAGGCGCAGCGATATCGAGACCTTAATCTCCCAATCTAACGGCTACAGCCGTAGCTGTCTCTGGCCAGTGAAGTATGGCATTTCTTGATGAGGTATAAGGATTATCATCGTTACGTTAATGCATTCTGGCTTGATTCTTCATTGACCAGTCTAACGAAGGTAGTTGTTAGGCTTTGTTGAATAAATCAGATTTGGGGCAAGCATCTTCGTAGTAAGTTGCAACTGTCAGATAATACGCACGCTTTCTGGCATACCTGCCTTTGTCATTTTGTTCAGCGCACGCACCATGGCCAAAGCCTCTGCAACCTGACCATCGTAATCACGCAACGTCAGCGAACCCCCAAATAACTGCTTTACCCTGTACATCGCCGTTTCCGCTATCGACCGACGGTTGTAATCTGTTGTCCATTTCCACCGTGCATTGCTCCCGCTCAGTCGTTGATTCGCAACGGCACGGTTTCGGTCCTCATACCCGACTGGCCAGTAGCCCGCTCCCTTTCGGGGAGGGATGAGCGCACTAATTTTCTTGCGACGCAGTTCGTCATGACATCGCCGCGTATCGTAAGCGCCGTCCGCCGCCGCTGACCTGATTTTTCGGTGGGTCTGCCGGATAAGCCCCGGGAATGCTTCAGCGTCCGTGATGTTGTTCAGTGACAGGTCCGCGCAGATGACTTCATGCGTACTCGCATCAACAGCCAGATGCAGTTTTCGCCAGATACGACGGCGCTCTTTGCCGTGCTTTTTGACTTTCCACTCACCTTCACCGAAGACTTTCAGTCCTGTGGAATCAATCACCAGATGCGCAATTTCACCCCGGGTGGGCGTTTTAAAACTGACGTTAACCGACTTTGCCCGCTTGCTGACACTGGTGTAATCCGGGCAGCGCAGCGGGACATCCATCAGGGCAAAAATGGAATCAATAAAGCCCTGAGCGGCCCGCAGGGTCAGCCGGAATACACGTTTAATCACCAGGACGGTTGTGATGGCAAGGTCTGAATAGCGCTGAGGCCGTCCCCTGGATGCAGGCGTTGCTGACTCATACCAGGCCTGAATCGCCTCGTCGTCCAGCCAGAAAGTGATGGAGCCACGATTAATCAGGGCCTTGTTGTAGTTGCGCCAGTTGGTGATTTTGAACTTCTGCTTTGCCACGGAACTGCCTGCATTGTCAGGATGATGCGTGATCTGATCTTTCAACTCAGCAAAAGTTCGATTTATTCAACAAAGCCCTGTTGATTAAGAATCTGGCTAACTGAATGGAATAGTCTATAATTCAAAAGTTACTGTTTATTATCGTTAAAATTGTTACATAAGGGAATTACCATGAACAGAATAAACCCATTAGCGATAGTTATGGTTGTATTCATAGCAATCATTGCTTCCGGCTGTTCGTCTAATCAGGCCATTAAAACTACTGACGGGCGGACTATCGTGACCGATGGAAAACCTCAGATTGACGATGATACTGGTCTGGTTTCCTATAAGGATGCTCAGACTGGCAGAAATGAGCAGATCAACCGCGACAAAATTACTAATATGAGTGAGCTGGACAACTAATTAAAGGGGAAGTGCTATGAAAAAGTTTTTACTTACGGCTTTTGCGGCAACGATTGTTCTGTCTGCTCTGACTGGTTGTACACGTACCAGTTATGCGATACATACCAATGACGGACGCACGATCATCAGTGACGGGAAACCCAGTGAGTCTGAAACTGGCCTGCTCGGATACACTGATGCCAACGGTGTGAAACAACAAATTAACAAAACCGACGTCAGAGAAGTAGCCGAGATACCACATTGATATCTATGGAAAGCCGCCATTGGCGGCTTTTTTTGTGCCTGCGTGGTTTCTTAATGTAAGATAAAGCAGACTGTCTGCGGCTGTGGTGTTTAATAACAAGGCGATACTATTGTCATAATTTTTCCTGTTAAACTTTGTCAAAAATCAGCCAAATTCATACGAATCCTAAGGGTTATATATCGCAGCATTTTAAATGAGTGTATAGTAGCTGGGGTGTTCTGTAAGGAATTCCAGTTTTTTCCAGACGATGCGGAGATTACACGTTAAGGGGAAAATTATTACCTGCCAGCCTCCCGGCTTTTGATTGCCGTATAAAATGTGATCCTACCCACGTAATATGGACACAACCCTAAGCGAGGTTCTGGTTTTCAAACTGTTACGGACTGAGACCGCCACAGGCACTGTGACGACGCCACCGGTTGTAATCGCACTCGATATAATTAAACACTGCTGTCCGCATTATTTCCCGGCTGGCAAAGTCCTCTCCGTGGATACATTCCACCTTCAGCGTGTGGAAGAAGCTTTCCGCACAGGCATTGTCGTAACAATCGCCTCTGGCGCTCATACTGCCCTGCAGATTATGGCGTTTCATTAAGCTCTGGTAATCCGTTGAACAGTACTGACCACCTCTGTCTGTATGCACGATGACATTTTCCGGACGTTTACGCCGCCACAACGCCATCTGTAACGCATCGCAGGCAAGCTGTGCTGTCATCCGCGAGGACATCGAACAGCCAATGACTGACCGCGACCACAGGTCAATAACCACGGCCAGATAAAGCCAGCCTTCACCAGTGCGAAGATACGTGATGTCATCACCCACCCACTTCTGATTCGGGCCCCTGGCGTAAAAGTCCTGCTTCAGCAGATTATCTGATACTGGCAGACCAGGCTCATGATAACTGACCAGGCTGAACCGGCGGGAGGCTTTCGCCCGCAGTCCCTGCCAGCGCAGGCTGGCCGCCACGGTTTATATGTTATACACCAGTCACTGACATCCGTCAGGCGTGGCGCACCATAGCGCTGTTTTGTGTCACTGAATGCCTCCCGGACGACGTTATCACAGACAAGGCAGAACTGCTGACGCTGGTTTATCTGATGACGATGCTGATGCCAGACGTACCACCCGCTACGGGCAACCTGAAGTACACGGCACGTGGCTTTCATACTGAACTCAGCCTGATGTTTTTCGATGAAGACATACTTCATTTCAGGCGCTTTGCGAAGTATGTCGCAGCCTTTTGGAGAATGGCCAGTTCCTCATCCCGTTCTGCCAGTTGACGCTTCAGACGGGCGATCTCAGCGGACATCTCCTGTTCACATTCAGAAGAAGAGAGCTGACTTTGCTGTTTGCTTCGCCAGTTGTAGAGCTGTGATTCATACAGGCTAAGTTCGCGGGCGACTGCGGCCACACCCATACGTTCAGCCAGTTTCAGGCTTCCTGACGAAATTCAGGCGTGTGCTGTTTGCGTGGCTTTTTGGTAGTCGATACAGGCTTTGTCATGTGAGGCACCTCTGGTTAAGAGTTTACTCACTTAGTCGCGTGTTTACTATTGCAGGGTAAGATCAGCGACTACCATCTCCGATATTCAGCGCATGTTCAACGGCATGAGTGATAATCTGCCTGTCATAGTGAATCGCCACGGGTTTAACAGACACCTCAGAGTCATTTAAGATGGCTTAAAGAGAGGTGCCCATGAGCGGTAAGCGTTATCCCGAAGAGTTTAAAACTGAAGCAGTCAAACAGGTTGTTGATCGCGGTTATTCTGTTGCCAGCGTTGCAACACGTCTCGATATCACCACCCACAGCCTTTACGCCTGGATAAAGAAGTACGGTCCGGATTCTTCCACTAATAAAGAACAGTCAGATGCTCAGGCCGAGATCCGCCGTCTCCAGAAAGAGCTGAAACGGGTTACCGACGAACGGGACATATTAAAAAAAGCCGCGGCGTACTTCGCAAAGCTGTCCGACTGAGGTACGCCTTT
>OKWS01000081.1_pt1 | contig 58306 bp, 54 predicted proteins | sample 1607061 | NCBI WGS metagenome assembly OKWS01 (sample SAMN07501040, study PRJEB24779) | human gut metagenome | isolation source: stool | host: human infant | place: USA: Pittsburgh, PA | reverse complement strand
TGTCTTATAAAAATACTAGCTAATACATGATTAGAACCATCATAATCAGGAGTTACCATAAATAGAGCTATTGGTTTATTGTCATAATCGGTATCAAGAACCCTAAACTTAATTATATATTCTCCTAATTCATTTACATCTAAATCAGAAGTATCAACTTCTATACCCTTTATAATTTCATTACCTTTACTTCCAAAAGCTCTAATCTCTTCTATAAATCTATCTTCATTGGGTTCATAGCCTTTCATTATTTCTACTTTTTCTAACCCACTAAAAGCTCCTATACATTCACTTATATTAGTTTTAATAAAATTTATTTTTTTATCATCTTCTAATTTTTCTTTAACTTCTACTTTTACTACCTTTTCAATATATCTACTAAATCCAACTTCTTTTAAATTAATAGAATTTTTAGCAGTCATTTTAGCTATACTACTCATTGTAAAACGTGAAAGTTCTGCCATAGCGACAGCAAAAATACTTCCTCTAGCACTTCCATCAGCAAATTTACTTGTAGCATATTGCATTTTAGCTACCGAATTAGCTGGTAAGCTTTGAAAATAATTGTCTAACTTATTACCATCATCATCTGTATCTCCTCCAAGTTCAGAAAGCATATTAGCTACTGTATATAAAGTTATCTTTGAATTTTCTTCTTTTTTTCTCTTTTCTAATTCTTTAATAGCTTCTTTATGTGCTTCAATTTTATTATTTATAATTTTTATTTCTTCAGTATTTTCAACTTCATTTATCTTATTTTCAAAATCTTTTATTTTTACATCTAATATTTTGCATTTATTAAGACATTCATCTATTATCGCTAAAATCAACCCATTGACAAGTGTCATTGCTGAATTTTGCCAAAATGGATCTTTAGCAGAAGGATTATAATACAAAGCATATGTTAATGTTTTACACAAATTTTGAGCTTCGTCTAATTCGCCTTTTTCATAAGCATCTATTATAAGTTGTAACGGATTATAACTTATTGAATTTAAAGGATTTAATAAGTTTAACACTTCAACTCTATATCCTCGTTTTTCTAGTGTATCTTTAGACATAGCTACTAATTCACCTTTGGGATCATTCAAAACCATAGAAGCTTGTTCTTCAGCCCTAGAATAAATATCTATTAATGGAACTACAAACATTTCTCCTTTACCACTTCTAGTAGTACCTATAATTAAATTATTTACTGGACTTGTATCAATATAAATTTTATCTTTATATCTAGAAATCGGAACTCCACCCCCACCTTTAAACCCTTCTTTTTTTTCTGGAACTTCTTTGTATTGTGCTTTTATTTCTTCTAGTGTAGTAAAACGGCTAGTCCCTTTTTGACCATCTTCTAAGCTAATAAAAGATTTTTTTAAATCAAATATAAGTTTTGAAATTGGTACAAACAAAACAATATAAATTAATAAATAAAAAAGTGGATATTTAAAAATCAAAGTTATATTAAACATACTTTTTAAAACACTAAAACTAGAAATAGTATCTAAATTAAAAGATGTTAAAGTAGTAAAAGCTCCTACAATTATATTTACTATTATAGTTCCAGCTAATAAAATGCTTAATGTTAATGTAACAAGTGCTTTATTACTAGAAACAAATCTACCTAAATTAAATTTTTCATTTTTGTATTTTTCATTACTTCTAAGTTCATTAGATATTGTATTTTTTAAGTTACTAAAAAAGCCCATTAATTACCCTCCTTTTCTTAAATTTCAAAGTCTTTATAAGTCTTTGCTTTTTATAGAATTTATACCAAAACCCCATACATAAGCGTTTATCATTATGTAGTTCATTTAATACTCTAAGTTATTTATCACTCTTAAATTCCATAATATTCATAATTGATTTTCTTAAAAGTTCATCTAAAAATGAAAATATACTCTCCATAAACTCACTCTTTCATATTTTTTAATTAAGTAAAGACCTTTAATATAAGGTCTTTACTTTTTAAATCTTAAAATGTTATTTTACTTTGTAAGAAACTAGCTATAGCTGAAGCTCCTAGAATTATTATTAATCCTATACCAGCTCCTATATACCACGGTCTTGCCTTTCTCCCTCCTTCATTTCCTCCAAATATTTGAAAGAATCCACCTATACCAAAAGCTAAGGCTGCCGCCGGAGTTCCTAAAATTTGTAGCCATTTTACTGCTTCATTAAGTAAATTTTTTATTTGGTCAATTACATCCATATTAATTCTCCTTTTCGTTAAAAAATTTAAAATAAAAAAAGCGTCTTTAAATAAAAACGCTTTTTATTCTACACTATTACCATCTAATTCTTTTTTTAAAGCTAATCCCTCATTTAAAAGCTCTAAATTTTCAAATATAAGCTTCATATGAGCTTCTTCTAACCATGTGTCATAACTTATACCTTTACTCTCTAAAATCATGCTTACAGTTTCTTTAATTGGATTTTTAACATTATTTCTATTATTTCCTCTAGCCAATTACATCACCCCCTTTCAAAGCTTTACTTTTAGCAACAAAGCATCTATTCATTTTTGTACTTATTTGCTCTCTAATCATATTCATAAATTCAAAAGGAGTTGGTTTTGTTTGTGGTTCGATAAACTTATATTCACCTATGCTTTTATTTTTTAACCTTCCTTGCCAATATGCAACATCCAATGAATATCTAATAGACCTATATATTGAACTATATGTACTATCTAATATTTCAGCAATTTTTTCATATAATTTTGTTGCTTTATTTCTATATTCAATATTATTAACTAATAAAATTACTCCTATCTTTATAGCTTCAAAGCTCCTTTTATATGGAGTAATAAATTCAGAAAGGAGTTCATTAACTTCTTTTTCTAAACTAAACTCTCCAATTTCTATACTATTTTTAATATAAAATTTAATAACTTTATCTTGTCCTTTATCCACATTCAAAACCTCACTTTATCAATTTAAATTCTTTTCTTTAATTATGTATCTGTTAATCAATTTAACTCACACCTTTATTTAAGCTAAAATATATCTATTTTCGATATTCTCAAAATCATTAAATAATTTTACCTTTAAGTATCAATCTCTCTTTAGCTCTGTTTATACAAGTTATTAATGTTATTTCTTTTTTAGATATATCTTGAGTTAATAGACTAGAATCACTTGGATTTACTATGACTCTTTCTGTTAATTTATACTTGTAAATATTATTGTCAGTTTTAATTTCTATAATATCACCAATTTTTACTTTATATAAATTTTTAAATATAGAACCTTTCATATTATTATGTCCAGCTAGAATAACATTTCCTACTTGTCCAAAATTAGCACTATTTCTATACTTTGCTACAACATAATCTAAGTTTTCTTCTCCATCTACAATAGGAGCTTTAAGTCCTATACTTTTTATTTCTAAAATTCCAATTACATTTGTTCTTTTACTATTTATAGTTTCTTCTTTATATTCAAATTCATTAGATATCTTATTTTCGATATTATCATTTTCTTTTTCAATAGAATTATCTATACTAGAATTATTTTCATAATTACTTATAAGATCATTTTTAATATTATTATCTTTATAATCTATATAAGAAGCAACTGATATTAAACTTATTCCTATTAGTATTAATATTACTAAGATTTTTTTCATTTTATTTTCTTAATTCTTCCTTTGCTAATTTTGCCATAATGATATCTGCTCTCTTTGCTCCTTTAAATAATCCTATATAAATACAATCAAGTAAAAATAATATCAAAATAATCATAGTTACTAACACTATAATCTCACTTCCTTTTCAAATAACCTAAAAAAGTGTCCCCCGGGGACACTTTTAATTACTTTGTAATTTAAATCATATTTTAAAAGGTGTCCTCCGGGGACACCTTTATCTTATTATGATAATTTTCTCTTCTTAGTGAAAAATAATCCACCAATACCTCCAGCAACTAAAAGAATACCTAAAGGAATTAATGAATTTATATCAAAGCTATTTCCAGTTTTAACAATTTCAATCTTTTTATTTGTAAGATTGCATGTAATTATATCTCCTTGATTAGTTATTTCAAACTCACCAGTTTCAGTTGTTAATTCATATCCTTCAGGAGCTTTAGTTTCAGAAATTCTATATTTACCTTTTGCAAGAGTAAATTTATTGCCTTCTTTGCTAGAAGTAAACTCTATTACTTTCCCTTGATCCAATCCTTCAAGGCACTCTATTTTTATATGTGCCCCTTCTAAAACTTCTCCAGTAGCAATATCTGTTTTAGTAAACTCTAAAACTCCAGTTGTTCTTTCATCTTTAAGATTAGCTTTTGTGATTTCTCCGTCTTTTATTTCAAATGTTCCAACTTCTTTATTTATTTCATATCCATTAGGAGCTGAAATTTCTTCAAATGTGTATTTTCCTTCGTCTAAAGTAAATTTATTTCCATCTTTGAAAGAAGTAAACTCTATTACTTTTCCTTTTGATAAGCCTTCTACACAAATTATTTTTATCTTAGCACCCTCAATTATTCTACCATCAGTAACATCTGTCTTAGTGAACTCTAAATTACCTTGTTTTCTTTCATCTTTAAGATTAGCCTTTGTGATTTCTCCGTCTTTTATTTCAAATGTTACAACTTCTTTATTTATTCTATATCCATTAGGTGCTGAAGTTTCTTCAAATGTGTACTTTCCTTCATCTAAAGTAAATTTATTTCCATTTTTTGAAGAAGTAAAATCTATTACTTTTCCTTTTGATAACCCTTCGATGCAAGTTATTTTTATCTTAGCACCTTCAATAACTTTACCATCTGTAACGTCTGTCTTAGTAAAGATTAAATCACCTTGCTTTCTTTCATCTTTAAGATTAGCCTTTGTGATTTCTCCATCTTTTATTTCAAATGTTCCAACTTCTTTATTTATTCTATATCCTTCAGGAGCTAATGTTTCTTCAAATGTATATTTCCCTTCAGGAAGTGTAAATTTGTTACCTTCTTTAGAAGAAGTAAACTCTATGTTTATATGCTTGTTTTGTGGTTCTAATCCTGTAATTTTAACCTTAGCACCATCTATCGAATCTCCAGTAGTAACATCTGTCTTACTAAAGTCTAATTCCTCAGTTTTTACGGTATTGGCAACATCTATTTTTTCTAATTGTCCATCTTTATAAATATTAAAGTCATATTTTTTATCAACTTTGTTGTAATGATCTATTGCTTCTACTTCTACCCAAGTGTAGTTACTAGCTTCTAAATTATTAACTGTTATCTTACCAGTATTATCTGTAGTATAAGTTCCTACTTTTTTATCACCATTTAATAAGTCAAACTTAACTCCTTCTAGTGGTCTATTAGTATCTTTATCGAACTTAAATAACTCTACAGAACCCCTTATCTTTTTATTGGTCATTTGAAGTTTAATAGTTTTTCCATTTTCTTTAACACTAAAGAATATAGGCTCTTTATTTAGTACGTAATTCCATAAAGTTTTAACTTCGTCTACACGGTAATTCCCATATTCTAAGCCTTTTAAACTAACTAATCCTTTATCATCACTCTTTAAGTTCCAAGTTTTCCCCTTCATAAAGCCATCTAATGCAGTAACTTTAAATTCAATGTTTTCTAAAGGTTTATTAGTTTCTTTATCTAACTTTAAAAGCTCCATATTCGCTGTTATACGGTCATTAGATACTTTTTGAGTATAAATAGTACCTAAATCTTTTATTTCTTCTAAAACTGAGTTTTCATCTATTTTAAAATGTATAGGATTAACTTTAATATATCCTTCTAATGGTTCAACTTCTTCAAGAAGATAATTTCCATAAGCTAAATTTTGTAGAGTTACTAATTCACCGTTTTTATTAGTTTCTAAAGTTGTAGTTTTCATTGGAATTATACCTATGAAGTTTGTAAACTCTACCAACTTTTTAGTATCAGCATTTCTTATTTGAAACTTAACTCCTTTTAATGGCTTTACATCTTTAGAATCAACCTTTATAACTCTAACTTTGGCTTGTATAGGAGAGTTCTTAACGTATTTAACATAAGTTTTTCCATTTTCAGCTATATTGAATGAATACTCTTTATCAGACTTCCAGTATCCTTTTGGAGTATCTGTTTCATGGAACTTATAATCTCCATATCTAAGGTCTTTAGTATAAGCAAATCCATTTTTATCTGTAACAACATGATCTACAACAGTTCCTTCTTTGATACCATTAACATTAACTGCTATAACATCAAATCCAGCACCTTCAACTGGTTTTTCTTCATTTTCACTATCAACCTTAACTATTTGTAATTTTCCCTTTATAACATCATTACTAACATCAAAAGTATAAGTTTTATCATTTTCATTTATATTTATATCCCATACTTTATTGCTTAATAAATATCCTTTAGGGGCTTTAGTTTCTTGCATAGTGTAAGTTCCATAATTTAAAGGTTCGCTTTCAGCATAGCCGTCTTTATTTGTAGTTATAGTTACTACTATATTTTTGTTATTATCATAAATAGTAAATTCAGCACCTTCTAAATTTAAATCAGATATTTCACTATCTGTTTTCTTAACTGCTACTTTACCTTTTATAATTTTGTTTGTGTGAGTTATTTCAATAGTCTTACCATTTTCTGAAATAGTAACTGGATGTTCTTCTCCGTTTAAAACATATTTAGCTGGAGCTTTAATTTCCTTAACTAAATAGTTTCCAAAAGGAAGTAAGCTACTTGTAGCAATACCATTTTCTCCAGTAGTTATAGTTTCAATATGCTTACCATCTTGAGTTATTTCAAATTCAGCTCCTTGTAATGGAGTATTTGTTTCTTCATCAACTTTAAGAACTTGAATTTTACCTTTAATTTGAGTATCAGTCATTTCAGCTATAGAAACCTTATTCGGTTTTACAGTAATATTAACTGGATTAGTAACTAAATAGCCTTGTGGAGCTTCAACTTCATGTATAGTGTATTCTGCTGGTTTAATATCATTAAATACTGCTTTACCATCTTGTGAAGTTGCTTCTGCAACATTTTCACCATTAGCATTTTTAAGAACAAATTTAGCACCTGTTAAAAGTTTACCATCATCACCTTTTTTAATAACTTGTACTGCTCCATTTAATCCAGTCCAAGAAACTTTTATATTATCTTTATCCATAGAATGAGTATCTAAAGATGAAACAGCCATATCTTGTATACCTTGTTCGGGAGTCATATATCCTAACATTGCTGGTATATCAACCTTTGCTTTTACACTTACCTTTAAATCTCCTGTTTCTGCATTTGAGGGAATATATACTCTAAAACTTTCATTTGCCTTATATCCTGAATCTTTAACATTTCCATCCATATCTTTTATGACTATATCTTTTGTTAACTCAGGATTACTTGCACTTTTTATAGTGACCTTTACACCACTTAAAGTATAGTTAGACTTTATTTTTATTGGTTCACTAACAAAATAGTCACCTTCTTGATGTGCAATTATATCATTTGGTGACACTTCAAAAAAAGTAGGCATTTCTTTATTATGAGCTTTATCAACTAAAAAATCCATTACTGGTTTTAATTTACGTAATGGTACAGTTCCACTTTGAAGTCTTTCTCTAACTAATCCCCTACTTAAACCAGCTTCCTTCTGATAAGCCCATATAGCTAATTGAGTACAATATCTATATTCATCTGCTGATATTCCCCAATCTGATCCATCCTTTGCTGGATATCCCCAATAAAGAATTGTTTCTATACCAGCATCAACTTGCATTTCTTTTGTATAGTCTTGACCAGTTGGATTTAATGCACCTGTATTTAAACAATAACAAGTTGTTAAATCTCCAGGAACATAATACCTATGATTTCCTATTGGGAGAACCTTCCCCCAAGTTGGAGAATCATAATTTAAATAGCTCTCTGCATCAGTAGAAGTTATTTCTACTGCAAATACCTTTATGTTAGTAAATAAAAAAGTAAAAATTAGTGTTATTGTTGTGATTAATTTAAATCTTTTTACTTTGCTCACCTTTTTCCCTCCATTTTTTTGTTTTCATTTTTTTATTTTTGATAAAAAATTTTAGGATGTATCAAAGTAATCCATTTAATCTTCTCCTTCCTAAAAAATTGTATTTAAAAAGAGTGATGCCTAATTGCAACACTCTTAAATATCCTAAATTAAACCTAAGCTTATTACTAAAGCTCTATTCAATCTTTTTATTTCATTATTAGTTAGAGTTCCTTTCTTCTCACTCAACTGATGTCTATATATAGTAGTAATTTGTTCTAATAAAATTGTAGAAGGCTTTTCTAAACAAGAATTTTCAATTTCTGTATGAACCTTCATCTTATTTTTAACTTGAGAAGTCATAGGTGCTACTATAAAAGAGCTTCCAAAGTTTTGAAGAATAGCTACTGGTCTAATACCTTGTTGTTCTGAACCCTGTTTTCTTTTTCCTAAGTTAGCGTAAAAAATATCACCTTTATAAACTTTACCTTTATAAAAATTTCTTTTAACCTTCAATATAATCTCCATCCTAAAAACTATATTAAAAAAGACTTAGATAAATCTAAGCCTTTTATATATAACCTTTTTAAAAAGTGTCCCCCGGGGACACTTTCAATTACTTTATAATTTTAATGACATTTAATAATCAAATCCTATTGCAAAATAATATCCACCATCAGCACTCTTATATACTGCACAAGCTCCTTCTGTAAGCTCATCATCTAAAATATTCTTATTATGTGCAGGAGAATTTTTAAATTGTTGTAATATTTCACTTGCAGTTAAATTTTTATTTGAATTACTTCCAGTAACTTGTTCACCTTCAGGATAATCAACATGATAACTTCCAGTATTCTTTTTAGCCATTTCTTCTACATGGTTCTTTGTCCATGTAGCATATTTACCACTCCAACTCAAAGCATTTAATCCTTTAGATTGTCTATAAGCATTAAAATCACTCCATAACTGTTGGCTCATATCTACCATGTACTGAACATTTTTAGGTTGTTCTACTGGTTTTTCAGTAGGCTTTTCTACTGGTTTTTCAACGGGTTTGGAAGGTTGTGGAGTTTCTTCAGGTTGCTCTGCTGGTTGTTCTTCTTTTTCGTTATTTTCAGGTTTACTTTCAGGTTTACTTTCAGGCTTATTCTCAGAAGAACTGTCTGGCTTATTATTTTCAGTATTCTCAGGCTTATTTTCAGGTTTTACAATTATTATTGTTCCTTCTCCAGTAGCAGTAACATCCTTAATATCCTCCACTTTTTCAACCTTTCCTGTTTTATCATTTTTTATTGTAATACTGCTTCCAGCATCTTTTTTAGAGTTAATGACTTTTTTCACATCATCACCCTTACTACTATCAGCAATAATATTACCTGTTTTTTGATCCTTAACAATTACATTTCCATCTTTTGTTTGTTCAACTTCAATCCCATCTTCAGGTGTTGATTTATTAGCTTCACTTTCATTAGTAGCTTCATCATTAGTAGCTTCAGCTTCATCTGTTTTAGTTGATTCATCTGTTTTAATATTATCTTTATTAGCTTCTTTAGTATCATTAATTTTCTCTGATAATGCAGTATTATTAGTTTTATTATATGTATTTGATAAAATTGAGTAACTTACGCCACCTGTAATTGCTATTGCTAAAGCAACTGCAACTCCAATGCTTGTTTTTTTATGCTCTTTTATAACTCTTATTAATTCTTTTAATTTTTTACTCATTTTACACTCTCCCATAAATTATTTCTTCAAAATTAAATTTTCTTACTAATTTAATTTATCCCTATTTTTTCTACTATAAAAACTTAATACTTCTAATTTAATCTCTTCATCTTTTAAGTTTTTATATTCTATTTCTTTATTTTCATTTATTAATTTTCTAGGAGTATCAAAAGAAACTGAACACCCTATTTCACTTTCACTTTTTAAAACTATATCACCATTTCTTTTAGTATTATAAATACTTCTATTTTTTAGAATAAAAGCTTTATCTCTAATCTCTTTTTTAGCTTCATAGTCTAATGCTTTCCTTGTATCCCTTCTACTAAAAGAAGCTTGTCTATGTATTTTCCTAATTCTTTCTCTATTAGGAGCTGGTAAACTATCAATCCAATTTTTAACTATTCCCTTAATTATATTTTCACTCATAAACATAATTCTTCCTATGTCTTTATAAGTATAACCAGCATTATATAAGTCCATTATCTCTAATTGTCTTTTTTCATGTTCACTTAATTCATCTAAAATTCTCAATAAAAGACCCCCCTTATATAATTTTTAAAAAAGTATATAGTTCAACCTAACCAAAAAAGGTTGTCCAACTTTTTAAATTTTATCAATTTATGTACTTCTAAAGAAATTATGTACTTTAGAAGAAATTTATGTAAATATACTTTATGTTTTTATAATACATTTTTCAAAAAGTTCTGTCAATATTCAATTCATATCATATATATAATTATTTTATTTATTATATATATGCATATATATAATAATTTTTAAATAATCTTATATCTTAACATTAAGATGTATTTTATATTGATTTATGCTAAAAATGTTTATAGGAGGTGATTACTATAGATTGGAGCACTTTTTCAAAAAATATAAAAAAATATAGAAAATCACAAAAATTAACCCAAGAAGATTTAGCTAATAAGTTAGGCATTTCACGTAGCACTTTAAGTTATTATGAACATGGGAATATAGAACCCAATATATTTGTTCTAATAACTCTTTCAAAACTAATGAACTGCTCTATTGATAGTTTAATTGGATTATCTAAAAAAAGAAAAGTCCAAGATCCTTCTATCCCTGATGAAAGTAATTACAAATTAGAAGAAAGTGAGAATCAAAATAATGAAAATTTCAAATTAGAAATTGAAGAAATCCGAGAAGAGAGAAAGAAAATTTTAGAAAAAACAAAAAGAAGTTTTACCGAATTAGAAATGTCTAAAAAGCGTGCTGATAGAATGTATAATGAATTTGAAATGTCTAAAAAGCGTGCTGATAGAATGTATAATGAATTTGAAACATCTAAAAGACAAGTAGATAGAATTATAAATCAATTAGAAACTTCTAAAAAGAGATTAGATAAAATGCTTGAAGAATTAGAAATGTCTAAAAAAAGAACAGATTATATGTATAAGGAACTATTTAGAACAATAAATCGTGAAAAAACTATAGATGATTCAATTTTAAAATTAGATAATTTAGAAAAAGAAAGGAAATTAGATATACTAAAAGCTCAAGCTATAGATGATAACTATATAGGGTTTATTAAATTAAATATTTTAGGTGAAATCTCAGCTGGTTTACCACACTATGCTTGTGAGAATTTAATTGATACTGTTTATTTACCGAATCAATTCTTCAAACCTAATTTTGAATACTTTGGATTAAGAATATTTGGCGACAGTATGAATAAAATATTTGATAACGATTTTACAATAATAGTTAGAAAAACTAATAGTTTCATAAACGGAGATATAGTTGTAGCTATAATTGGAGATGAAGCTACTTGTAAAGAAATAAAACAAGTAGAAAATTACATCTATTTAATACCACATAGTACGAATCCTGAACATCAAATACAAAAATATAAAGCCGATCAGGTTATGATTTTAGGTGTGGTTGAACAAACAATAAAAAGTATACTAGATAAAATAGATATTTAGTTTTAAAAATTTATATTAATATTTACATAATTACATGTAATTATATAACTATAATTACATGTAATTATAGTTATATAAAGACTAAAAATTTAAATAGAATATATTCTATCTATTCAATAACCCTTAATTTTTTTATATTTAATGCTTTAACACATATATATATTATTGCTTCTTTTACTGAATTAGAGCTTTAACTATAATAGTCGTAAATTCACTTAAAGTCATATTATTATAATTAATTATAAATTCTTTCATCAACACACCTCTTCATTAAAGAATATTTTTATTCTGTCCACCCTAATAACTGCTTCTCTAATTTTTTATAATCTTGATCTCTTTGTGTGAAGTTAGCATGAGGACTTGTCTTTTTATTATTTATGTTAAATTCAACTTTTTTAATTTTACTTATATCATTTAAAGTTGCTAAAATATATCCCTTAAAATTTTTAATTTTAGTATCAGTAGCACTAGCTGTTAGTATGGCTTTAGCTATTTTATTAAAATCATATATAGTTAATAAATCTTTAATATCATTTTTCTTTAATTTAAACTTATTATTCTGGCATATTTGTAATAACTGAATAATTTGTTTTTTATCTTCTTCATCAACTTCTTTAGAAGAAGAAGAAATAGTATTGTTACTATTAATATTGTTACTATTAATACTGATACTATTACTTCCCACATTTTGAACGCTGTCATTTTGAGAGCTGTCATTTTGACTGTTCTCAGAAAAAGTAGTATTTATGCCATTTTTATCAGCACTGTCATTTTGACTGTTCTCAGAAATATTATTTTTATTATTAGTTTTTATCTTATCTTTTTGAATTTCTTCTTTAGGTTTTGGTGTTGGGAATTGTTCTAAAGTATAGATATTTTTATCATTTACAACTTTACCTGATTCTAATTTAGTTCTAGTTTGTTTTATTGTGATATAACCAAGATCTTCTAAAAGTTTTCTATGTTTATAATATCTTTTTTCACTAATACATAATTCACTTAATTGTAATTTTACACTAGGAAAAGAGTTTAATCCTGCACCAGCGAATGAAGACATATATGCATAAATAGCTTTGGCTTCTATTGTAAGACGAGTATCTCTCATTACGGCTTTTGGACTGAATCCATATCCTTGAGACATTATTCCATTTATTTGAATAAAATTATTAGCATTATTATTTGTTGACATAAAAAAATACCTCCTAATGGAAATTAAAGAACACCTTAGAGTAAAATCCATATGAAAGTACTATCTTAATCTATCTTTAATATTGACTTTTCAATATTAATTTTATATACTATAGATAAATTAAGCCGATTCATATAGACAATATAAGTCAATTCATTTATATTGTATAGACAAATTTAATTGTCAATTTATTCAGATAAATTTATATAAAATTTCGGCTTATTACTTTCAGGTGTCCCATTGATTTCTTTAACGGTTTGGCGATTGTCTAAGAAATTAATGGGTTTTTGCTTTTATTCCATTCTTTTTAAATTTGTTATTATTATACCAAGTTTTCATATAACTTTCAATATTATTTATATTTTATGGAAAAACGAGTTTTTTTGATAAAAATTAAAATTAACGACAGAAGAGCTAAGGCTCTTCTTTTTGATTTTTATTTATTTTTTTGAAGCTCCAGCCTATCATATCTACGCTAAAATTGTAAAGCCATTACACAATTTTTTTCATCGGCCATTCATTACATTCATAGCAGGTAAAAAAATTTGCTCCATTTTCCTTTACAATTTACTCCGATATGAAGTCTTAGGATCAACAAAAAAACAACAATATGAGAGTGTTAAACGAAATTTGTTTTTGGAAGTAAGAGAGCTTAATTAATGAAAATTTGACATGTATAAATTAAATTTTAATTATTTACATGTATAACTATACATGCTATAATAAGAGTATAGTTAAGAGAATAAAAAATATGAAATGAGGTTGTAATTATGAAGAAAATATCAGTTTTTAATATTAAAGGTGGAGTTGCTAAAACAACTTCTACTGCTAACTTTGGGGCTTGTTTAGAAGAAAAAGGAGACAGAGTATTATTAGTAGACCTAGATCCTCAATCAAATCTTACTAAATTATTTAAAGCATATAGTATGGAAGATGTTTCAATTGCAGATGTACTTTTAGATAAAAATTTAGATATTGAAAAGGTAATAAAGAAAACAGATTTCGAGAATATTGATATTTTACCATCTAATGTTACTTTAGCATTTGCTGAAAGAAAGATACTTTTAGATGTTAACCGTAGTCAACAAAATAGATTAGCTAAAGCTCTTGAAGAAATAGAAGACAAATATGATTATTGTTTAATAGATTGTCCACCAGCACTTAATATGATAACAGTAAATGCTCTTTGTGCTTCAGATGAAGTATTAGTACCTATCAAGATAGATAAGTTTGCTTTAGATGGCTTGGAATATCTTTTAGATAGTATAGAAGAAATAAAAGAAGAGTTTAATCCAAACCTTAATTTTAAAGGATGTTTTATAACAATGGATTCTTCTACCACAGTTAATAATGTTATAAAACAAGAACTTAAATCTGTTCTAGGAGAAAAAATGTTCAATACATCAATACATCAAAATATAAAGGTAGTAGAAAGTACATTTGAAGAATGTCCTGTTGTATTTTCTTCTAAGAAAGCAAGAGCAAGTTTAAACTATAAGGATTTAAGTAAAGAAATATTTTAATTTAAAAGGTGTCCCCCGGGGACACTTAATATAAATTAGCAAAGGTGGTTAGAATAAAATGGCTAAAAAGTTTTCAATAAGTGAAGGTATGTTAAATGGAATTTCAAAAAATACAAGAAAAGTTGAGGAATTTAAAGCTAAAGATAATTTTAAAATTGATTATATAAATATAGATAGAATAAAAAGAAATGAGAAAAATTTCTATGAAATAGTGGATATTGAATCTCTTGCAGAAGATATAAAATTAAATGGGTTAAATCATAATTTAGTTGTTAGAAAATTAGATAATGATATGTATGAGTTAATAAGTGGTGAAAGAAGATATACTGCTTTAAATAAGCTTATTAATGAAGGAAATAAAGAGTTTAATTTAGTTCCATGTAAAGTTATAGAAAGTAATGATATAGATTCAGAAATAATACTTATTCAAGCTAATGCACAATCAAGAGAGCTTACAGAAGTTGAAAAATTAACACAAGTTGAAAGATTGAAAGAGTTATATAAGATAAAAAAGAAAAATGGAGAAAAAGTTCCAGGTAAAATAAGAGATATTATTGCAAATGATTTAAAGTTATCCCCTACCCAAGTTGGAAGATATGAGAGAATAAATAATAAGCTTATTCCAGAGTTAAAAGCAGTTATAGAACAAGGTAATTTAACAATAGCAAATGCTTCAGAATTTTCTAGTTTGAGTGAAGAAAATCAAAGAGTGATATTAAGCATAATAGATGATAAAACTAATATGTCTAAACAAGAAGCAGTAGATTTAAAGAATAAGCTTAAAAAGATTGAGGAAGAAAAAGAATTAGAATTGAAAAAAGCTTATGAAGAAAAAGAATTAGAACTTAAAAGGTTAGAAGAAGAAAAGAAGAATCAAGTTTCAAAATTAAAAAGTGAAAATGAAAATTTGAAAAAAAAGCTTGATAATAATATTGAGGAAGAAAGAAAAGAGATAGAAGGTCAAATTAAAATTGAATTTGAAGAAAAACTTAAAAATGAAAAAGTTATATTAGAAGAAGAGTTAAAGAGTAAGTATGATAAAAAGATAGAAGATATAACTAATGAAGTTAAAGAAAATAATTTAGAAAAACAAAGATTAAAGGATGAACTTTCAAAATTAAAAGAAAAATCTAATAATGAAGTTGATATTAAAAATACAAAAGAAAACTTTGTGTTAGTTCAAAATCTAAAATTAATTGATAACTCATTTAAGGATTTAAAAAGTCAAATTAATAAGATGAAAAAAGAAAATGTTAAAGTTGCAGAAGAAACTAAAGCTAAAGAGTTTTTAGAAAAATATCAAAAAGAAATTTCTGACTTATTAAAAAAGTTATAATATGAAATATAGATAATAGGGAGAAAAATTTCTCCCTATATAGTTTTATATAAATTTAATGATCTGTACCTTAATGATTCTTACAAAATATAATTTGTATTTTATGGAGGCATAAATGGAAAAAATATTAGCTGAAAAGAGAATAAACATATCTTTTTATAAAAGAAAAAATGGAGCATTAGTAACAACTCTATATTTACCACCCAAATGGTTAGAAGTTATTGGTATTACAGAGAATGAAAGAGAATGTTTTTTCTATATAGAAGATAAAGTAATAAAAATATCTAAAGAAAAACAGTCAGAAGAAGCTAAAGAGAAGACTATATCTTTTAGTAAAACTTCAACTAAAACATATTTAAATAATAAATGGCTAGAGTATTTAGGCATATCTGAAGATGATAGAAGTTGTATAATAGAACTAAGAAAGAAATATATAACATTATTAAAGGATAATGGAAGAGAGATTTTGGATATTTAATAAAAAGATATCCTACGTGGACCCCTTTTTTATTATGGATAATATTATCTAAAATGATTATATTATTATTTTTTATTTTAATTTGTGATTGTAATACAAAAAATTAATTTTAATATTCAAGAGAGGAAGAACTAGAGGAAAATAAAAAAATATAGCATGACATAAAAATTAAATATTAATTTAGAATGAAGATATATTTTACAAAATAGTAAAATTACAGATAAAAAACACCTGATTCTAATACATATAAAGTTGATTATACCAATAAAAGATATAGATAGTATAAAAGATGTTGAAGAGATAAAATATATTTTAAAAAATTTCCCATATAGAGAGTATTGATTTTTAGATGGTAAAGTGGAAACTATAAGTCAAGATTATAAAAATAATAATGAAAAATTAATAGTATTTTATGTAGGTTAAGGAAGTTTAAATTCTAATTGTTTGCATAGTAACAAAGGAGAAAAAAAGTTTTATAAATCCTGGAATAATATGTGATGCTAGTATAATAACAAGAAAAGAAAAAATATTATATTATTTATTAGAAAAAATAGGATTAAAGAATATTTAAAAAGATTTTTATGATAAAATAATATTATAATATTATTAATTTATAAATTTAGGAGGAATAACTTTATGTGTACAGCAATAACTTATACAACAAAAAATAATTATTTTGGAAGAAATTTTGATTATGAAATTTCTTATAATGAAAAAGTGGTTATAACACCAAGAAATTTTCCATTTAAATTTCGTAAAGTAAATGATATTAATCAACATTATGCTTTTATTGGTGTAGCTACTGTTGTAGATGATTATCCTTTATATTACGATGCTACAAATGAAAAGGGATTAAGTATAGCTGGATTAAACTTTGAAGGGAATGCTTATTATGGAGAAGAAGTGAAAGGCAAATTAAATATAGCTCCATTCGAATTTATTCCTTGGATTCTTGGACAATGTTCAACTATAAAGGAAGTAAAAAAACTTTTAGAACAAATTAATTTTGTAAACATAAATTTTAGTGAAAAACTTCCACTTTCACCATTACATTGGTTAGTAGCAGATAAAAATGAATCAATTGTAATAGAAAATTTAAAAACTGGATTGAAAATTTATGATAATCCAGTAGGAGTATTAACCAATAATCCTACATTCGATTATCAATTATTTAATTTAAATAATTATCAAAATCTTTCTACTCAAACACCTAATAATCTTTTTTCTAAAAATATAAATCTAAATTCATATAGTCGTGGAATGGGAGGACTAGGATTACCAGGTGATTTATCTTCTATGTCACGTTTTGTTAAAGCTACATTTACAAAATTAAATTCTGTTTCAGGTGATTCTGAATCTGAAAGTATAAGTCAATTTTTTCATATTTTAGGATCTGTAGAGCAACAAAAAGGACTTTGTGATGTAGGTGGAAAAAATTATGAATATACTATATATTCTTCTTGTTGTAATATAGACAGAGGAATTTACTATTATAAAACTTATGAAAATAGTCAGATAACTGCTGTTGATATGAATAAAGAAGATTTAGAAAGCTCAACACTATTTACATATAATTTAATAAATAATCAAATAATTAATTATTTAAATTAAATATTATATATAGTAAATAAAATTTTGAATTTACTTTTTTATTTATTAGAATATTAAATGATTTTTTATTTTAGATAAGTTTTTTGAAAAAGAATAAGTAAAGAAATAAAATTTAACATTCTAATTTATAGTAAAAAATTACAATATAAATTACAAGTAATATATTAGAATACTATTATTTGAAAATAAGAATTGAAAAAAACGTATCAAAAAACGGTGATTTTTGATGCATTATTTTTGGGTATAGGAAAAAGCCAAATTTTCTATGTAAAAATGTATTAAAAAAGGTATCATAATCTATTTAGATTATGATACCTTTTTGGTATAATAAAAGAAATAAATTTAGAAAAAATGGAGATAAAATTATGTTAGTTGGATATGCAAGGGTTAGTACTGAAGAACAAAGTTTAAATAGACAAATAGATATGTTAATTGATTATGGTGTAGATAAGAGAAATATATATCAAGAAAAAATAAGTGGAATGAAATCTAATAGAGAGCAGCTAGATAAAATGATAGATGAACTACAAAAAGGAGATACAGTTATAATTACTGATTTGACCAGAATATCAAGAAGTACAAAGGATTTACTTAATATTATAGATAGAATAAAAGCTAAAGGAGCTAGTATAAAAAGTATTAAAGATACTTGGCTAGATACATCAAGTGATAATCCATATAATAGTTTTTTACTAACTGTTATGAGTGGATTGAGTCAATTAGAAAGGGACTTAATAAGTCAAAGGACTAAAGAAGGTTTAAAAAGTGCAAAAGCTAGGGGAAGGAATGGAGGAAGGCCTTCCAAGAGAAATGATAAAGCCGATACAGTAGGGTTACTATATAGGGAAGGTTATAAAATAGTTGATATAGTAAAGCAAACAGGGTTAAGTAGAGCAACTGTATATAGAGTGCTAAATGATTTAAAATTAAAATAAAAAATATATTAAAGGGGATGAGAGTATGATATGGAGCAAGTTAAGCTCAAGTATAAATTATTATATTAATAAGAGAATATGGGGAGAAGAACTTTTAAAAGAAAATATTTTATTATTAAATCAATATATTGAGGATGCGTTCATACTTGAGGATGGTATTTATAAATATTTAGATAAAAAAACATATGAGTATATTGATCTAAGTGAAGAAGATATGAAAAAAATAGAGGAAGCTTTTATTGAGAGATTAGAGAAAAAAAGAAAAGTAAATAAAGACAAAGAAAATTTTAAAAATCATATGATAATGATTACTGATTATTTAGAAAATGAAAAAAGTAAAGAGAAAAGTAATGTTATAGAATTAAAAAATTATAGAAAATAATGTGTTATTTTAAAAGAATATTAATTAACAAAAAAGACTAAAAAGTAATATAACTTTTTTAGTCTTTTTCTATTATATTTATTAAAGATTATTAATCTAATTTTATATACTCTGCTGTAAACCATGCTGTTTTATATCCTTCACTAGCTAAGTAAGTAGCTAGAGCATAATTATTTTCAATCTTATGAACAAAAAGTCTTTCTTGATTTTTTACATATCCCATTCTATTTGAATCAGGAGAAGGGGTATATCTAGCATCTAATTCGGTTAAAACATTGATTACAGTTGCATTGGTATCAACATTAAGTACTGTCTGTTTTGAATTTACCCATATAGGAGAAGATTCTTTATTTAATGTATCTTGCCAATATGTTGCTGGTAAGAAAAATTTTAAATCACAAACTTCAGCTAAAATTTTTATTCTTTCATTTTCATAGATTTCACCTAAATCTTTGTAGTTAGTACTAGGGTTATCCCTAGGATCTAAAGCAACCTTTGCTGTTGCATTAGTTTTAAATAAATTATTATTTTGTGAATTAGTAGTGTTCTCAACATTAACTTGAGGCAAATCAGAACTAATTTCTTTATTTACAGATTTACAAATTCCTTTAGCTATTAAATAACCAATTAAATCAGGTCCTTTTTCTCTATAAATATCTACATCTACTTTGGATTCGCAGAAACAAACTTCAACTATTACAGCTGGCATTATTGTTTTATTTAATTCATAAAGCTTAGCATTAGTTTTAACTCCCCTATTTTTTAAGGAAGTTCCTTCAGATATTGTATCTACTATATTTTGAGCATATATTTCTGCTTTTCCCCCTTTTTCACAAACCCAAGTTCCTGTACCTAAAGGACCATCAAATTTGTCATAACATTTATCAAAGTGTATAGAAATGAATAAATCTGCATTAAAATTATTAGCTTTATCTACTCCAAGTTTTAAATCAGTATTAACATCACAGTCTCCTGGAGTAACATCTAAAACTTCAAAATTATTTTCAATTAAGTTTTTAATAACAGCTTTATAAACTTTTCTATCTTCTATAGTTTCATCTATTAACCCACAAGCACCTTTTGCTAAAAAGTTATGTCCACCACGTATAGCTATTTTCATATTATCACCTTTCTTTCTTAAATTTTTATGTTCTTATATATTAAAAAGTGTTAGAATTTGATTTTGTAAACATAAAAATTAAAGAAAGTTAGATTTTTATAAAAAATAGATATTTACAAAATAGACTAAAAAAAGCTTTTTATATAGTATAAGCTTTTAGTCTATTTTTTTATTGTTTGGGTTTATTGACTTATTTATGAAAAAGTTGTAAAATTAATACGAACATATGTTCGGTTAAAAATAGAACATTTTATTAAAAAATAAAAACACTCTACCATGCAAAAAATAAATTAATAGGGGTAGAGTGCGTATGAGTGAATTATATAAAAATATAGTATTATGTCAAAAAGGAGATAAAAAGGCTATAGAATATATAATAAATAAGTTTGAAATATTAATTAATAAATATAAAATGTCTTTTCTTAAAGAGATCTACTTTAATAGTTATGATGTTGAAGATAATAAACAAGATTTAATAGTTAGTTTAATAAATATAGTTAATAAAATACCTATTGATAATCCTCAATTTGAAAATGAAGGGTGTTTAGTTAATTATATTTATAAATCAATATTAAACAGTAGAAAGGACATGTATATAAATAAAAATATAAAAAGATATTTTATTGAAAGTCAGTCTTTATCAAGCATGGTAGAGTTTAAAGATAAGCCTTTAGTAAAATATATAGAATCTAATATTGAAATTGAAGATATGCTAAAATACCTTACAGAAAAAGAACAAAAGGTTATAAAATATAAATTTTTAAATGATAAAAGTGAGGTAGAGATAGCTGAAATAATGGAAACATCAAGACAATGGATAAATAGAATAAAGAATACAGCTTTAAAAAAATTAAAAGAAAATATTTAGTTATTAATTTAATCTATTTTTATTAAAGACAAAAATTAGGCTTGAATTGTTAAATAAAAATGGATTGGAGGTTAGCTAAAATGGATAGTGAATTATTTAAGTTAATGGCAACACAAGGAGCCTTTGCAATATTATTTTCGTATTTATTGTTTTATGTTTTAAAAGAGAATAGTAAAAGAGAAGATAAGTATCAAAATATAATAGAGGAGCTTACAGAATTATTGCCAAAAATAAAAGAAGATGTAGAAGATATAAAAGAAAAACTTAATAAATAGTACGAGAAGTCGATATTTTAAAAAATATCGGCTTTTTTAATTTTTAGGTCTACATTTTTAAAACTAAACTCTTTTTATTTATAAAGAGTAATTTAAATTTCAAAAAAATAAAAAAATTATAAATTTAGTTTACAAAATTGAAGTCAAATTACTTTTTATATTATGTAAAACAAATTCAAGCTTGATTTTTGTAAAAAGAAAAATTTAATAGATTAAGTTGAAATAAAAATTTATAGAAAAGAGAGGTTTTAAAAATGGCAAACAATATAATTCCAAATGTTAGTTCAGGGGATTTAGTGGGAAGTACACCTACGTTTCCGCCAAATGCAGTAGTAAGAGGAGATTTCTTATATCTAAGAGATGTTGATGGAAATCAAATTCCAGGAAGAACAGTAAGTGATGGAGATGAAATTACAGTTTTATTTATAAGTAATGAAAAAAATATAGTATTAGTTCAATATCCAACAAGTTCTGGATATAGACAAGGATATGTAACAAATGCAACAAGCATAATAAAATACAAAGATGATTATTCATGGGTAAATGGTTCAACACCTGAGCCAGTATATGACTTTGATAAAACAACACAAATAGGAACATTAGATCCAAGAGAAAGAGCCGTAGTTCTTTATAAAGTAGATGGAATGACATATGTTGCTTATGATACAGGAAAAGGTAAGCTTACTAAATCCGGATTAGTTCATTATGAAGGAGCTGGTAGTTCTACTGGAGGAGGAAGCTTTAATGGAGTAGCACCAGGAGAAGTTGTACCAGGTGGATTCACATATGAAAACAATGCAGAGGTAGTTGGTGATGAACTATATCTAAGAGACGCAAATGGTAGCTTAATACCAGGTAGAAGTGTAAGTGTAGGAGATAGGATAACTGTTTTAGATGTTAGTTATAGTAAGCAATTAGCTTTAGTACAGTATCCAGCAGGTAGTGTAGTAAGACAGGGATATGTAACAAATGCAACTAACTTAATAAGATACTTTAAACAAGGAGAATGGTTAAATGGAAGTACTACAGAACCTGTATTAGATGAAAATGGAGGTTCATTAGGATCATTAAGTCCATATGAAGCAGCAACACCATTATATAAGAAAAATGGAATGATACATGTAGTATATGATACATCTAAAGGACCAAATACTAAATCTGGTTATGTAAAATTTGAAGGATTAGCACAGTTACCAGATACAAGTATTCAAATACCTTCAGTTTCACATTCACAAGCAACAGTTGATGTATATGGAACAAGTGGTAAAGGTAGACCATTAAAAGTTTATAAAATAGGAAATGGTAGCAAGGTACTATTTGCTGGATTTGCGATACACGGATGGGAAGATAGATGGGATAACGATGGATTAGCATTAGTAAATATAGCGAATTCATTAATAAGTAAAATAGGTGATTATAAAGCACAAAATGGACTTCATGGATGGACAGTATATATAGCACCATGTATGAATCCAGATGGAGTTATAGTTAGAGGAACTAATAATGGACCAGGTAGATGTGCAGTAAAATCTAGAATAGATATGAATAGATGTTTTCCTAGAGGATTTACAGCTCAATATAACTCAAGAAATTATACTGGACCAAATCCATTAGGAGCACAAGAAGCAGTTGCATTAAAGGAATTTATAGAAAAGATAAATAGAACAGCTGATGAATTAGTAGTTATAGATGGACATGGATGGCTTGGATGCACATATGGAGATAGTTCAATTGCTCAATATTTTACTAAGCAATTTGGATTTTCACATAATGGACCTTCAGGTGGAGGATATTTCTCATATTGGGCACAAGGATTACCAAGAACGAGAGGACTATTATTAGAATATCCAGATACTTATAGTTATGGTGAAGTTATAAGTAGAAACTATATAGGAAAAACATTCAACGCTATAATAAATATTTTAAAGAATAATCCTAATGGTAGTGATGTAGATACTAATACAGATTCAAATTATGATAAATGGGTAAATAAAGATGGTAAATGGTATTATTATGAAAATGGGAAAATGGTAATTGGATGGAAATTTGTAGATGGTGAATGGTATTATTTAGAAAGTAATGGAGTTATGGCAACTGGATGGAAAGAGTTAGGAGGAATATGGTACTACTTAAATGAGAGTGGAGCAATGGTTAAAGGATGGCAAACAATATTAGGAAAAACATATTACTTCAATGATTCAGGACATATGTTAGTTGGAAAGCAAGTTATAGATGGTAGAAATTATAACTTTAATACTTCTGGACAATTAGATAGTACTAATTGGGTTAAGAGTAATAATAAGTGGTATTATTATGAAAATGGAAAAATGATAACTGGCTGGAAGTTAATAAATGGAGAATGGTACTATTTAGAAAGTAATGGAGTTATGGCAACTGGATGGAAAGAGTTAGGAGGAATATGGTACTACTTAAATGAGAGTGGAGCAATGGTTAAAGGATGGCAAACAATATCAGGAAAAACATATTACTTTAATGATTCAGGACATATGTTAACAGGCAAACAAGTTATAGATGGTAAAAATTATGAATTTAATGGATCAGGACAATTGATTAGTGATACAGGTGATATATCATCATCTGAAGTAACGTATATAGCTGTTGGAAAAGTAATAAATGTACAATCATTTCTGAATGTAAGAAAAGGACCAGGAACAGAATATGACTCAATAGGACAACTATATCAAGGAAATAAGGTAAGTATAGTAGCTAAAGATAGAGATTGGTACAAGATAAAATATGATTCAGATTATGGATTTGTTAATAAAAAATTTATAAATATTTTAGTATCGTCAGAAGAAAATATTAAAGATAATGATGTTGAAGAAAAGAAAAATTTAAATGTAACTCCAGATAAACTTTTTAAGACTATTACTATGAATAAAAATGGTTTTGATATTGAATATGAATGGAAGTTAATGGATCATGATAATAGGTATCATTTAAGTCCAGTTGCTAATTATGATAATTATGTTGCTTTAAAAAGAGCAAGTGCAATACAATTAACACCTAAAGATTTATTATCGTTATTAATATCATTTTCACCGATTGATGCAGCAAAAGATTTTTTAGATTTTGTTTGTGGTAAAGATATTATAACTGGTGATAAAATAAATAGAGGAGCTTTATTTGCTTGTATATTTTTACCTGGAGTAGCTGATAATCTTGTTAAGTATGGAGTTAAAAACTCTGATGAGTTAGCTGATGTATTTAAAAATATAAAAGTTTATGAAAAGCAAGCAGCTGAATTTATTGGAGATGCAAGAAAGTATTGGACTAAAGTTGATACTTTTAAAGGAATAAAAGTTTATCAAAGAGATGATTTAATAAATCCGAATTTAATAGATTCTAAAGGAAGAACTAATTTAGAAAGAATGTTAAATGATGGAATAGCACCTTTAGATTCAAATGGAGATTCAATAAACTTACATCATATGATACAAACAAATGATAGTGCTATTGCAGAAGTAACAAAGAAGTTTCATCAACAAAATACAAAAACAATACACATAAATCCTAACACAATTCCATCAGGAATCAATAGAAATACTTTTGATTCGTGGAAAAGAGCTTATTGGAAAAATAGAGCAAAAGATTTTATGTAATTAAGGAGGATTAAAATGAGTTATAAAGATTATAAAAAGGCAGTAGAATTAATAGAAAAGAATAAGGAAGGTTTATATAAGTCAGATGGAGCTTCTATAGAAGCTATAAACTTAGCTGAAGAAATGTTGGATTTAAAGTTTTCAAAATTATATAGAGAGTTTTTATTAAGTTTTGGAGCATTAAGTTTTAATGGAGAAGAAATTTTTGGAATTGTTTCTTCAGAAGATTTAACAATTAAAGGAGAACCAAATGGAATTTGGCTTACATTAAAAGAAAGAGAGAGCAGTAATTTACCTAATAACTTAATTGTTATTTATAATACTGGATATAGTGAATTATTATGTTTAGATTATAATAATGTTAACAAAGAGAATGAACCTAGAGTTGTTTTATTTGTACCTGGAGTGGATTTAGAATACCAAACATATGAAGTTATTTCTGATGACTTAGGATCATTTTTATTAGATAGAGTAAATTTTGCTTTAGGAAGTAATTTAGGAATAGATTAAAATGTAAAGTGTGGAAATTTAATTTCCACACTTTAATATATTACATAATTAAATATATAAGTTATATTGGAGAGATTTTATTAATAATTTAAATAATTATAGTAGTAAATTTCAAGAGAATTCAGGGAAATTAGCATTAATATTAACATTATTTTCATATTAGTAAATATAGCAAATTCATTAATTAGTAAAATAGGAGATTATATAAGCAATTTGGATTTTCACATAATGGATCTTCAGGTGGAGGATATTTCTCATATTGGGCACAAGGATTACCAAGAACGAGAGGACTATTATTAGAATATCCAGATACTTATAGTTATGGTGAAGTTATAAGTAGAAACTATATAGGAAAAACATTCAACGCTATAATAAATATTCTAAAGAATAATCCTAATGGAAAAGCTGAAGATATAAATACAAATTCAAGTACTTCTAAATGGGAAAAGAAAGATAATAAATGGTATTACTATGAAGATGGGAATATGGTAACTGGTTGGAAAGAGTTAGGAGGAATATGGTACTACTTAAATGAGAGTGGAGCAATGGTTAAAGGATGGCAAACAATATCAGGAAAAACATATTACTTCAATGATTCAGGACATATGTTAGTTGGAAAGCAAGTTATAGATGGTAGAAATTATAACTTTAATACTTCTGGACAATTAGATAGTACTAATTGGGTTAAGAGTAATAATAAGTGGTATTATTATGAAAATGGAAAAATGATAACTGGCTGGAAGTTAATAAATGGAGAATGGTACAAAATAAAATATGGTTCAGGTTATGGATATATACACTCTAATTTTATTAACATTGTTTTAGATGAAGATATAAATAAAAAAATATTAAAGTTCGCTGGTAATACAGGTTTTTTTGAAAATATGAATTTAGAATTTGAATTTTTTAATAAGAGAATTCCTTTGGGAGCAATATCATTTAGTCCATTAATAACTGTTGAAGCAGAAATTTCTCTTAATATGAAATTAGACAATGGTTCAAAGATAAATCTTACCTTGACACCTGATGAATTAACAGCGGAGTTTTTAGGAAAATTTAATGCTTTAGGAGTAACCTCATCAATAGATAAAAGACACTTAACTAGTGTGTTCGAAAAGTTAACTTTAAGTAGAAATGTAATTGATGGGTTTAGATACCAAGTTATATTAGGTCCAGCTGGAACTATTAATGTAACTTTTGAATCTACCTTTGAGTATGATTTTGGAAATGGGAATAAGGAATCTATTTACCAAAGATTATATTTTACAATCCATCCACATTTAAATCCAAATCTTCCTTCTGTTGTTAGAATAGCAGATATTGATATAGAAACAGATGAGACTGTTAAAATTGAGGATAAAAATATAATGCAATTAATTCATAAGGGAATAGTTCAATTTGTATCTTATGTACACTATCAATTTTCAAAAATAACAATACCTGACATTAAACCAATAACTCCTCAGCAAGTATCTATTATTGGCTCTGTTGCGTTAGGAGTAATAATTATTTTAGCATGTGTTTTAGTATAGTTGATCAGAAATAAATGAAAAGCTCAATAGGGTTATCTATTGGGCTTTTGCTTTTTGTTAGTAATTAAGAAATATAAAACCAAAATAAAAAGTATGATGTTGGTTATCGTGATTATGTTAGGTGATATATATATTATAAATGTATATTCTATAAGTATTAATAAAAAATACATAGAAGGTATCTTATATAGAAAAATTTTTTTTCTTAAAACTTTTTGTTCTAAATTTAAAACTAAAAAATTTTTTTTAATTAAATCCAATACTGTTAATAAGTTTTTAGCAAAAATTTCAATTAATAAAAGTGAGATGAATACAGGTTGGATTTTGTTTTGGATAAAAATAGAGAGTAAATTTAATATAGTCAATAAAATTAGGACTATTCCAAATCGCATATATTTTTTTTTAATTAAAACATATAGATTTTGTTTATCTTTGAGAAAATAGTAATATTGAATTGATTTAAATATCATTATAAGAAATATTAAAATAATTATTGAAAATAGGTAGATAGTATTCATAATTGTATATATCCTTTCAAAAAATAGTATATTAAAGACTTGGTTAAATAATATTTTAAATAAAAACATTTAAAATGTAAATTAATTTGAGAATAGTTAAGGATATATAAAATATGATATAATTTTCTTAGTTTTTACAAAAGGGGAGGTGAATTAGTGGGGAACGCATTACAAGTGAATAAGGTAAACTATATAGATAATGTCCACAGTAATAGTAAAGGATGGATAACTAGAAGAGTTATAGATAAAAAAGGATATAATCAATGGCACTATAAATACGCTGAATTAAAGGATTTAGATATGAATGGTGAAAATATCTATATAACTTTAAATACGTTCTATAAGCCTTGTAGAAGGCTAGAAAATATAAAAGAGTTAAATACATTATTTATAGACTTAGATTATTATAAAACTGATAAAACTAAGGATCAGGTATTAATGGACTTAGAAAAGAATTATTTTAATCAAAGTATTCCTATTCCTAATTATGTAATAGATAGTGGGAGAGGAATGTATTTAATTTGGTTAATAAATGCAGTACCTAGTCAAGCATTACCATTATGGAAAGCAGTACAAGATCATTTATATAAGCAATTAAAGTGTTTTGGAGCAGATAGACAAGCATTAGATGCAACTAGGATATTAAGAGTACCAGGAAGTATAAATTCTAAATCAAAAACAGTAGTAAATATATTAGACGAGTACGAATATGTTTATGATTTAAGAGAAATACAAAATGGATTTTTACCTGAATTAAAGCCATATGAAAAGAAAAAGGGTAGACCAAGTAAAATAAATTATATTTATAGAGAAAGAAGTTTATATTATGGAAGGATACAAGACATAATAAAACTTTGTGAACTAAGAGAATATGATTTAAAAGGTCATAGAGAACTTATATTATTTTTATATAGATATTACCTTTGTAGCTTTACAGAAGACATTGAGAAGGCAAAAAAAATTTACCAAGAGAAATTAAAATCTCAAGGTAAATTGAATGAAAAAGAAAAAATTTCACAACGTAGAGAAAAAATTAAAGACCTTTTGGACGAAGGTCTTAAGCAAAAAGATATATGCTTACTCCTAAATATATCTAAACCAACTTACGTTCGTGATAGAAACTTTTTAAAAGAACAAGGTTATATTAACCTTGTTCTTTTTGTATTATAAAATAAAATTTTAGATTAATCAATTGACTATTTTAAAAATATTTTTGTAAGTTAAACAGGTATCAAATTTTTTCAGCCCTTGTATTATAGGGTACTATGTACCTGTTATTTTTTTAGGAGTGGGGGAGCTTTTTATATTAAGATATTTATAATAGTTGCACTTGTATTTCTTAATGTATGTATAGGTATTAAAGTAGAGCCTAATAAAACTTATAAACTTCCTTGATTATATTGGCTTAAAAAAAAATGGTACTATAGTTATGTAGATCAATACTAAAATTAAAAAAATATATTTTTAATTTATTTCATATAATTAAATATTTAAACTTGTTATATCAAAAATAAAACTTTATTTTTGTGGCTACAAAGGTGATAAAAGATGATGTTATAAGGGTTAGAGTGACCAAGGAGCATAAAGAAAAATTAAAAAATGAAAAAAATTTTTTTAATAAATTAAAGATTTTTTTCCTAAATTAATAAAATATAAAGAGCAATTAATATTAATTGCTCTTTATATTTTATTAATTTTCTTGTTTAGGGACATTTTTTCGATTTTATTTTTCTATGATTTGATATTTTTTGTAAAATTGTTTTTTAGAGAGTAATTTATGGTTAGTGGCATCTATAAAATCACCAATATATCCGACTGGATACATCGCATAACCACAAAATCCCCCTCCAACAGTTCCAACAGCTCCTACTTTTAAGTTATCTTTCATGGATGGATTTAATCCACACATTAAAATACGAAGTCTATTTTCTAACCAGTAAAGATAATTTTCAGCAAAAGCTTTTTTTACCCAATCAGGTTGTTCATTTGTTTTACTGATTTCCCAGACATCAACTGGTTTTCCATTTAATAAAGCTTTCATAAATATCACATCTATTTCTTTATAATATATTAAGGGTTGCAAGAATTAGGAGTCCCACCTTGTCCGTAAGGTCCACATGAACGTGGTTTAAAATTTTTTGTTGCTCCTCCATTTAATTGTTCCAATGTCGGAGATTTAGCAAATCCTCCTAAAAGACCAAGTAGTGCATCGCCCCAACCGAATCCACCATTAATTGATTCTAATTCATTTAAATTTAAATTTTTCATATATATTAACTCCTATTTTTTATAAAGTTTTCTTTTATTTTTAAATAAAATTCAATAAAATACAAGACTTATAAATTTATCAAATTAATGGTAAAATAATAATGTTGGATATTTTTAAATATATGATTTAATCAATATTTATTTTTTATATATTTTACGTATTATATTTCCATAAGTTATTGGATTTACATATCAATCCAATTAGAAGTTCCTGAGTATATAAATTCTGTATATTTACACTTATGACATACATAAATTTTAAATATTAAATGTTCCTATAAATCAAAAATAGTTTATTATTTTTAATATAATTCATATTAAAAATAAAGGTTTATTGATGTAGCTACAGAATTAAATTAGTAGAATTATTTATTTAAAGGAGGATTTTTTTGTGGCTACAAAGGTGATAAAAGATGATGTTATAAGGGTTAGAGTGACCAAAGAGCAGAAAGAAAAATTAAAAAAGATTGCTAAAGAAAAGAACACTACGATAAGTGAAATTTTAAATGTAGCTACAAAAAATGTGATAAAAAATTACGAGGAACAAGAAAAAAATTATAAAAAAATGTGCGAAAGATCTGTAGCTACAGAGAAAAAAATTCAAGAAATAAAATTGAAAATGGAGCAAAAAAGGTTAGAAAATAAAAAAGTTTTTTAAAAAACTTTTTTAGAAAGTAAATTGAGATTAATAAATTTTAAGAATATAATTAAATTAATGTTGGGGGTTTTATTGGTAGACCTGGTAAATAAAAAGCTAAAGAATGAGAGGCTTTTCCCCTTATTAATTAAAATAAATAAAAAATTAGTCAATGGGCAAGGCTTCGCTAATAAAAAAATATTAAAAATATTGAGAATTCTAAATTGGATAAAAGTAAATATCTAAGAGCATTAGCTTTGAATGGAGAAATAAAAAATATAGATTTTACTTATCTTGATAATTTAATAATGGAGATAAATAGGATTGGAATAAATATTCAGAAAGTATAAAAAAATTAGCAATAAAAGATATATAATATTATGAATATTCATAACAAAACAACTTGATACGTATAATAATACGTGTTATAACATATATGTAAGGAGGGTGAGGTAATGAAATCTTATTCTTCAAGAGAAATAGTGAAAATCATTACTAAGGATGGTTGGTATGAAGTTAATTGTGTTGGTGACCACCACCAATATAAACATCCTACTAAGAAGGGAAGATTAACAATTCCACATCCTAAGAAGGATTTACCAATAGGTACTGTAAGAAGTATCTTTAAACAAGCTGGAATTAAGATTTTATAATCTTAATTCTGCCTCCTTACCAAATTAAAAATTAAAAGGAAGTGTTTCTATGAAGAAAAAAGATACTTATATCTTTCCAGCTATAGTTACAACAGAAAGTGATGGTATAACAATAACTTTTCCCGATTTAGAAGGGTGTATAACTTGTGCTTATAGTGATGATGAAATTATGAAAGTATCAAAGGAAGCTTTGGGGCTACACTTATACGGTTTAGAAACAGATGAAGAAATTGAAGGAAAAGAATTAATTCCAGTTCCATCAAAATTGAATGATCTAAAACTTGAAAAAAATCAAGCAACTACATTAGTTGAAGTTTATATGCCAGTTATTAGACAGGTGTTAGATAATAAATCTGTTAAAAAGACTGTAACTATACCTAATTGGTTAGATGTTCAAGCTAAAAAATATGAAATAAATTTTTCACAGTTATTGCAAGAATCAATTAGAAATTTACTACAGTTATAATATAAAAATACACTATTTATCTATAGTGTATTTTTATATTTATAGAAAGGGTGTAACTTTAAAATTGTAAATTTAGAAAGTTAAATTTCAATAAAAAATATATAATTTTTAAGATATACCTAGGTTATCATTAAAGCAGATTAGTAAATATTTAGGTCTGTAATACAAAAAATATTTACTAATCTGCTTTAAAATATCAATTTCATCATATATATTATATTTATGCAATAAAATTCTCTAATGTTTAATTAAATAAATTTTCAAATATATTTATTAAAACGTTCAACTCCTTTTGGAACCCATACAGAATTTAGAAGGATAAATAAACAAACTGGTGCTTCTTCATCACTAATATCACCAATAAAATTTCTTAAATAAGTTGCACTCACAAATCTTAATGGTGAAGTATAATCACCTGGTAATCCAAGCATACCTGTTCCACTTGAAATTGGTGTAATAACTGTATTTTTATTTAAAGTATTAAATCCTTGAATTTGAATGTAATTTGATAAGTTAGTAATATGCCAATCAAATGTTGGATAATTTGCCATTACTCCTACAGTATTATCGAAAACTTTAAAACGACCATTATTTGTTGGTTCCAATACAACTGAGTTTCCTATTTTATCTGTAAAAGTATAATGAGCAGTTATAGGATTCCCTTTACCTAACTCTCCTAATGAGGAAATATCCTCTCCTGTAACATTAACTTTTGATATATTTTCTTTTTTGTCCCATGTACATGCATTTAAAAATAGCCGATCTCCAGCAAGCACTTTTTCGTTTACTCCATCAAAAATAAAGTTGATACTGATAAGCTTATACATAAAAAAATAATTTGAATTTATCATTTTTAGGGTATACCTTCTAAAATTTATTATCAATTTATATAAAATAATTAAAGTTTAAGATTTTATAAAATCATTTAATGAAATAATGTTATAATTATGATTTTTATTATTAATTTTTTTAATATGTATTAAAAATATATTTAGTATTTATTTTAATTTTACTTTTTTTAATTTGAGCTATTTATAATAAATTATATTTAAAAGTATAATGAAGAAGTAGACTACTAAATAAATAATATTTTCATAATTATTTGGAGGAAAATATGGATTTTAATAGAATTATCAATTTCTCTACAGATGTAGGTACACTAATGCTTGAAAATGGTGCTGAAACATATAGAGTTGAGGAAATTATGAGCAGAATATGTTTAGCTTATGGAATAGAAAAGGTCGATGTTTTTGTAATTCCAACAAATATAATAATAACTATAAAAGTTAATGAAATGGCAATATCAAGAACTAGAAGAGTAAATAATAGAACTATTAATTTAGATAAAATATCTAAATTAAATAATCTTTCAAGAAATGTTACATTTAATAATCTTTCTATTGAAGCTGCTGAAAATAAACTAAATAGTATAGCTAATGAAAAAGAGTATAGTATTAAAATAAAAATGTTAGGTTACTTAATTACATCTTCGGCATTTACTTTGCTTTTTGGTGGAAGTTTTAAAGATTCCTTATTTTCTGGATTTATAGGAATAATTCTTTGTATTCTTGAATACTTTTTAAACATTTTAAAGACAAATAATTTTTTTATAAATATAATATCCGGAGCTTTAGTATCACTACTAGCTTTTATTGCGGTGAAATTTAACATCGCTCCTAATATGAATGAAATAATAATAGGTTCATTAATGCCATTAGTTCCTGGACTTGCTATAACAAATTCACTTCGTGATATAATAGATGGAAACTTAGTTGCAGGAAGTGCTAAATTTATTGAAGCTTTTTTTATAGCAGTTGGTATTGCTATTGGAAGTGCTGGTATATTATCTATATTAATAAATTAATTGGAGGATAAATATATGGGTTTAATAATAAATTCAATTTATGCATTTTTCAGCTCTTTAGGTTTTGGAGTATTATTCAATATAAAAGGTAAAAATTTAATTTTTTCTTCTTTATGTGGAGGTTTAGGATGGTTTATTTATCTTTTTTCTTCTAATTTCATAAGTAAAAGTGAAAATTTTAATTACTTTATAGCAGCTGTTTTTATATCTTTATTTTCTGAAGTTTCAGCTAGAATATTAAAATCTCCTGTATTGGTATTTTTGGTATGTGGAATAATTCCATTAGTTCCAGGAGGTGGGATGTTTTATACAATGTTAGAAAGCTTAAAAGGAAATACAAATAAGGCTTTAGCAGTGGGATGTAACACATTAATGTTGGCTGGATCAATAGCTATTGGAATAGTTTTAGTTTCATCATTTACCAAACTTTTCTTTTCTACTAAAATATTTATTAGTAAAATTAAAGCTTATAAAAAAATAGAAAATAAAGAATGTAGAAAATAAAAATAACATTCTTAATAATTACTTCTAAATCAAATGATATTTCTTTTTATTATTTATTAGAATATTAAGTAGTAACATTATACATTAATTTTCATTTAAAGTTTAAGATTATTTATTATATAAATTCCTAAAGTACATTATAATATTCTTAAAGCTGTTATATCAAAGTTGAAATAATGGGGATAAAATAAAAGTCTAAAAAGATTAGTAATAAAATATATAATATTATGAATATTCCTAACAAAATATCTTGATACATATAATAGGTACTGTAAGAAGTATCTTTAAACAAGCTGGAATTAAGATTTTATAATCTTAATTCTGCTTCCTTAACAAATTAAAAGGAAGTGTTTCTATGAAGAAAAAAGATACTTATATCTTTTTAGCTATAGTTACAACAAAGTTGAATGATATAAAACTTGAAAAAATTAATTAACTACATTAGTTGAAGTTCATATGCCAGTTATTAGACAGGTGTTAGATAATAAAGCTGTTAAAAAGACTGTAACTATACCTAATTGGTTAGATATTCAGGATAAAAAATAAGGTTATTTAATTGAAAAATCAATATACTTTAATTCTTATGATTTATAATCATAAGAATTAAAGTAATATATATAGCTACTCTGACTGACTCAATCATAATTTGTGTTTCAACAATTTTTTCTACATAAACACTTTCATCGACGATGTTATTTATAAAGTATCCGTCATAATCTAATGATGAAAATAAAAGCAGTTGGTTCTTTTTGTCCAACTGCTCTAATACTTCTCGTGCCATAAGATATCCTCCTTTTTTTCAGACAGAAAAGGAGGACTCCTGCAACTTGGCATAAGAAGTCCTCGCAAATAAAAGAAACATGTTCCTTCGCGAAAAATATTTAATTGTTTAAGAGCATATATAGAAATATATGTAAATATGTGATATGTATGAAAAAGGACTGTTTTTATTATCCATTATTTCAAACCAACATATAAACTTTTTCATCTTCTCTCCTCTATTATTTATAACATAATTCTTCCTTTTGAAATATTTCTTCACATATATAATTTATTTATTGTTTAAGAAGATAATTTTATTTTAAATACAAAATACTCTCTATTCTGTAATACTTTAAATTTTTTATTATAGTTATTCAAAAGATTGCTTACAATATATAATCCTAATCCATTACTATTTTCCTTATTCAAATCAAACTTAAACTCAAATAATTTATCTATATCAGAAACTTTATTATCTCCATATGAATTTTCAATATATAACCAGTCTCTATCTAATCCAATATTAATAATACCATTTGCATCAGTATATTTTACTGCATTACTAATCAAATTAGATAGAATGATACTTAAAGCCGTTTTTCCTATATAAATATTCTCATATAATATATAGTTATTTATAGTTATATTCTTTTGATTTACTAATACTTCATACTTTTTTAATACGCCTTCTAATACATCATTTATTTTTAAATATTCTTCATCATTATTCAAGTTTTCTATGGAATGAACTGATAGTATTTGAGAAATATTTTTTGTTAAACTATCAACAATATCAATGCATTCGTTAATATAAATATCTCTTTCTTTATATTTTCCAATATTATATTTCATGTTCTCTAGTATTATTTTAAGACTAGCAAGAGGAGTTTTAAGTTCATGAGATGCTCCTTTAAAAAAATTATATTTTAACTTTTCCAGTTTTAATATTTCTTTGTTCTTAAATTTCAAATCATCAATTGTTCTTAATAATGTAGTATATAAATCGTTAATTTGTTCTTTTAATTGTCCAACTTCATCATTAGAGTCAAGCTTTAAACGTGCTTTTTTATCAAGTTTCATCATTTTATCTGTAACATTTTTTATTTCCTGTATGTTATTCTTTATTGACTTAGCATAAGCTAAAGAAATGATTGACGAAAATAAAAGTGATATTAATAATGAATATGGTAAAAATTTAAGACTTAAATTTTTTGCATCTTTTTGCATATCAGCTGTAGAAACAAATTGTAGATATATTTTTTTACCATTATTAATCGTTATTTCCCTTTCTTCAATTATCAAAGAATTATTGTTGCTTTCTAAATTAATATTCACTTGTTTTTTTATTTTTACTTCATTATTGTCGTTCACATCTTTTATAAATGCCTTTATCTCACCTGTATTAGAATAAAAATCTAAAGTTTGCTCTATGTAATTTAATTCTTTTCCATTCATATTCCTAGAAATTTCATTTGCCTTATTATAAATTTCTGCTTTTCTGGTATCTAAATATGTCCTAGGGAAAATTAAGAATATTAACAAATGCATTAGTATAATTATTATTCCAATAACAGAGAATGTTTGTATAAAAATTTTAGGAAATATTTTTAAATCTTTCATTTTCTCTCCAGTTTATATCCTACATTCCTAATGGTAGTAATGCAATCTAATTTCAATTTTTTTCTTAGCTCTTTTATATATACATCTATCACACGATCATAGGGAATTTCTTCTGTTTCCTTCCAAACGTTATCAATTATTTGCATTCTCGTTAATACTTGTCCTTCATTATCTACTAAGTATTTTAATATTTCTAACTCTTTTGCATATATATATATATTCTCACCATTTATTTTTACAGTGTAACTATTAAAATTAACATCTATATTTTTATATTCGAACTTCTCTATCTGTCCAAAGTTCTTTTTAATTAAAGAATCAATTCTAGCCTTTAATACAGGTAAAGAAAAAGGCTTTTCAACATAGCCATCTGCAAAATTAGTGAATGCATCAATCTTATATTCTTCATCACTAAATGCTGTTAGTATTAAAATTGGTAACTTACTTTTCTTCCTAATTTCTTTTAACACATCTAGTCCATTTACATAAGGTATCTGAATATCTAAAATGATCAAATTTATATCATTATTAAATTTAGATAGAGCTTCTCTGCCGTCTTTAGCCTCAATAATAATATAACCAAATTCTGATAGATACTCACTTATTCCTTCTCTTATTATTTTATCATCTTCAACAATTAATATTTTCATAGCTACCTCCTTTTTAAATTTATTTCATTATACTATATAATATACCATATATTTTCTCTAGCTATTTTTTACGATTTGTATCTTATTTAATTTTTTTAAATAGTTAAAAAAGTATCGGTACCAAATGGTACCGACTATTTTAATCATTATCAATTAATAGTTCTTTTGGATTTTTCTTTAAAATACTATATGATGAAATAATCAAAGATATAATAAGCACTAAACTCATGAATAAAATTACATACATCATAGACTTTGGTAATATATTAATATCTAAGCTTGTTAAAGTTTTATTAAATCCATCAACTTCAGCCCCTCCACCAAGCTGGCTCGATAATGATTGTTTTGCTATTTTTTTAGCTATATCACCAGTTACCCTATTTAATATATTATTCCCAAGTTTATCACCTGTATAACTTGCTAAGAAATAAGAGCCTATAAATGCTGGTATTGATATAAAAATCAGCTCTATTAAGAATTGTCCAAAAATTGTTAATTTTGAAATTCCTAAAGATAATAAAACTGCTATCTCTTTTTTTCTAGCATTTATCCATAAAAATAACAATAATGAAACTACAACACCTGCAAATATCAAAGATCCAGCAAATAACTTATTAGCTATTGAATATATACCTGATATAGACTGTTGCAATGCAGGGTAATTTGATGAACTTTTAATCAAATTATATTCTCTCCAATTTATATCAAGTTTTCCTATATCTTTTATTACCTTTTCTAAATTCTTATCACCTTTTACAAAAAAAGTCGCATCTTGATATGCTGCTGTATCTTCTGTGTTTCCGTAAACTTTAGCAGCTGTATTAATATCAGTTATTAGAGTATTTTCATAAAGTTCTTGTGGCGCACTTACAACACCATTATTATGTCCATCAAATAGACCTTTTATTTCTACTTCTACCGTTTCATTTGCACCTTTCTCATTATCAGCATCAAATAAATTAGATTTTACTTTTATTTTATCCCCAACTTTTAGATTATTTTTTTTTGCTAAATCTTTGTGCATTAAAACTTTATTTTTATCCTGATTTTCTAAATGTTTACCTTCAATTAATTTATATGCTCCCGATACAAATTTGTTTTCTTTTGATGATTCATTAACTCCCGTTAGCATAACCGTTCTTTTAAAGTTTTTTGATCTCTCAGGTGATTGATTTGCAAGTGTTTCTTTGGTTTCTACAATGTCATGATCAATTAAATCAGCTACACTATTTATCCTTTTAACATAAGAATATATGTTTTTATTTTCGGATATTTTTTTAATATCTTCTCCTTTTACATTACCTCCTCCCCTAGGTGTACCAGGATTTACTTGTCTATTTATTTCCATAGAAAAGCTACTTGTTATATTACCAAAAGTTTCCTCCGAAGCTCTATTTGTAGCATCTTTAATAGATAAACTAATCAGACTAAGGGCTGACATAGCTAAAACAACTAATAATATTATTACTGACTTTAAACTTTTTCTAGTTACATATGCAAAAGCGTTTTTTATCATTACTGTACCTCCGAGTTAATTTTACTTACTTTTTTTAGTTTTTTACCACTCAACTCTAAAATAATGTCTGCGGCCTCTGCAACCTCTTTACTGTGTGTTACAACTATCACACATTTATTTCTCTCTTTAGCTAATGTCTTTAATATATCTATTATTTCCCCCGCAGTAGCACTATCAAGATTACCTGTAGGTTCGTCTGCTAAAATTATAGGTGCTTTCGATACTAAAGCTCTTGCTATAGCAACTCTTTGTTGTTGTCCTCCTGATAATTTCATTACATTTCTTTTTATCTGTTTTTCATCAAGTCCTAATTCGATTAAAATACTTTCTGATGCTTTTTTATTTACTAATCTAATATTTTCAATTGGAGATAAATAATCTATTAAATTATAGTTTTGAAATACTAAAGATATATTATTTTTCCTATGATTACTATATCCTTTTTTATCTATATTTTCATTTTTAAACAAAACTTGTCCAGTTTGAGGTTTATCCAACCCAGCTAATAAAGAAAGTAGAGTAGACTTTCCTGTTCCTGATTTACCTATTATTGCATAAAACTTTCCAAGTTCAAATTTTTGATTTACTGATGATAAAACCTTCTCTCTAGAGTTTGTGTAACTATATGATACATTTTTAATTTCTAATATATCCATTATGTTCTCCTAACTTATTTTTGATAATATTTCTTTTGGCTTCTTTACTAATATCATTGAAGAAGCAACAATGACTGATAAAATAATAATACTTATTAATATGAAATAACTTTGTATTAAAGTTCCTAAATTTAATATCGAATTGCTCTTATTAAGTAAACTATTGCTAACAATCATTGAGTTATCAGATCTGATAAACCCATCTACAATTTGCCTTAATAATAAATTACCTAACACTAAAGTTGATATTATGGATGGTAGAGATATAAATATCAATTCCAAAATAAATTGAATTACAATTTTTATCTTACTTATTCCAATTGATAATAATATTCCTATTTCGTAAATTCTCTCTCTTAACCATAAAATTAATATTAATGAAAGAACAACTATCCCACCTAACATAATGGAATAAGTCATTATTTTTATAATGTGTTTTATCCCACTTACAGATTCTAATGATTCTTCAAATGCATTAGTATCTTTCTCAATTGAATACTTTGACCAATCAATTTTAAGCTCTTTTATTTTTTTTAAAGCTAAATTTGTGGATTCCTCACTGCTTGAGAATATCAAAATTTTATTTGCAATTTTATTATTTTCTGCCCTGTTTAATGCCTCTTGACTTGTGGCATAATCAACAAAGACCATGTTTTCACTGAAATCAGAAGATAATCCTGTATATTTTTCCTGTTTTTTTCCAGAGAAAATCCCTATAATTTCAAATTTAAATTCTTTTTTTTGCCCCTTGTTCTCCATTTCAATCAATTCAAGGCTAATTTCATCATTTAACTTTAAATTATTTTTTTTTGCAAAATCTTCATGTACAAGAATTTTTCTTCTATCATTTTCTTCAATATTTCTACCATCTTTAATGGTAAATACTCCACTGTTAAATAAAATGTTTCTTTTAGTTTTATTTGTAGCTTCTAGAGAAAGAATATTTTTAAATTCATCAGGCAAATTATCTCTCTCTATTTTTTGCTCTCCACCAACAACTTTAGCTTTTATGGGTTTTGCCAATCCATTATATTGAAAAATGGTCTCTTCAACTTCTTTTATTTTTTCTATATCCTTAAATTGGTTAATATCAAAATAACCACCATCTTTTTTTGTTATTGATAAAGAAGAATTAGAAATCTTATATAAAGACTTTTCTAAGCTAGCACTTGATTTCATTATACTTAAACATGAATATAAGCAAGAAAAAACTATTGTTAAAATAACAAAGATAATAAACGTTCTATTTTTTTTTCTTGTAATATATGCTATAGCATTTTTTATCACTTTTTTAACAAGCTCCTCTCTATTTTTTTATTCCACAACTAATTGCATCCATAGACTAAGTGTTTATTTTATTGTTTTTATTATTTTTTTGACACCCAACTACGCTTTAATCTTAAACATAAAGTAAGTAATACACATGCTCCCTTAATACTGTTTTTTTCATAAATTTTTCCTCCTTGTAATTTTTATACAATAGCTGTTTATAACCGGTTCAAAGTATATATTACACATCTTTTATGAAATGTTGATGAAATATCAATTTTTTATTTTATATTTCGCCTTAACTATGCTATAATAGTTGAAAAAATATGCTTAACGCTTGCTACTCTAACCATTCTTTTGTAGATTTTGTAGCAAGCACAGTAAGTGTACAGACAATTGCGGAAAATTTGACGAAGAAGCCCTTTGGGGATCTACTTCTTTTTTTATTAAATTTTAACTTTTTTACCTGATTAATTTTAAATATAGACTTCCACACTTTAAATATTATTTATATTTGCCATTTTAATTAATATAGCTCATGTACTTGATTCATAGTAATAATATCACTAGATACATTAGTAATATATGTATTTACGCTATTAAAGCCTAATATCCTTTGACTTAATGTTAATCTTTTCTTTCTTATATCTTCAATATAGTTATATATTCTTTTGGCTTTATTTTCTTTTGTTAATTTTTTATAATTAATTTGCTTTGAAAATCTTTTTTAGAGCCAATATAGATATTATTAAGTTCAATTGTTTCGCCTGCTGTTAAGGGTTCTGCTAACTTAATGATATCTATTTTTATGTACTCACTAGACTTTTTTATAGTTCCGATCTTATATTTCCATTACTTGGATTTCTATATACAATGAAGTATTACTTTTTACTTTCTATTAAATTTACAGATTTCAATTCACTTTCTAACTTAGAAATACTTGAATTAAGATAGTCTATTTTTTGATTTTTAAGAGAAATGCTGGTTTGTAAAAAAAAAATTATTAATACTAAAATAATTATCACTATACTTGTTTTTTTATTTCTTTTAATTTTTTCAATTAATTCACTAAACATATTACTTTCCTTTCCAAAAAAGAAGAACTAAATAAATTTAGTTCTTCTTTAATATCATTATAGCTCCATAGGTTTATTTTTTATTCTAACTTCTTTTACAGGCTTTTCAATTTCAATAGTTTTTTCTTTTTTTAAAGGCACAATTTCTATATCATTGCCCTCACAAAATTCTAAAAAATCTGTATATGTCCAACTTTTAACTTCCTTTTCCATTTTAGTTATTTCTTCTTCAGAAACTTCAAAACCACTTAATTCAGGTACTAATATATCAATAGCATAATCTCTAAATTCTTCTATAGATTTTATAACTTTTAATTCATCAGGATTAGAATTATAGTAAACCTCAACCCCATTAGATAGAGAAGCTGAAAATAAATCATCTAAATCTTTCTTTAAGTTTACTTTTTCTTCACTTAAATCAAATCCAATCCTTTCATTGATACCAGCTCTATATAAAATATCTATTTGTTTATTTAATTTTTCTTCTAAATTCTTAGTAAAGTCTTTATAAAGTAAAACTTCCAATGAATTAAATCCCTCAATAGGTGAATTATATTCCTTTACATATTCATTTATTCTCTCTATACAACTGTAATAAGTTTTTGCATTGTTATATACTATTGGCATTGATTTAAAATTCAATATGTTTAAAAATGTACTTTTATCATCATTAGCAAGTTCATTCATAGTCTTTGCACATGATTTTTCTAATTCCATTACTTCTGCTAAACTTTGTCTTTCTAAATTAATATCAACATTTAACATAGCTCTATTAGGTTCTATTCCTATTTCTTTATAGTCAGAATTTGATATATGAAAACTAGGCTTAAAACTATTATCAATGTTATTTTCATGTTCAATTCCAAACATATCTGCTAACCTATATATAGAATCCTTAGCACTTATACCTTCAGCTTTAGATACAAACTTAATTCCATCTCCACCTTCAGGTTGTCCTCCAAAATCATAAAAGTAATTTTTATCTATATTTATACAACAAGAAGCTGTTTTTTCTCCTCTTAAATTGCACCATAGTTTATTACCTCTTTTAACTGTATCTATTCCAAGTTTATCAGCAATATCTCCTATTGGAATTTCTTTTAATTTATTTATATCATAAAAAGGCTCTACTTCCTTTTTAAACGCTTTTTCTTTATTATCTAATGTATTATCTATACTATTGCGTAAATCTTCATATTGAGCCGATTTTAGCTCTTTATTAATAAATTCTTTCAGATCATTTACATATCCATCTCCTATATCAAAATGTAAAGGTATTACCTTCTCTGGTGCATAGTGTAGTTTTAATTTAGTTTTAGCATATGGATAATACTCCTCCCTTTGCTCTGCTTCTCTTTTTAATTCTCTAACTTTTAACTCTGCTTCCTTAAATCTTTCATTTGCTTCTTTAAGGTCAATTACTTCACCTTTTTTAAAAAAATTCTCTTCGCAAAAATCAACTGTTATATATGGCTCTTTAAATGCTCCTTTCTCATTCAACTCTCTGTTTTCATCACTTATAAATTTATCTTCAGATAAATTTATATCTTTTTCATATTCCATACTTAAAACCTCACTCTCATTTTTTTTATAAAAAAAAGAGTTATTAGTCTTTTCAACTTCTAACTCTTTTTTTAGTCTATATAAATTTTTATTATCATCAACATATATTAAATTTTCTAAATTATAAGTTTTCCCTACATAAATATCTCTATATGAATCATCTTTTTTTAATAACATAACATGATTTTTACCAGTAAAATCTTTAAAATCTCTTTCTTTATTTCCATCAATTTTAAACCAAGTATAAGAATTGTTTTTCTCTATCAGTTCCTCCAATTCAGTTTTACTTAATTCATTTATTTTGATTTTATCTTTCCCTAAAAACTCTTTTACTGCTTCATCTTCAATTAGTATTTCTTTCTCTTTTATATTTAAAAGAGAACTTTCAATAGTTTCTATAAACTCTTTTGTAGTTTCTTTTACTTCTTTCAAAAGCCTTTCTTTATCTTTAAAATCTCTATCCTTAGTCCAAGATTTTAAATATCTAAGAGAATATTCTTCAGTATCTATATTAAAATAACTACTTACTGAAAAAGCGACCATTTCTGCTTGAAACTCTTTTTCAGCCTGAGTATAATTTAAAAAAGTTTCACTTGTATGCAATTTAGCATGAGCTAACTCATGGATTAATGTTTTTATATTTTGTATCTCTGAATTTCTAGGATTTAATGCTACTTCATTAGTAAATGTATAACTTACTCCTTTTACTTGACCTAATTCACTTTTAGGCTCAATAATCTTAATTCCAATTTTATCTGCTAAATTTTCTAAAGAATTAAAAAAGCCTTTATAATTCTCAACTCTTCCTTCTAACCATCTATTCGGAAACAATTTAGGTATTTCTTCTAAAGGTACATTAGTTTGACTTACATCAAAAACATATCCTTGTTTAAATAAAGTTTTTCCGGGAATAAACTCTAATTTCGTCTCTTTTATTAAGGCTTTTTCTCTCTCAGTTGCTTTGCTTACAAGTTTAATCGTTCCATCTTCTGCTTCAAATCTATCCCCTAATTTTGTTGGTACTAAAATTTTTATTCCCTTTTCTCCCTTATTAACTACATACCCTTTCTCTTTCCAAAATGCAAAACTGCCTACTGCTCTAGCTCCTCTAAACTGTTCTTCTATAAGTATTGAATTCTTAAAAGAATAGTTGTAAAACTTAGACATAAAAGAAAGATATTCTTTTATATCTTCAGGTGAATTAAAAACCTTATCTATTTTTTTATTTGCTTGTTCTACGAGCAAATCTACTTCTTTTTTCCTCTCCTCATTACTTTTCTTTTTAAAAGCCATACTTATTTCCTCCTTAAACATTTATACTTTTATAAAATTAAAGAGTGCAGCCATGTAAATAACATGGAAACACTCTTTAATTTACCAAATCTAAATTATTTAGCCTCAATATTAGCGTTAATTATATATTCTAATAATACCTTTTTAGCTTTTTCTTCTGAATCAACTACATCTATTAAATCATCTTCTAAACCTTCTTGTTCTATTTCTGAACCCCCTCCAAATCCATTTCCATTTTTATAAACATAATATTTTTTCATATATATTCACTCCTTTAATAATTTTTTACCTTTAGTTCTTTTTCAAAAAAATAAAAGAATATTTTTAAAATACTCTTTTAAACTTCATAATTATAATCTTCTATAATACTTTTATTCTTTATATCAACTGCAAGGATCATTGTGTTATCTTCTTCTTTTTGATTTAATTCATCACTTAATAGCTTAATATAATTTTTATTTGCTTTAACAACAATATCTCTTTTTTCTTCAAGAAGATAAACTGAAACCTCATTTTCTCCTACAATTTCATTAACCATTGCTAAATTTTCAAACATAAAATATTCCTCCTTAATTACATATCATATTCAATAGAACTTTGTAATTTTTCATATTCTCTTTGGTTTTTCATGCTATTAATATCGTTATTTAAACTTTTTTTCATCATAGAAATACTTTGTTTAGTTATTATAATATTTTTATTTCTTTCCCATCTTTCCTGTAAATTTTCAAACTTTTTTTGACTTTTTAAGTCTTCTTCTTTTACATATTCTTTAATTTCTTTAAGAATAGTGTTTCCCATTCTTGTATATAGGTCTTGAATTTTATTGTCTTTATACGTTGTAGTTTCTACTTTTCTTTTACCATAAACCTCCTTATAAAACTTGTCTTCTTTTTCTAATCTATCAACCAATTCTTTAAATTCATCTTTTTTATATGTTTCTATATAGTATTTAGTTAAGTTATCAATTAATGGTCTTACTTCTTGCATAGAATTATAATTGTAATGCCATTGGCGTTTATCTGAAGGAAGTTTTTGAACTATTTCTTTAACCATTTTTCGCATTTCAATATCTTCTTTAAAACTCATTTCCTTCTTTCCTTGAATCAAATTATCTCTTATAAGTAAATTTATTTTATCTAAATCTTTCTGCTTATCTAACAAAGAATTAACAAAAGAACTTTTCATATTATATAAAGTTTTAGGTTTAAATTTTCCTCTTTCTCTACTAGGATTTATTTCAACACTAGCAATATGAACATGAATATTATCTGTATTATAGTGTAAACTTGCTGACCATGTTAGTTCTTTAAAGCCTTCTCTTTTACTTAATTCTTCCATAGCTCTTCTAGTTGCTTCCTGTATTTTTTCTTCATCCAATGCTCCATTTTCAGAATCATATAATCCATTTGCTTCTAAAAATTCATTATCAAAACTAAAAACTTCTTGCCACATATTACTACCATTCGATTGAGCTTTATCAAAATCTTTTTTTAACTTTTTAACTTCTTTTTCAGTTAAAGAATGTTTGTCTTTAGTAAATAAAGAACCTATTTTTTCAGGATTACCCATATAGTTGTTATACGCTGAATATTTATCAAAATTCTTTTTTCTAGTTGCTTCACTTCTATCTATATAGTCAATAAAGTTCTTAAATTTACTGCTTCCATTTCTAATAAATTTAACTTTATTTATTACACCAACCATAACTAATATTCCTTATCAAGCTTCTTAACTCTTTGACTTTCAATTCTCTTATCAACTTCTTTTTTAGCAGTTATGTAAGCTTCATGTTCTTTTTCTTTTGATGGAAATATATCAGGTAAATCTTCTGCAATAAATAATCCATTCATTAACTCTAATAGCACTTGAATATTACGATCTGAATTATTACTTACTCTTTTTAAAACTAAAATACTTGCTTTTATTTTTTCAGCAACTCTATCTCCTAATATTTCAATCATATTCTCCATAGGAATATTTAAATTTTTTTCGTGCTCTCTAATTATTAATTCAAGAGCTTCACTATTTGACCTACAAGAATGTTTTGTTTTTATATTTTCTATATGCTCTATAGAAGCATTTGATAATCTATAATGTTTTTCTTGTCTTTTCATATTCTATTGTTCCTCCTTAAAAATTTCAGTTAAATCAATGTAATTTTCATCACAAAACTTTTTCATTACTTTTGTATTTAAATCTAAAACTCTTAATATTTTTTCCATAGTTATTCTATAATTTGCTTCAAACTTTCTCATTTCATCTGAATGTGATAGACTTTCTAAATGTTCTTTTAAAAACTCATTTCTACTTACTCCTTTTGCTTTTGCAAAAGAATCTATTCTTGTTATTGCTTCTTTACTTAAATCTCGCACTAATAAATCTGACATTTATATCACTACTCCCTTTAAAAAAAGTTCTCAAAAACATTTATTGTAATTGTGTACTTTATGGTAAATTGGTAACTACTTGACATACTTACTTTAAGAGCATAAGGAGAAATTGCTATCACACAAGGTGCTAGACTAGGCAAAGCCTAGTATTTCAATGATATCAAAACAATTTCCAATTATCCCACTTTAAGCCACAAACACGCCCTGTTAAATCCCTTTTTTATCCCACTTTAAGCCACATAAAATCTCTAAAAGATACCATTTTATTTAACCATTTTCTCTAAATCTTCTTTCTTTTTATTAAGTTTATCTATTTTATCATTAAGCTCTTTATTATCTTTTTTAATTTTTTCTACTTCTTTATTTAATGAATCAACTTGTCCTTTTAAACTTGTTATTGTTGAATCAGTAGTTGCAATTTCTGTTTCTGTTTGATATTCTTTATCCTTTTCTAAGGAAGTTATTTTTGAATTTGCACTATCTATTTCTTTGTTTTTATTTTCAATTTTTATATCATTATCTTTTATTTCTTTTTTAACTTTTTCTATTTCTTCATTAACTAATTCTATTGTTAATCCTTCTTTATTTTGTTCTTTTAAATTATTATCAATAGAAATATCTCTTGAATCAGAATAAAATTTCACCTTTTTAATTTCATTTGTTTTATTGTTTTTATTTATAAAAGTTAATGAAACTGCACTCCATTTTTTCTCTGGTAATGTTGCATATATAATATAATCCTGATCTGAAACTTTAACTAATTTAGTAGGTATTATTTCATTTGGATTATTCTTTTCTCTAAGCTCTACAGACAAATTTGAATCTGTATTAATATCTAAATTATCTATTTTTAAGTTAAATTGTATTAAATGATTTTCAGGGTTATACTCTCTATTTGTTACATCTACATTTATACTATCTACTAAAAAAGGTTTATTTAAAGCACTACTAATCAGATTAGCTTCTCTATTAAATAAAGCATTAGAAGACAAGAAAAATATCAATATTATTACAATAACTCCACTTATTAAGTAATATGTTATTGCACCATTCTTTTGAAATTTATATTTTAAATCATCTACTTTTAACTGCAAACTTTCTTTATCCATACCTATTGCTCCCTTCATATTTATAGGAAAAAAGAGCTTTATAAAATTTATAAAGCTCTTAAAAATCACTTTACTTATTCAAACTTATCTAAAAATAAAACCATTTTTAAATACAAAAAAGGTAATAAAACAAAAACTAAAATAAATATTGAAATTAATATAATTGTTAAATTTAAATTCAAATTAGCCACCTCATTATTCTATTATTCTTCTTACATTTCCATTAAAATATCTGCTCCAATAAGGGCTATTTAAATCTCCTATACTTACACCTTTCGTTGAACTATCATTTAAAAACTTCCCATTTCCTAAGTAAATTCCAACGTGTCCATTTCTACCAGCAGTATCAAAGAAAATCAAATCTCCACGCTTCATTTGTTCTTTCGGAACAGACTTTCCTAATGTTAATAAACTCCATGTTGTAACACTAGAACGATCTCCTAATTGTATTCCAGCACTAGCATAACAATAGTGAACTAACGAACTACAATCAAATCTTCCTGCAATAACATCAGCTTCTGTTCTTCCACCACCCCATACATAAGGTGACTTTCCTACCCATTTCATACCAGCTTCAATTGCCTTTTCTATAGTTTCATTATCTCCTTTAATACCTCCACTATTAACTAATCCTTTGCTTCTAAATTCCATAGCATACTTAAATACATTATTAGGATAATTATTTTGTGCAGTATCTAAGTTTACACTCATACCATAACCCGGCCCCCCATTATAACAAGCAAATATTCGTCTTAATATTTCACTAAAATTTGAATCATTTTCATCAGCGTTCCAGTTGATTACTTTCAAATTTTCTGTACTATTATAATCTAAGGTTGGTACAAGTTTTTTTCTGTATAATACATAATTTGCATAATGTCTAGTTTCATAAGCACCAGTTATTATTTGCAATCTAACGTCTTTTAAAAACACATTCCAAATTTCATCTACACTACTAAACGAGTAACCTAACTGTTTATAAATATCACCTAATCCTAAATCTAAGTAATATTTATAAATGTCACTTCCATCAAAATCATATCTTTGTTGTTGCATTATTCCATATGCTCCACCATAAGAATCATTGGGATTAAAATTACTTTCTTGCTTTGCAATTCCAGCCAAAACCCAGTTAGGTATTCCAGTTAAATCAGAAGCTTCATTAAAATATTGAACAAATTCTGCTGGTACTCCACCAGCTCCAATATCTGCATGACTATTATTATTTTTCGAGCTATTAATTTGAAATATAGCCATTGCTAAACTTCCAATTAGAAGTGTTAGGATTAAGAAAGAGCTTGAAAAAAACATTATTGAATACTTTATTATTTTCTTTATCAACTCCTTTTCTTTCTCCAAAATTACACCTCCTTCTAAAAAAATGTATAAAAAAAAGAAACTAAATTGCTAAATAACTTAGTTTCTTTTTTTATTAATTTTAAATTTAATTTTTCATATAATATTCAGTTATCTTCCACTTTCCATCAATTTTTAATAACTTAAAAATATATGTTGGTGATAAATCATTGTCTACTTTTTGGTCATAGTTATCTATATTATCTTTTTTTACATAGCTTGTAAATTCTAAGTAATTATTATTTGAATTATCTTCACAATCTGAATAAATTTTATTTACTATACTTTTTTTATATGGATATTTACCAGCATCAGCTTTTATTCCTTGAGATTCTAAATCAAAATTTCCAAGAGCTTCAGGTGTTAAATATTTCCCAACCATGTCCCTATATTTTAATGGATTACTTTTATCAAAATTCATAATACCTTGCATAAAATTTTCAACAACTCTTTTTGCATTTAACAAGTCTTCATCTGAAAACTTTCCATCTCTAGGTATATAATTTGCTTGATAAAAGTTTTTATCTCCAACTTGTTCTTTAGTTTTTACTGAAGTTACAAATCCTTCAGGTAAACTATAATAGCTATCTGATGTTTCATTGTTGTTATTTTCTACAGTGTTTTCTTTATCACTTTTAGCTTCATTTTTAGGTGAGATTTGAGTTGCAACATTACTTTTAGATACATTATCAACTTGATATTTTTTATATCCTATATACGCTAATGAGCTAATGAAAAGTACCCCTCCAATAATTATTGCTATTGTTTTTTTCTTCATTATTTTAAGCTCCTCCCTTAAATAAGTATTTCTCTCTATCAGAAATCTCTATATTAAATCTGATATTTTTATCCCCATTTATTACTAAAATACAATCTCCTGTAGAAAAATTAGGTATCGCATTTATTTCAGTATCTGTTAATTGACCACTAAAAATTTCTGACAATAATCCTTTTGTATTATTATCTTGTTGCATTATAAATTTATATTGTGTTAACTCAAAAAGTGTTCTTATTTTTTCAAAAACTTCTGAATTTGAAACATCCGGAACAACATCTCTTATGCTTTGTGTAGCAAATATTAAACCACCAAAATACTTTCTAGCTTCTCTTTCAAAGTTAATTAAATAATCAACTGCTAGTATGTTATTACTATTTATAATTCTATGTGATTCATCTAATAATAGTAAATATTTCTTAGCTTCTTCTACTGTTTTCTTTCCTTCATCAAATGCTTTCTTTTCTGGTAATCCTTGAGTTAAAGCATTATTCCAAAGCATACTTAATACATTAAATATCTGAGCATTAAATATTCTTTTATCAACTCCAGTTAATGTTCTAATCTCAAAACTTACTACTTGCTCTTTTGTTAAGTCTTCAATAGAAGAATGTCCATCAAATAGTTTACCATAATTTCTGATAGCATTGTCAATTGTTAACATTATACTTTCTAATCTTTTCTTTCTAAAATCACTTAGATTTTTTCTTATACTTGCCTTTTCTTCATCTTCATAGAATACACCTTTAATATAATTAAGAAACTCACTTAGTGTTGGGTATTCTTCAGCTTTATAACTTGTCGCTTTTTCTCTTTCTATTCCATATATAATATAAAAATCATGTAGAAGTCTTTCAAATTCTCTTATTTCTTCTTGTGTTGCTTCAGGTGATAGGAAGTTATAAATCATAGAAACTTTAGACATATGTTGCATATAACTTTGTTCTACTTGTACCTCATTTGTATTTTCATCAATCATAGTTGCAAAGATTTGTAATGGATTTATCATTCCATTACTACCATCTAATGCTACTATTTTTCCTTCTAGCTCATTAACTAAGTCTTTAAACTCTCCTGTTATATCTAGTATTCTTAATGTATTATTTACTATTGCATTGTTATTGCTTAATTTTTTCAATAAAGTTGATTTACCTGATCCCATAACCCCTATTACTAACGCATTATAAGATTTTCTTTGTTCATTCTTAGTAAATAAATCAAAGATAACATTTCCTCCTGTAATACTTGTTCCCATGAACATTCCAGTTGGATCATTTAGTTCTACGTAGTGAAATGGGTAACCAGCTCCTAAGCTTATACTAGGCACAGGATGTCCACTTCTTTTGTTTCTTAAATACTTTTGTTCACCAGCACTTAAAAATAAAGATTTCCACTCATATTCTTGTTCATTTAGAAAAACTGCTCCCCTATAACCTAACCCTTCAAGTTTAGTTAATACTTGTTTAATTTTTTCTTCTAACTCTATTTCAGTTTTAGCAGATAAATAATATCTAATAGTTACTAACTTTATTACTTCATCCCTTGATGTAATATCATTTACTAACCCCATTAGAATACTTGTCGCATTATTTGCTTCTATAATATCAATGTTATTCTTCAAACTATTAGCCCTATCTACATTCTCGCTTATAGCACTATTTAAACTTTGTAAAGCCTTACTTCTATCTTCAGTTTCAACATCAATAGTTACTGTTACATCTTTTATATCTATCAACTTACCTAACCAAAATTCATCAACAGATGTTGGAAAATCATAAATTCTTAAACACGCTTCATAGCCGTCACCCTTAACAATACTTCTAGGATTAAACTTTATTCCACCTACTGGCTGAATTTTATTGAAAAAATAGGGATTATAATTATAATCCCTTTTAAATATACCCATATTAAATTCCTCACTTTCTACTTACTAAAATCTAATTTATAGTTAACATACTTCCCAGTATCATTTAAACTAACAAAAGCATCATAAGTACCGGTACCATCCTTCTTTTTTAAACCTGTCATTTTCACTTTCTTTCCAGCTAAAAGATTTTTAGCAATTGACTTTGTAACCTTCTTCCCTTTATCCTTAAAAAACTTATCTTCTTTCCAAATAGTAAACTGACACTTTGGTTCATCTTTATAACCTTCACATGAAAATGATTTTGATGTTTCATATATATTCTTGCCACAACGAGGACATTTCCCTATAACTTCTTTTTCTTCCTTTATTGCTTCAATCTCTATATTTTTACTATCTTCTAAAATTGATTTTAATTCATTAGAAATTAAGTCAACCGCTCTATCTATATTTAATTCATTTTTATATACCTTTTTAAGTATTCGTGAAAATTCTACTGTTTTTTCTTTAGATAAATTTACATTCAATTTATCTAATGTTTCTATTAATTTTCTTCCTAATGGCTCTATAGATAGAACTGATTTGTTTTCAGATATATATTTATACTTTTTAGCATTTTCAATAATTCCAGTTCTAGTTGCTTCTGTACCTATTTCTAATCCCTCTAAAATAGCTTTATAGTCTTCTTCTTCATTTTCTATCTCATAATTCTTAAAAGGATTTTTAAGGTAATTACTAAGCATTTCTGTTGTCATTTTACCTGGTGCTTGTGTCACTTTTTCTATTGCTTTAAAATTAGTATTTATCTTATCTCCTACATTAAGATTAGGAAGTGTATTTTCATCTTTTTTAATAGGCTCATATTCTAAAAATCCTTTTTGAACTATAACATCTCCTTTTAATGAAAATTCTAAATCTCCAACTTCTATTCTTATTATTGTTCTATCAATCAATGTTTCTTCTATTAAAAAATTTGAAATAAATCTATTTTTAATAGTATTATAAACATCTAACATCTTACCCTTTAATTCATCTTCTTTAGGTATCTTTACAGTAGGGGTAATGGCACTATGACTTTCTATCTTACTATCATCAAATATGGTTTTCTTATCTTTAAGCTCTAAATTATATCCTTCTGAGCATAAAATATTTATTATTTCTTTTACCTTCCCTTTTTCTGCTTCAGCTAGATATTCTGTATTAGTTCTAGGATATGTTACAAACCCTTTTTCATATAGTTTTTGAATTAACTCTAAACTTTCTTTAAAAGTAATTTTATATTTTTTACTTAAAAGACTTTGAAGTTTACTTAAAGAAAATAACTTACTAGGTTGTTTTTTAACTTTTTTAGTATCTTTACTTATAACTATAGCTTCATAAGTATTCAGTTCATCTGCAAAGCTCTTAGCTTTATTAAATTCACTTTTAGTAAAAGCAAGTTCTTTAACTATTAATTTAATTATTTCATCATTAGTTTTCTCATTACTTTCAATTTGATAATATATTTCAGGAACAAAGTTCTCTATGCTTTTATCTCTCTCATATATAGCTTGTACTATAGGTACTAATACCCTTCCTACGGGAAATAAATGATTAGATTTTACAGTAACATATCTTGTAAGATTAACTCCTACAAGCCAGTCTAAAAATGTCCTTGTAAATCCTTCATTTGCAAGGTTATTATACGTATCTATATCTTTTAAGTTATTTAATCCATATAATATAGATTGTGTTGTTTGCTCTGGCAACCATAGTCTAGTTACTTTTTTATTTATACTATTATTATTAAAAACATTATTTATTATAAGCCTAATAATAACCTCACCTTCTCGATCTGCATCACCACAAGCCACTATTTCATCTACTCTATTACTTTTTATTAACTCTTCTAAAATCTTATATTGTTTTTTAACTCCCACATCATCTTTTATACTAAATTTAAATTCTTTAGGAATAAAAGGAAGTATATCATTTCTCCATTTTGTTCCCTTATTCTCACCTGTATACTCTTCTATATCGTAAAGCTTAAATAGATGACCAAAAGCAAAACTTATAATATAATTCTCACTTTCAAAATAACCATCTTTCCTTTCAAAACTCTCGCTTGAATTTAAAGCTTTTACTATATTCATTGCTAAACTAGGTTTTTCAGCTATTACTAATTTTTTCACAATTCCATCCTCCTTGTTTGTTATGAATATTCTTAACTATTTTTTACATAAGCTTTGTATTCATATTATTAAGTTTAAAAAGTATCTTCATTTTTTTCTCTAAATTTATATTTTTCAAAGTGATTGATACATTCTGCATATGATTTAACTTATTGAGTAGGTTTTCTTTATAAACTTCATTTTTCATAAATACCATTAAGAAAAATTCTTTATTGTTTCTATGAGTTTCTAAAAATTTAAGCTCATTTAACTTTTCTTCTAAAAAACCAATATATTTTAGATTATCGGTTTCTTCTAATTTCTTATTCAAATATTCTTGTTGCTTAACTGTATTTACTGGAAAATTCATAGCTATAATCTTAAAATCATCAATATAATTTCTTAGAAAATGTATAAAATTATATATATATAACATAGTTTCATATTCAGATAAATTTGATACATCTCTAGTCTTTACTTGATATAAATTTAAAAAACCTTGTTTTGTCACAAAAAAATTATCTTCATCAACATCTAAGAACGGTAAAACTTCCCTATTACTTATTAATGTATTTTTACTTTCTTTCTTATTTTCTTTAAGCTCTTTCTTTTCTTTAGTCTTTTCTTCTTTTAATTTAACTTTTTCTTCTTTACTAAGTTTAACTTTTTCTTTTTTATTTACAATTTTAATATTTTCAAACTTTTTCAAAATATCACCTCATTTGAATATAAAAAAGTGTCCCCCGGGGACACTTTTTAAATTAAATTAAGTTGAATAAAACATCTTATCTGCTATTCAGTAACTTCATAGCTGCTAAAATATTTTATTCAACTTTTTCTGCTACATAAACTTTTTTATCTCTCACCAAAGCAAGATAAACTGTTTGGAAATTTCTTTTTTTAGGGTTTATAATACTCTTGTTAACTAAAAATATAGTTGATATTGCAACAAATATATAAAAAAGAACTCTTAAACTAGGATAAACCAATCCACTAAATATAGTAGCAAAAATCAATGCTACTAAGAGCATTGCAAAATCAAACAGATAAATCTTTGATGTAAACTTCATTTCTGTAGAAATTTCTTTTGGAATATTATATTGCATTTCTAATTATCTCCCTTCATTCTATTATTTTTCTTGTCTTTTAAATTTTTATAATTTTTAGGTATATTAAATCTCTCTGTTGCACTTTGACCTAGTTTATACGCTTGTTTTATTTCTCTACTCTTACGAGTTGCGAAATTTTCTTTTGTATCTACTTGTCTAAATGATCTTTTACTAGCTCCATTATTACCATCATTATTAACATTACTACTTTCCCTATTTTTCATACTTTCATTTACAGGATTAATATTAGGATTTGCACTTCTAAAGTCACTATTCTCATTTGCCTTTCTATTCATTTCGTCATTTAATTTTCCACCTGAACTTAATTCTTCTTTACCACTCATCTCTGATTGTAAATTCTCATTCGGTGAGTTATTTACCTGACTTCTCAAATCATCGTTAAAGCTTCCATTTTTCATTTCATCCTGAAGTGAAGAGTTATCGTTTTTAATATTATCTGCACCTTTCATTTCTTCTTGTAAATTCGGAATTGTATTTCTATTTGCTTCTTTACTCATTTCTTCTTGTAAATTTGGACTATTACTTTTACTTGTTTCTTTATTCATTTCTTCATTTAATTTCAGATTATCATTATTTTTATTATTTAATCCATTGATTTCATCTTGAAGTGTTTCAGTAGTTTCTACACCTAAATTTTTCATATCATCATGTAATTTAGCACTATTTTCAATATTAGAATTATTAAAGTCTTTTTCATTTGACTTTTTATCATTATTCATTTCTGATTGTAAATCCTGCTTATTGTTATTCTTATCTGAAGAATTTATATTTTTATCAATATTTGCATTAGAATTAGCATTTGCATTTTTCATTTCATTTTGTAAGCTACTTGATTTATTTTCAGTTTCATTGTCATTAGTTCCTGAAGAGCTAGTTTTGTTTTTAAATAATCCATTCATAGAACCAGCTCCAACTGCTCCACCTTTTATTGCTGAATCTACTGCTCCACCAGTTGCTTTTGCAAATCCTTTAGTTCCTGAAATCATACTCTTAGTTCCAGAGCCTAAAGCTTTCATAGCTCCATATGTTCCAAGCATTGTATTTAATCCACTCTTTAATCCAGCATCTATTCCTAATATTCTTTCTATTATATTTGGACCGTCTATAACTGCAAAAGAAGCTCCTATTTGAAGAATTAATTTTGCTAAACTTGTTACTGTAAATCCAATTCCTTTATCAACTGAAGAAGCTGTAAAGTTAAGCCATGCCACAAATATAATATATAATTTAAGCAATACTGCCGTTGCCATTATAACTGCAAAAGTTGAAAAAATATTTTTTAATATAGCCTTTATTTTTTTATTATCTTCTATATCCGCAAACGCAAAAAGCATAGCAAATAATTTATTAAAAGCTAACTCAAAAATCAGTCTTGCTATTTTAAATCCCACACAAAGTAGTGTTATTCCTGTAGTTGCTAACCCAATAATAACACTAACAAAATCTATATTATATCTGTAATAATCTTCATCCATCATAATCCAATTTTTCTCAAGATCTGTTTCCTTCATATCTCCATTAGCTAATGTATCTAATTTTTTCTTGAAAATTTCTTCATGCTTTGTTTTACTATCAACTTTAAACGCTTCATCTATATGAATATCAAAAATATTATCTATTGGAATATTATTTTTTTCTTTAAAATTAAAATCATTTTGGTCTAATGCGTAAAGATCATATAGATTATCTTTTACTATTTGTTTAGCTGAAGAAGTATATCCAGCTTTAACATCTTTTACTACCAAATTTGTTAAATCTCCCATTTTAACCATAAGCATTGGAAGAGCTATAACAACAATTAATGAAAAGATTAAATTGGTAGGAATACTTTGTTTGTCCATTTTTCTATTCATTATTATTTTATAGCCTAATACTGCTAATGAAATAGCTAATATAGACCAAATAATAGGTTTATATCTATCTATAAAATTATTTACTTCTGAACTCGAAAAAAATGAATTAAGAGTATAGATTTTATTTACTGCTCCTTCTACGCCATCAACTAAAGAAGCTAATAACCATATAATTTGCCATCCTAACCATCTAAATGCGTGACTAATTATACCTGTTATACTCAAAATACCCATTTCAGTTAATTCTATTAAAGTCACTTTTCTTCACCTCCTGTAACTTTTTTAGCTTTTAGAATATTTAAAATTTTATTATATTCTTCTAAATGTTTACTTCCTTCAAAGTTATATAACTTTTCAAATTCACTAAAAGGAGTATCTTTATTAAATTTTATATCTCTTAATTCCCTAAACCTATTATTATAAGTATTTAACTTCATAATAAATGAGTAGTCTAAGAACCCACCTAAAGTAATATCTTTTTCACTACAATAAACTTCAGTTTCATTAGCCTTTTCTTCAAAATTTTCAATACAATCTTCTTTAATAGTATTTATATCTTCATTTACATTTAAATTTCTATCATAAGCACTTATAATATTATTCAACTGCTTATCTATTTTACTTATATATTCATCTTTACTTTCATTAAAATCTATTAATAGGCTATCTAAGTCTAAATTTCTATGTTTACTCTTTATTTTTATATTTTTAAATACATTCTCATTATTAAAATCTTCACTTAAATATTCATATCTATATTTAAATGCAGTTTCACCATGATTATAAATTGGATTTGGAACTATTTTACTTCTTTTTAAATCTTGTCTTTTTATAACCCTTAATACAACTGTTTCTCCTTCTTTAAATTTCTTTAATTCTTCAGGAAGTAAAAGTCTTCTACTATCAACACTTTCTGTTCTATTTTTAGTTATATCCAGTATCTCTCCTGATCTTGATTGAGTAACTATTGTTTTATCGCCTAAAGATTTTGATATTTCTTCAGCAGTATCATTATCATTTGTCAAAATATAAATAACATTTCCACAGTTACCAACGATTGTTTTTTCATCTTCACCATATAATTTTTTTAATTGAGAATAAGCTTGAATTATCATATTAAATCTTATTCTTCTACCTAAACAAACAGTAGTTAATGTTCCCATTCCTTCTATTGGTGGCATATTCCCAAATTCATCTAATATAAAAATAACTTCTCTTTCACATCTTGCAGTATCGAATAGAGAAGCCTCCTTTGATAAAACATAATAAAGTTGTCTTATAAAAATACTAGCTAATACATGATTAGAACCATCATAATCAGGAGTTACCATAAATAGAGCTATTGGTTT
>OKWS01000080.1_pt1 | contig 60191 bp, 55 predicted proteins | sample 1607061 | NCBI WGS metagenome assembly OKWS01 (sample SAMN07501040, study PRJEB24779) | human gut metagenome | isolation source: stool | host: human infant | place: USA: Pittsburgh, PA | reverse complement strand
CTGAACAGCTACCTGATCGACATCACCAAAGATATCTTCACTAAGAAAGATGAAGAGGGTAAATACCTGGTTGATGTAATTCTGGATGAAGCGGCGAACAAAGGCACCGGTAAATGGACTAGCCAGAGCTCTCTGGATCTCGGCGAGCCGCTGTCCCTGATCACTGAATCCGTTTTCGCGCGTTATATCTCTTCTCTGAAAGAGCAGCGCGTTGCGGCATCCAAAGTGCTGTCCGGCCCGCAGGCTAAACCAGCCGGCGACAAAGCTGAATTCGTTGAAAAAGTCCGTCGTGCACTGTACCTGGGTAAAATCGTCTCTTACGCGCAGGGCTTTTCCCAGCTTCGCGCGGCATCTGACGAGAACAACTGGGACCTGAACTACGGTGAGATTGCGAAAATCTTCCGTGCTGGCTGTATCATTCGCGCACAGTTCCTGCAAAAAATCACCGATGCCTATGCAGAAAATGCAGGTATCGCAAACCTTCTGCTGGCTCCTTACTTCAAGCAGATTGCTGACGAATATCAGCAGGCACTGCGTGATGTTGTTGCGTACGCGGTGCAGAATGGTATTCCGGTTCCTACCTTCTCCGCTGCGGTGGCGTACTACGACAGCTATCGTGCTGCCGTTCTGCCAGCGAACCTGATTCAGGCACAGCGCGACTACTTCGGTGCGCATACTTATAAGCGTACCGATAAAGAAGGTGTGTTCCACACCGAATGGCTGGATTGATATATTGAACTTTAAGCCTGAACTCGTTCAGGCTTATTTCTTTAATTCCCACCTTGAAATTAAAAAACCATGGTTGCAAGTATGGATAATTATTCCGAGATTATGTATGTCTGACTACATCAAAAATGCAGGTTGGATTTTTGCTGAGAAATTTATACGAATCATTGTTGGGTTTGTTCTCTTTGCTCTAATTTCACGGGTGTTGGGTCCTACTGAATTTGGTTTTTTATCTTATTATCAAACCATTGCCACAATGCTATTAGCGATAACAAGTCTTGGATTTGATAATGTCTTGATAAATAAATTTCACCAACGAAAAGATCATGATGTGATTTTTTCAACAGCCTTTTGGTCGAGAATTGGCTGTTCGGTATTAATTATTGCTATTTTCTTCGTTGGATTGTGTTTTGAAACAAGCTCATTGCAAAATAAGTTTGTGCTTATGGCTTGTTTGGTAAGTTTAGTTTTTCAAACGCAAAATACATATTTTTCATATTATCAGTCACAACTTAAAGCTGCCATAATTACAAAGGTTAGCCTTGTATCACTAATTGTTTCTTCCTTGGTTAAGATTTTTTTACTTTATAAAGGTGCAGATGTTTTATGGTTTGCTGCATCATATAGCTTTGATTTTTTCGTATCGTTTATCTTCATAATTTTACTAAGCAATAGAAAGCAATATATTAGTGTTAATATATCCCATTTTAACATTAAAATGCTAAAGCTTTTATTAAGAGAATCATGGCCAATCATCGCATCTTCTATAATTATTGTGCTTTACACCCGACTAGATCAAATTATGATAATGAAGATGTTAGGTGCTGATTCTGTTGCTCTATTTAGCGTTGCTATAAGAATTGCTGAAGCTTACATTTTCATACCGGCTGCACTAGTTACATCTTATTATCCCCTTATCTCACGTAAAACAACTAAAAATAATGTGCTGTTTTATTTTGATGTGGTTTATTTTAGCGCATTTTCCATGGCATTATTGGTTGCTATTTCAGCATATTATCTAATACCTTTAATGTTTGGGATGCACTACCTTGACTCCTATTATGTAATGTTGATTCTTTTGTTAGGTACAACATTTGCAGTTTTTGGTTCTGCATGCACTAATTTGATGATTATTTATGGTTTAACATATCTTCGCTTGGTTCGAGCTGTATTTGGATTATTAATTAATTTTAGCTTAAATATTATTTTAATCCCACGCTTTGGTATTATTGGTGCGGCTTTCTCTTCTTTGATAAGCCAACTGTTTGCAGCTTGGATTAGTAATGCATTCAATAAAAAAACTTTTGAATGTTTTAGATGGCAAACGACTACTGTTTTGACATTTGGTATTCCTGGTACTGTTAAGCTATTTAACATGCTTAGAGGGAAGGAGGCAACTGAAAATGACATCTAAAAAAGGTTTCTTTACTAGAGCTTTTAACTTTTTCAAAAGAAAATTTTTTAGTGTAATGGAATTTTTTTATAGTTACAGATTTTATCGAAGTTTAAAGTTGCCAATGGTGAATCATTTAACCATTGGTATAGATGTATTAGGAAAGAAAAATACTTTTTTACCTCATCCTTTAGGGATCGTAATTGGGAAAAATGTTAAAATAGGCAGCAACTGCACAATTTATCAAAATGTGACCATAGGTGTGAGTAATAATAAGAATGAAGATTATCCAGTAATTGGTGATAATGTTATCATATATGCTAGCGCTATAGTTATTGGGAAGGTTATTATAGAGAATGATGCGGTAATAGGGGCCGGTTGTATCGTTACCAAAAATGTGCCTGCAAATAAAATTGCCATAGGTTCACCAATGCGGTTGCTCGACAAAAAATGTGGTGTGGACTATTAGGAATGTTATGGGTTATTTCTTATAAATGATACTGCTCATTGACACTTCTCATCCCTATTAGATATCTTTTTGGTTTAATTAACTTAATTTTTGAGTTCAATGTTATGAAAGTAACCATCTCCGGAACAGGCTATGTTGGTCTCTCAAACGGTATCCTGATTGCACAGAACCATGAAGTGGTTGCACTGGATATTGTGCAGGCAAAAGTGGACATGCTTAACCAGAAGAAGTCCCCAATCGTCGATAAAGAGATTGAAGAATACCTGGCGACCAAACCGCTGAACTTCCGCGCTACTACGGATAAAGAAGATGCATACCGCGATGCGGATTTCGTCATCATCGCCACGCCGACCGACTACGATCCTAAAACCAACTACTTCAACACCTCAACCGTTGAAGCAGTGATCAAAGACGTTACGGCAATCAACCCTAACGCAGTGATGATCATCAAGTCGACGATTCCAGTGGGCTTCACCAAATCTATTAAAGAAGAGTTGGGTATTGATAATGTCTTCTTCTCGCCGGAATTTCTCCGCGAGGGCAGGGCGCTATACGATAATCTGCACCCATCCCGTATCGTGATTGGCGAGCGTTCCGAGCGTGCGGAGCGTTTTGCTGCATTACTTCAGGAAGGCGCAATCAAAAAAGATATTCCGGTGCTGTTCACCGATTCCACTGAGGCAGAGGCGATAAAGCTTTTCGCTAACACCTATCTGGCTATGCGCGTGGCCTACTTCAACGAGCTGGACAGCTATGCTGAGAGCTTAGGGCTGAACACCCGTCAGATCATTGAAGGCGTGTGTCTTGACCCGCGTATCGGTAACCATTACAACAACCCGTCATTTGGCTACGGCGGTTACTGCCTGCCAAAAGATACCAAGCAGCTGCTGGCAAACTATCAGGCGGTCCCGAACAACCTGATTTCCGCCATTGTGGACGCCAACCGCACGCGTAAAGATTTCATCTCGGATTCCATTCTTGCGCGCCAGCCGAAAGTGGTGGGCGTGTATCGCCTGATCATGAAGAGCGGTTCCGATAACTTCCGAGCCTCTTCCATTCAGGGCATCATGAAGCGTATTAAGGCGAAGGGCGTGCAGGTCATTATTTATGAACCGGCGATGCAGGAAGACGAGTTCTTCCACTCTCGCGTCATTCGCGACCTGGATGCGTTCAAGAAAGAAGCGGACGTCATTATCTCTAACCGCATGGCGGAAGAGCTCGCGGACGTGAAGGATAAAGTCTATACGCGCGATTTGTTCGGCAGTGACTGATTAAAGCTGTGATATAAAAAACCCGGCATTTTGCCGGGTTTTTTGTTTTAAACGTTATAGAAGTTGCGGTACCAGTCGACGAAGTTTTTCACGCCTTCTTTAACGGAGGTCTGTGGCTTAAACCCAATGACGTCGTACAGCGCTTTAGTATCCGCGCTGGTCTCCAGTACGTCACCCGGCTGGATCGGCATCATATTTTTCACCGCTTCTTTGCCCAGCGCCTCTTCAAGCGCGGTGATGTAATCCATCAGTTCGACAGGTGAACTGTTACCGATGTTATACACGCGATACGGGGCAGAGCTGGTTGCCGGCGAACCGGTTTCGACTGTCCAGTCGGCATCGGCCTGAGGAATGACGTCCTGTAGGCGAATAATTGCCTCCGCAATATCATCGATATAGGTGAAGTCACGTTTCATCTTACCGTAGTTGTATACGTCGATGCTGTTGCCTTCAATCATGGCTTTGGTGAATTTGAACAGCGCCATATCCGGGCGTCCCCAAGGGCCATAGACGGTAAAGAAGCGCAGGCCAGTGGTCGGCAGGTTGTACAGATGCGAATAGGTATGCGACATCAGCTCATTGGCTTTTTTGGTTGCCGCATACAGGGATACTGGATGGTCCACGGAGTCGTCAGTAGAAAACGGCATCTTACGGTTGAGGCCGTAAACGGAACTGGATGACGCATACAGAAGATGCTGAACCTTGTTGTGGCGACAGCCTTCCAGCACGTTCAGGTGACCTACCAGGTTAGCATCCGCGTAGGCATGCGGGTTTTCCAGCGAGTAACGCACGCCCGCCTGTGCAGCAAGATGGATCACGCGGTCAAACTTCTCATCAGCGAAGAGGTTTGCCATGCCCTCGCGGTCCGCTAAGTCCAGCTTGTGGAAGGTGAAACTCTCGGATTTGAGCAGTTCGAGGCGAGCGAGCTTGAGGTTAGGGTCATAGTAATCGTTCAAATTATCAATCCCAACAACCTTATGTCCTGCATCAAGCAGGCGCTTGCTGACATGAGAACCGATAAAGCCCGCCGCGCCAGTTACCAAAAATTTCATAGCTTCCCTCATATATTCTGTGTTCTTGTTGATGCCAGTGGTCATCAAAGTTCGTCTATGATAACGCGTTGGGCTCGACATACATAACCCATCTTTCCGATATAACTCATCGGATTCTTATAGAAAATTCCGCAGCAACAGATACACTATGGAAACAAGATTATGTTTGCCCTTTTTCATCTGTTAGGGATTGTATGACGCAAAACAACAATAACCTGGTCACACGCAGTAATGACCCGGAGCAAATTGATTTATTGGATTTAATGCTACAGCTGTGGCGTGGTAAATGGGTGATTGGAGCATTTGTTGCTGCTTTTATCGTTCTTGCCGTTGTTTACATCACTGTTGCTAAAGAGAAATGGACATCATCGGCCATTATAGCTCAGCCTGATGCGGCACAAATCGCCACCTATTCAACTGCATTGAATATCCTCTATGGCGGTGCTGCACCTTCCATGCTCGATATTCAGAATCGTGCTATTGGGCGCTTCAATTCCTCTTTCTCAGCATTAGCGCAAGCGCTGGATAATCAGGAAGATCCTGAGAAATTGACTATTGAGCCTACAGTAAAAGGACAGAGTGCACCTTTAACCGTAAGTTATCAGGGCGAATCTGCTGAAGCAGCACAAAAACAACTAGCTCAGTACATCCAACAGGTTGACGAACAGACGGCAAAAGAACTCACGCTAGACCTCAGAGACAACCTTAAGCAGCAGATCACAACGCTAAACGACTCACTGTTGAACCAAGAGAAGGTCGCTCAGGAGCAAAAAGATCTGCGTATCAAGCAGATCACTGAGGCGCTTAAGAACGCTGAAGCCGCGAAAATTAGCACACCGCAGCTCCAGCAAACGCAGGATGTTACTCAGGAAACCATGTTCCTGCTGGGCACTGTAGCGCTCAAATCAATGGTTGATAACGAAGCTTCACGTCCTCTGGTGTTTCCTGGTTCTTACTACCAGACCAAAAAGACCTTATTGGATATCGAGAATCTCAATGTTAATCCAGATACCATTCACGTGTATCGCTATGTTATGAAGCCTGATCTGCCTATTCGCCGCGACAGCCCGAAAAAGGCCATCACCCTCATCCTTGCCGTTCTCCTCGGCGGGATTATCGGTTCTGCTTTCGTCCTCGGCCGTAACGCGCTGAGAAACTACAAGCCAAGATCCTGAATTACAGACAAAAAAAGACCGGGTTTCCCCGGTCTTTTTTATTTATGCCGTTTCCGCAAATTCTCAATCACCGTCGTTAAATCCAGCTCCTGATCCTGAAGCAGCACCAGCAGGTGATACATCAGATCCGACGCTTCGTTCGTCAGCTCCTCACGGTCATGCACGGTGGCCGCCAGCGCCGTTTCAACGCCTTCTTCACCCACTTTCTGCGCAATCCGTTTGGTTCCGCTGGCGTACAGCTTCGCCGTGTACGAGCTCTCAGGATCCGCTGATTTACGCTCTGCCAGCAATTGTTCCAGCTGATAGAGGAACAGCCACTGGTGGCTCGCCTCGCCGAAGCAGCTGCTGGTACCTTTATGGCAGGTTGGCCCAATCGGGTTGACCAGCACCAGCAGGGTGTCGTTGTCGCAGTCTGGCGTAATGCTGACCACGTTCAGGAAGTGACCCGAGGTTTCCCCTTTTGTCCACAGGCGCTGTTTGGTGCGCGAGAAAAACGTCACCTTGCCGCTGTCGAGCGTTTTTGCCAGTGCCTCCTGGTTCATGTATCCCAGCATCAGCACTTCGCCTGAAACGGCATGCTGTACAACCACCGGCAGTAATCCGTCAGTTTTTTCCCAGTCCAGCTGCGCCTGTTGTTGCTCTGTTAACATACCCTGATCTCCACGCCCTGGTCGGCCAGGTACGTTTTTAACTCACCAATATTGATAATCTGTTTGTGGAACACGGAAGCGGCCAGCGCGCCGTCTACGTTCGCATCGCGGAAGGCTTCAAGAAAGTGTTCCATGGTGCCCGCGCCGCCGGAGGCAATCAGCGGAACCTGGCAGACCGCGCGCACTTTTTTCAGCTGCTCGAGGTCGTAACCGTTACGAACGCCGTCCTGGTTCATCATGTTCAGAACGATTTCACCCGCACCGCGTTTTTGCACTTCCTGCACCCAGTCCAGCGTCTCCCATTGGGTGACGCGCGTGCGGCTTTCATCGCCGGTGTACTGGTTAACGTGATATTTGCCCGTTGCGGCATCAAACCAGGTGTCGATCCCCACGACAATGCACTGCACGCCAAAGCGATCCGCCAGACGCGTAATCAGCTCCGGGTCGGCCAGGGCAGGGGAGTTAATGGAAATTTTATCCGCTCCGAAAGAGAGAATTTTCGCCGCATCGTCAGCAGATTTAATCCCGCCCGCCACGCAGAAGGGTATATCAATCTCCTCTGCCACGCGCGCCACCCAGCTTTTGTCCACCACACGGCCATCGCTGGAGGCGGTGATATCGTAAAATACCAGTTCGTCTGCGCCTTCTTCAGCATAGCGCTTAGCCAGGGGAACGATGTCGCCAATGATCTCGTGGTTGCGGAACTGCACGCCTTTTACAACCTGACCATCACGCACGTCCAGGCAGGGAATTATCCGTTTTGCCAGCATTGGATCGCCTCCTTCACCGTAAATTTGCCTTCCAGCAGCGCGCGACCCACGATCACGCCGCGTACACCGGTTCCGCGCAGAGCGGCGATATCCGCCAGGTCGCCGATACCGCCAGAGGACTGGAACGCCACCTGCGGATAACGCGCGCAAACCTCTTCATACAGCGAGACGTTAGAGCCTGCGAGCGTACCATCGCGTGAAATATCCGTGCACAGCACATGCTTTAGCCCCACGGGGAGATACATCTCAACCAGCTCTTCCAGCGTCACGCCGGAGTTTTCCTGCCAGCCGCTGACCGCGACCTGCTTGTTACCCTGTTCGTCAATGCGCACATCCAGCGCCAGCACCAGCGCATCCGCACCGAAGCGGCGGAACCAGCCCTTGACCGTCTCAGGATCTTTCACAGCGGTCGAACCCACTACCACGCGCGCCACGCCCGCGTCCAGTAAGGCGGCAACATCGGCTTCCGTACGCACGCCGCCGCCCACCTGCACCGGGACGTCCACGCCAGCCACCAGTGCTTTAAGCAGCGGGATCTGGCGCTTCGCCGGATCTTTCGCGCCGGTCAGATCGACCAGGTGCAACACCTCAGCGCCCTCCGCGGCGTAAGCCTGTAACCGCGGCAGCGGGTCGTTGCCATAGTCGCGCTGCTGCCCGTAATCGCCCTGGTGGAGACGAACAACTGTGCCGTCAATCAAATCTAAAGCGGGAATTATCATCACATCTCCAGGAAATTTTTCAGCAGCTGCGCGCCGGCGGCGCCGGAGCGTTCCGGGTGAAACTGCACGCCGTAAAAGTTATCTTTCTGCACTGCGGCGGTGAACGCCTCGCCGTAATTGCACTGGGCGATGGTGTAGGTATTCACGGGCATGGCGTAGCTGTGAACGAAATAGAAGTACGCGCCGTCTTCGATTCCCTGGAACAGCCTGTTGCCCGCTTTCGGATAAACGCGGTTCCAGCCCATGTGCGGCAGCGGCAGGCCGTGGTCGGTCATTTTCGGCACGACTTCTTCAATAATGCCCAGCAGATCGACGCCGTTGCTCTCTTCACTGCGGCGGCCAAGCAGCTGCATGCCGAGGCAAATGCCCAGCACCGGTTGAGTACAGGCTTTGATGAGATCCACCAGCTCGCGCTCGTGGATCTGATCCATCGCCGCCTGGGCGGTGCCTACGCCCGGCAGAAAGAGTTTATCCGCGCGCAGCACCACGTCCGGGTCGCGGCTCACCACCGGCTCGTAGCCGTGGCGCATAATCGCCGACTGTACGGAGTTCAGGTTGGCGCATCCGGTGTCCAGAATCACCACGTTCATTACAGCACTCCTTTCGACGAGGGAAGGGCGTCACCTTCCACGCGGATCGCCTGGCGCAGGGTACGGCCAAAGGCTTTGAACAGGCTCTCGACGCGGTGGTGATCGTTTTTGCCTTTGGTTTTCAGGTGCAGCGTCAGGCCCATGGTGTAAGAAAGCGAGCGGAAGAAGTGCTCCACCATCTCGGTGCTGAGATCGCCCACGCGCTGGTAGGTGAAGTCGGCTTTATATTCCAGGTGCGGACGCCCGGAGATATCCATCGCGCAGCGCGCCAGGCACTCGTCCATCGGCAGAACAAAGCCGAAGCGGTTGATGCCGCGTTTGTCGCCGAGCGCCAGCTTCAGGGCTTCGCCCAGGGCCAGGCCGGTATCTTCCACGGTGTGGTGATCGTCGATATACAGGTCGCCCTTAACGGCGATCTCCATGCGGAAGCCGCCGTGAGTGGCGATTTGATCCAGCATGTGGTCGAAGAAACCGACGCCGGTGTGGATCTTGCTGCCGCCTTCACGATCGAGCCAGACCTTCACGTCGATCTGCGTCTCTTTGGTGTTGCGTTCTACGTGAGAATAGCGGTCGCGTCTGGTGAGCTGCTCGCTAATCATCGCCCAGTTTAGCGTGTCGCGGTTATAGCGCAGGCCTGCAATGCCCATATTTTCGGCCAGCGTGATGTCCGTGACGCGATCGCCAATCACATAGCTGTTCGCTTTATCCAGCGCCTCTTCCGCCAGATAACGCTCAACAAGCTTCACTTTTGGCTTGCGGCAGTCGCACTCGTCGGCAGGCATGTGCGGGCAGATCAGCACCTCGTCGAAGGCGATGCCCTGCGAGGTCAGCACCTGCATCATCAGGTTGTGCGGGCCGTCAAAGTCCACCTGCGGGAAGCTGTCTGTGCCCAGACCGTCCTGGTTGGTGATCATCACCAGCTTATAGCCTGCTTTCTGAAGCTTCAGCAGCACCGGGATCACGTCGGGTTCAAAGGCCAGCTTGTCGAAACGATCGACCTGAAAATCGCTGGGTGGCTCCGAGATGATGGTGCCGTCACGATCGATAAAGAGATACTTCTGACTCATACTTTCTCCGCTTTAAGGGCGTCAATCACGCGCTGGCTCTCCGCGCGGGTGCCGACGGTAATACGCAGGCAGCCGCTCAGGGTAGGTTGTTTATTCTGGTCTCGTAAGATAATGCCCTGATCCCACAACGATTTAAATATCGCGCTTGATGCGGTGAAGCGCACCAGGATGTAGTTGGTTTCCGAGTCGAACACCTGCTCCACGCACGGAATCGTTTTCAGGGCATCGACTAGATACTGACGCTCCTCCAGGATCTGCACCACACGCTCGCGCATCGCGCTGATGCCCTGCGGGGCCAGCGCCTGTGCCGCAATATCGGCAACCGGCGTTGAGAGCGGATACGGGGCGATCACTTTCAGCAGCAGGTCGATAACCGCTTTATTTGCCAGCGTAAAACCGCAGCGAAGACCGGCGAGAGCGAAGGCTTTCGACAGGGTACGCAGCACGACGAGATGCGGATACTCTTCAAGCCAGCCTGCCAGTGTCGCCTGCGGGCAGAACTCAATGTAGGCTTCGTCGGCCACAACCAGCGCTTTGCCGCGCGTCATTTCCAGCAGGGAACGGATATCCTGCGGATTGATAATCTGCCCGGTCGGGTTGTTCGGGCTACAGACAAACACCACCTTCACGCCGTCGAGGTTATCGGCGATGCCCTGCAAATCCAGCTGCCAGTTGTCGAGCGCCTGTACGTTGCGGCAGGCCACGCCAAAGGTTTCGGCGCTGACGCTGTACATCCCGTAGGTGGGCTGGCAGTACATCACCGCGTCTTTACCCGGCTCGCAGAAGGCGCGGATCAGCAGCTCAATCCCTTCATCCGCCCCACGGCTGACCAGTACCTGCTCAGGCTTCACGCCTGCATACTGCGCATAGTTCTCGATCACCGCTTTCGGCTGACACTCCGGGTAGCGGTTCAGCGTCTGCTGCGAGAGCTCAAAGGCCACCGCCGTGGGATATTCGTTGGCATTCAGCCAGACGTCGCCGTTCCCGCCCAGACGACGCGCAGACTGATAGGGCGTCAGGCGACGGACATTTTCGCGGGCTAATTCTTCAATGTTCATGCTTGCTCCTTCAGGGCGGCAACGCGCAGCGTCACGGCATTTTTGTGGGCAGTCAGGCGCTCGGCGGCGGCCAGGGTTTCGATGGTCGACGCCAGCGAGGCAAATCCCTCGCGAGAGAGTTCCTGCACGGTCATGCGCTTCTGGAAATCCGCCAGCCCCAGGCTGGAGCAGGTTGAGGTATAGCCATACGTGGGCAGCACGTGGTTGGTGCCGGAGGCGTAATCCCCGGCGGATTCCGGTGACCAGTCCCCGAGGAACACCGAGCCTGCGCTGGTTATGCTGTCGACCAGATCGCGCGCGTTACGGGTCTGAATAATCAGGTGCTCCGGCCCGTACTGATTGGAGATGGCGATGCACTGGTCGATATCGCGAGCCACAATCAGTCGGCTGGCCGATAGCGCCTGACGCGCCGTTTCCGCACGCGGCAGGTCGGCCAGCTGACGCTCAACGGCCTCGCCCACGCGTTTTGCCATATCGGCATCTGGCGTCAGTAAAATCACCTGCGAGTCAGGGCCGTGCTCGGCCTGCGAGAGCAGGTCAGAGGCCACGAAATCCGGTGTAGCGCCGCTGTCGGCAATCACCAGCACTTCAGACGGACCGGCAGGCATATCAATCGCCGCGCCGTCCAGACGCTGACTGACCTGGCGCTTCGCTTCGGTAACGTATGCGTTGCCCGGGCCAAAGATTTTGTCGACTTTGGGAACAGACTCCGTCCCGAACGCCAGGGCGGAAATCGCCTGCGCGCCGCCCACTTTATAGATCGCCTGCACGCCGCACAGCTTCGCCGCATACAGGATCTCATCGGCGATCGGTGGTGGAGAGCAGAGCACCACCTTCTGACAACCGGCAATACGTGCCGGAGTGGCCAGCATCAGGACGGTCGAAAACAGCGGGGCAGAGCCGCCAGGAATATAGAGGCCAACGGACGCCACCGGGCGCGTCACCTGCTGGCAGCGCACGCCGGGCAGGGTTTCCACATCCACCGCCTGCAATTTCTGAGCGGTGTGGAAGGTATCAATATTTTTCACCGCGACGGCCATCGCCTGTTTGATCTCATCCCCAAGGCGGCTTTCCGCCCCGGCGATCTCCTGTGCGGTGACCTGTAACGCGTCGACCTCAGTTTTATCAAACTTCGCGCTGTACTCACGCAGCGCGTCGTCTCCGCGGGCTTTGACGTTATCGAGGATCTCCGCCACGGTGCGGGTGATGCTCTCCGAGGCGGAAATTGCCGGGCGCATCAGCAGCTCACGCTGTTGCGCGTCGCTACAGGTATTCCAGTCGATGATTGTGTTAAAGCTCATGGTCGTTACTCCATCATCTTCTCAATTGGCAGCACCAGAATAGAACTCGCGCCCAGCGCCTTCAGTTTTTCCATCGTTTCCCAGAACAGGGTTTCGCTGCTGACCATGTGCATCGCCACGCGCTGCTGGTCGCCCGCCAGCGGCAGAATGGTTGGGCGCTCAGCACCTGGCAGCAGGGCAATCACTTCGTCCAGGCGCTCGGTCGGCGCGTGCATCATGATGTATTTGGATTCACGCGCCTGAATCACGCCCTGAATACGGGTCAGCAGCTTGTCGATGAGCTGCTGTTTAGCCTCCGCCATCTCGCCGTCGCGCTGGATAAGGCACGCTTTGGAACGGTAGATCACCTCCACTTCGCGCAGGCCGTTCGCTTCGAGCGTGGCGCCCGTGGAGACGAGGTCACAGATGGCATCGGCCAGGCCCGCGCGTGGCGCCACTTCAACAGAGCCATTCAGCAGACAAGATTTAAACTGCACGCCTTTTTGATCGAGGTAACGCTTCAGCAGGTGAGGGTAAGAGGTGGCGATACGTTTGCCGTTCAGCGCGGCCGGGCCATCCCAGGCTTCATCAACCGGCGTGGCCAGCGACAGGCGGCAGCCGCCGAAGTCCAGACGACGCAGGGTAAAGTAGCGTGGATCTTCGCCCTGCGCGCGGCGGGTTAATAACTCTTCTTCCAGTACGTTTTCGCCGATGATGCCGAGGTCAACGACGCCATCCATGACCAGGCCCGGAATATCGTCATCACGTACGCGCAGAATGTCGATCGGCATATTTTCAGCCAGGGCGATCAGGCGCTGGGTGTGCAGGTTGATTTTAATCCCGCAGCGGGCCAGTAGTTCGCGTGAATCATCGCTTAAACGGCCTGATTTTTGAATAGCTATGCGTAAACGTGAGTTATCTAACATTCTGTGTTCCTCGTTAACCTGTTTTAATCTGTCTGAATGCGGTCCAAAAAAAAGCCCCCGGAAGAAGATCTTCCGGGGGCTTTTTCATGCGTTCATGCACCACTGGAAGATCCAAACGTCTTCCAGCACACATCGCCTGAAAGACTAGTCAGGATGATGGTGATGATGGTGGTTTTTAAAAGGAACGCGTGTCATATAAATTCTCGTTGAATGCTTATGCATTTGATGTCTTTTAACCTAAACCAGTTGTACGCCATAAAGCAAGGGCTTTTTTTGATCATTAATTCATTTCATATTGATGGTATGAATTGTGCGTTCCATAAGGCTGGCGTAGCCTTATAACAGGCGTCGTTAAGCGGAGAATGTCATGAAAAAGGTCGCGATTGTCGGATTAGGGTGGTTAGGAATGCCACTGGCGATGTCATTAGCCGCAAAAGGCTGGCAGGTGACAGGGAGTAAGACCACGCGGGACGGGGTTGAGGCGGCGCGCATGTGCGGCATTGATGGTGTCGAGCTGCGTCTCGAACCCGAGCTTATCTGCGATACCGACGAGCTGGATGAACTGATGAATGTGGACGCACTGGTCATTACCTTACCGGCGCGGCGCAGCGGGCCGGGCGAGACGTTTTACCTGCAGGCGGTGCAGGAGATTGTCGACAGCGCCCTGGCGCACCATATTCCGCGTATCATTTTCACCAGCTCGACCTCCGTCTATGGCGATATCGACGGTACGGCGAAAGAAAACACCGAGCGCCGTCCGGTAACCGCCAGCGGACGGGTACTGAAAGAGCTGGAAGACTGGCTGCACAATCTGCCTGGCACGCAGGTGGATATTTTACGCCTCGCCGGGCTGGTGGGGCCGGGGCGTCATCCGGGACGCTTCTTTGCCGGTAAATCCGCGCCGGATGGTCAGCACGGCGTTAACCTTGTACACCTTGAAGATGTTATCGGTGCAATAGAGCTGCTTTTACAGGCTCCGAAAGGGGGGCACATCTATAATATATGTGCGCCTTCGCATCCGCCACGCAGCACCTTTTATCCGCTGATGGCGCGCCAGCTGGGTCTGGCGCCGCCGGTGTTCAGTGAGGCGCAGGGGGAGCGCAAAGGCAAAATTATTGATGGCAATCGTATTTGCCATGAACTGGGATTTGAATATCAGTATCCCGATCCGCTGGTTATGCCTATGGAATAATTGCGCCGGCGGAGGCCATCGCACACCGCAAGGGGGCGAAGATGAAACCGCTGCTGGATGTTCTTGTTATTCTGGATGCGCTGGAAAAAGAGGGGAGCTTTGCCGCCGCCTCGGCGAAGCTCTATAAAACCCCTTCGGCTCTGAGCTACACCGTGCAAAAGCTCGAGAGCGATCTTAATATTCAAATCCTTGACCGCACTGGCCATCGCGCGCGTTTCACCCGTACTGGGCAGATGCTGCTGGAAAAAGGGCGTGACGTGCTGCATACGGTTCGCGAGCTGGAAAAACAGGCCGTCAAACTTCATCAGGGCTGGGAAAATGAGCTGGTGATTGGGGTTGATGATACTTTCCCTTTTTCGCTGCTTACCCCGCTTATTGAGGCGTTCTATCAGCGCCATAGCGTCACGCGGCTGGTTTTTATCAACGGCGTGCTGGGCGGCTCGTGGGACGCCTTAACGCAGGGCAGGGCGGATATCATCGTTGGAGCGCTGCATGAGCCTCCTCAACTGAGTGAATTTGGTTTCGCCCGGCTGGGCGTTCTGGAGCAGATCTTTGCTGTTGCGCCTCACCACCCGCTGGCGAATGAACCGGAGCCTGTTTCAAGACGCGTCATTAAAAACCATCGCGCCATTGTGGTGGGAGACAGCTCCCGCCCCGAGTGCGGCATTTCATCGCAGCTTCTGGATGAGCAGGAGGCCATCACCGTTTTTGATTTTAAAACCAAGCTGGAACTGCAAATAAGCGGCCTGGGGTGCGGCTACCTTCCCCGTTATTTAGCACAGCGCTTTATTGAAAGCGGCGCGCTGGTGGAAAAACAGGTTTTAGCGCAGAGCAGTAACGAATCGGTATGGGTGGGCTGGAATGAACAGACCGCCGGGCTTGCCAGCGCCTGGTGGCGAGACGAAATTTTAGCAAATAGTGCTATCGCGACAGTTTACACTCAGGCAGATGATGGGAAATCAACCAGTTAGTAAAATTAATTTATGGGCAGGTTTCTCAATGTATTGCCTTTTGTATCTGGAATAGGGCAAAATGCCGCCGCTGCAAACAAATGAATAATCGACGATATAAAAGGCGTCGGTTATTTTTTTTTGCATGTACGAAACGAAACTAAAAACCAAGAGGCCGGGCTTCGTACCGGATAGATATTTACTAAAATCCGACAGTTGTTGTCGCTGAGGAAGAAAGAAATGGGGCAATTTTTCGCTTACGTGGCGGTTATCACCGTAAAGGAGAATAACTATGTCGCATAACGCAACTCCAAACACCTCTCGCGTGGAATTACGTAAAACGCTTACGTTGATTCCGGTTGTTATGATGGGCCTTGCCTATATGCAACCGATGACGCTGTTCGATACATTCGGTATCGTATCAGGCCTTACTGACGGTCACGTTGCAACGGCGTACGCCTTTGCACTGGTCGCCATTCTCTTTACAGCGCTGAGCTACGGTAAACTGGTTCGCCGTTTCCCGTCCGCAGGCTCTGCGTACACCTATGCTCAGAAATCCATTAGCCCGGCTGTTGGCTTTATGGTGGGCTGGTCATCACTGCTGGACTACCTGTTCATGCCGATGATCAACATTCTGCTGGCAAAAATTTACTTCGAAGCGCTGGTACCTTCCGTACCGTCGTGGATCTTCGTTGTGGCGCTGGTGGCCTTTATGACCATCTCTAACCTGCGCAGCATCAAGACCGTGGCTAACTTCAACACCCTGATCGTGATCCTTCAGATGGGGATTGTTGCGGTTATCGTTGGGCTGATCATCTACGGCGTTTCCCACGGTGAAGGCGCAGGTACGCTGACCAGCACCCGTCCGTTCTGGTCTGAAGGTGCGCACGTTGTGCCGATGATCACCGGGGCGACTATCCTGTGCTTCTCGTTCCTGGGCTTCGACGGTATCTCTTCTCTGTCTGAAGAGACCAAAGATGCCGAGCGCGTGATCCCGAAAGCGATTTTCCTGACCGCGCTGATTGGCGGCCTGATCTTCATCGGTGCGTCTTATTTCTTACAGCTGTATTTCCCGGATATCTCTCGCTTTAAAGATCCGGATGCATCGCAGCCTGAAATCATGCTGTACGTGGCGGGTAAAACCTTCCAGTGGGGCGTGCTGATCTTCTCCAGCGTCACCGTACTGGCATCCGGTATGGCAGCGCACGCGGGCGTTTCTCGTCTGATGTACGTGATGGGCCGTGACGGTGTGTTCCCAACTCGCTTCTTTGGTTACGTGCATCCGAAATGGCGTACCCCGGCGTGGAACGTGCTGCTGGTGGGCGCGATTGCCCTGCTGGCGATCAAGTTCGACCTGGTAACGGCCACTGCGCTGATTAACTTTGGTGCGCTGGTGGCGTTCACCTTCGTTAACCTCTCCGTGATTTCGCAGTTCTGGATCCGTGAGAAGCGCAACAAGACGCTGAAGGACCACATCAACTATCTGGTGCTGCCAGTGTGTGGTGCCCTGACGGTTGGCGCCCTGTGGATCAACCTGGAAGAGAGCTCAATGGTTCTGGGTCTGATCTGGGGTGCAATCGGTCTGATTTACCTGGCTTGCGTAACGAAGAGCTTCCGCAACCCGGTTCCTCAGTACGAAGACGTCGCGTAAGACTGTGTCGGGTGGCGGCTTCGCCTTACCCGACCTACGGACTTCTACACCGTAGGCCCGCGTAAGCGAAGCGCCACCGGGCAAAAAAAAAGCCGGAGACATCGCCTCCGGCTTTTTTGTACCCGCTACTCAGACAATCTCTTGCGCGTACTGGAACAGCGCTTTCAGCAGCGCCTGTTTCTCAGCATCCCCTTCATACTGGCCGTAAAGCATCTCCAGCTCCTGGGCATAGCTATTAAGAAACTCAGGCGTAAACACGTTGCGCCGATGCTGTAACCAGCGCTCTTGCTCTGCTTCATCCAGCGAGCCGGGATAGTTACGCGCGCGATAATTGAACATCAGCTTCTCAATGCGCTTATCTGCGAAGGTGATATCCAGCGCGGGCAGATTACGCGGGTCGGTTTGCAGCACGATGTTCATCGCAGCGCGATCGGCATCGCTGAAGAAGCCGTTATAAAGCTGCGCATCCACATTCTCAGACGGCATGAACGGCTCTGCTTCGGCAAAAATGGCGACGACTTTCTCGCGCACCTGCGGGTTGTCGCGCAGCACTTTCAGGTTATCGAGGCAGTGCTGACGGTTAATCCCCAGCCGGTCGGCGTCTTCCGGACGCAGCGTGTTGGCCTGCGCAAGCACCGGGCATTTATTGATGTGCACCAGTTTTACCGGTACGGCTGGCAGGTCACCCAGCGCCTCTTTCGGCGTATAAAGCCGTTCACGTAAGGTGTCGCTGTCGAGCTCAAGCAGCGGCGAGATATCCCCGGCAAGATCCACCATGATGACGGCGTTACGGTTGTCCGGATGCCAGGCAAGCGGCGCCACCCAGCTTGTGTTCCCGCGCCACGCGCCGAACATCCCTGAAATATGCACCAGCGGTTTCATCTGCGGCACGTCAATCAGCGTCATCAGCTTTTGCTTGCTGCGATGGCTCAGCAGATACTCAAACAGGCGCGGCTGCGCGGTTTTTACGAGCTTCGCCATAGCGATGGTCGCGTAGACGTCTGCCATCGCGTCGTGGGCGTTGCTGTGCTCGATGCCGTTGGCCCGCGACAGGTGCTCGAGCCTGAAGCTCGGCAAGCCGTCGTCGTTCTCCGGCCAGTTAATTCCCTCCGGGCGCAGCGCATAGCAGGCGCGCATGATATCCAGCAAATCCCAGCGCGAATTGCGGTTCTGCCAGCTCCAGGCATAGGGATCGTAGAAGTTGCGGTAGAAGATATTGCGCGTCACTTCATCGTCAAAACGGATGTTGTTGTAACCCACCACGCAGGTATCAGGCACCGTGAACAGGTCGTGGATGCGACGGGCAAATTCTGCTTCGCTAACGCCTTTATCCCGCGCTTCCTGAGGCGTGATGCCCGTCACCATCACCGCGCCCGGCTGCGGCAGATAGTCATCGGCGGGTTTACAGTAAAACACCTCGGGTTCGCCGATGACGTTAAATTCGTCATCGGTTCGGATAGCCGCAAACTGCGCCGGTCGGTCCAGCGCCGGATGGGTACCAAAGGTTTCGTAATCGTGGAACAAAAAAGTCGGGCGCGCGGCAGAGTCAGACACCAGTAATCTCATCCTGTTAAAAATTGACGTCTCTATGGTAAACGATTGGGGTGAGCAGTCCGAATAAAAAGCACCTTCAGGCAAGAAATTTGCGAGATTTGTTCCGAAAAAATCTGCGTGCTGTCACATTTTTTTGCAATTAAGGCAGGTAACGACATCAGAACTCCCGTAAAAAGGTCATCGATTTTTACTGACCTGAGGATATACCGTTGAAACGCCGTCTGTTTATTGCTGTTTCTTTACTCGCTTCGAGTATTTCATCCGCGCTGGCTGCCGAGCCGCTGGATTTTTCACCTCAGCCGCCTGCCATCCAGGCAGGATCCTGGGTATTGATGGATTACACCACGGGTCAAATCTTAACGGCGGGCAACGAACATCAGCAGCGTAATCCGGCGAGCCTGACCAAACTGATGACGGGGTACGTTGTCGATCGTGCCATTGATAGCCACCGCATCAGCCCCGATGACATTGTGACGGTCGGACGTGACGCCTGGGCAAAAGGCAATCCGGTCTTTGACGGTTCGTCTCTGATGTTTCTGAAGCAGGGCGATCGGGTTTCTGTGCGCGATCTCAGCCGCGGCCTGATTGTTGATTCCGGCAATGACGCCTGCGTGGCGCTGGCGGATCACGTGGCGGGCGGTCAGCCGCAGTTCGTCAGGATGATGAATGACTACGTTGAAAAGCTGAACCTGCGCGATACCCACTTCGAAACCGTACACGGGCTGGATGCACCGGGTCAGCACAGCTCCGCTTACGATCTCGCCGTGCTTTCCCGGGCCATCATCCACGGCGAGCCTGAGTTCTACCACATGTACAGCGAGAAGAGTCTGACCTGGAACGGCATCACTCAGCAGAACCGCAACGGCCTGCTGTGGGATAAGACCATGAACGTGGATGGTCTGAAAACGGGACACACCTCGGGCGCGGGCTTTAACCTGATCGCCTCCGCAGTGGATGGTCAGCGTCGACTGATTGCGGTGGTGATGGGGGCAGACAGCCCGAAAGGACGTGAAGATCAGGCGCGCAAGCTGCTCCACTGGGGACAGCAAAATTTCGATACGGTGCAGATCCTGCATAACGGCAAAAAAGTGGGAACCGAACGCATCTGGTATGGCGATAAAGAGCAGATCGCGCTGGGCACGGATCAGGATTTCTGGCTGGCATTACCCAAAACGGAAGTGCCGAACATCAAGGCGAAATATGTAATGGATAAAAAAGAGCTGGAAGCGCCGATCGCCGCGCATCAGCGGGTAGGGGAGATCCAGCTGTACGATCGTGACAAGGTGGTAGCGCACTGGCCATTGGTTACGCTGGAGCGCGTTGAAAAGGGCGGCCTTTTCTCCCGCCTCGGCGATTATCTGCATCATAAACTCTAACCTTTTCGGGCAGACTGGCAGTGTTGCGAGTCTGCTCACATAATAAACACTCCTGGTTTGCCGATAATCTCGATTCTGCTTTATAGTGTATATATATACAGTAATAAACGGAGGCAGCATGGACTACAGCATCAGGCAGCAACAGAAACGTACGATCGCTGGCTTTCATCTCGTGGGGCCGTGGGAAAAGACGGTCAAGCAGGGATTTGAACAGCTGGTTATGTGGGTAGATGGACGTCATATTCAGCCGCAGGAGTGGGTGGCCGTTTATTATGACAATCCGGATGACGTGCCGGCAGAAAAGCTTCGCTGCGTTACCGCCGTAACGGTAGTGGACGATTTCACTATCCCTGATAACAGCGAAGGGGTAATGCTGACCGAAATTGCTGCCGGAGAGTATGCTATTGCTGCCGCGCACGTCGAAAATCATGATTTCGCCACCCCGTGGTATCAGTTCTTCAACTCCCTGCTGGAAGACAGCAAATTCCAGATTGCGCCAAAACCCTGCTTCGAACGCTATCTGAACGATGGCAATGCTGACGGCTACTGGGATATTGAGATGTTTGTACCGGTAGAGCACAAAGTGGGATAATCCTGCGAAACGCAGGGTTTTTCAGCCGGGCGCGATCCACCCGGCTGAAAACACAGTACAATTGTGGTTTGCCGTAGAGCTGGAGACGGGTGTGCGCCCCGACAAGTCATTAACCCCTTTTGAAATTCGGTTATACAAACATTATCGCGTAGTGCACGGTTGCCGCATTGCGCTGGCGTTTGTGCTGACCTTCGTACTGGTTCGTTTGCTGGATATCCCGGAAGGGACGTGGCCGCTGATCACGCTGGTGGTGGTGATGGGGCCGATCTCATTCTGGGGGAACGTGGTCCCTCGCGCTTTCGAACGCATAGGCGGTACCGTTTTAGGCTCGGCGCTTGGGCTTATCGCCCTGAAGCTGGAGCTAATTTCATTTCCGTTCATGTTGCTGTGGTGCGCGGTGGCGATGTTTCTTTGCGGATGGCTGGCCCTCGGAAAAAAACCGTATCAGGCGCTGCTGATTGGCATTACGCTCGCCGTTGTGGTCGGCGCACCGGCGGGCGATATGACCACCGCATTGTGGCGAAGCGGGGACGTGATCCTCGGCTCGTTGCTCGCCATGCTGTTTACCGGCATCTGGCCGCAGCGCGCCTTCCTGCACTGGCGCATTCAGATGGCAAACTACGTCACGGCATTTAACCGGGTCTACCAGGCCGGGTTTTCGCCGAATCTGATTGAGCGTCCGCGGCTGGAAAAGCACCTGCAAAAAATCCTAAATGATGTGGTCAAAATGCGCGGGTTAATTACCCCGGCAAGCAAAGAGACGCATATCCAGAAAGCCATTTTTGAAGCCATTCAAACGGTCAGCCGTAATCTGGTCTGTATGCTTGAACTGCAAATCAATGCCCACTGGGCCTCACGCCCCAGCCATCTTCTGATGCTCAACGCGCATACGCTGAAAGAGACGCAGCAGATGACGCAACAAACCCTGCTGACCATCGCTCATGCACTTTACGAAGGTAACCCACAGCCGATACGGGCGAACAGCGAGCGGCTGAATGACATCGTCATCGAGCTCAAACAGCTGATGAATGAGCGTCAGGGCGACAATGTGTCGGAAACGCCCATCCACGGCTATGTCTGGCTGAGTATGGAGCTGGCGCGACAGCTGGAGTTGTTATCGCAGCTGATTTGCCGGGCACTGCGCAAATAAAAAGCGTATGTGATGCCTGCTGCTTCGATTCAGCAACAATTAGGGTTATGATGGTTTTAAACGATATACTCATTGTCATTCGCAGCCGCTGTCTGTTAAAACGGTTGCTTTAACGAATCCGAATCTCACATTATCAGGGGTGTAAAAATGGAAACTACCAAGCCTTCGTTCCAGGATGTTCTGGAGTTCGTCCGCCTGTTCCGCCGCAAAAACAAGCTACAGCGCGAAATCCAGGACGTAGAGAAGAAGATCCGTGACAACCAGAAACGTGTCCTGCTGCTGGACAACCTGAGCGACTACATCAAGCCAGGTATGAGCGTTGAAGCCATTCAGGGCATCATCGCCAGCATGAAGAGCGATTATGAAGATCGCGTTGATGACTACATCATCAAAAACGCTGAGCTGTCCAAAGAGCGTCGCGACATTTCCAAAAAGCTGAAAGTGATGGGCGAAATCAAAAACGTCGACGCTAAAGGCGAGTAATCGCACACTCTGTTGCCCGGTGGCGCTGCGCTTACCGGGCCTACAGGACCGTAGGTCGGGTAAGTGTAGCGCCACCCGACAATTTACGTGGCGCAGAAAAGCAAAAAGCCTGCTCTAAAAGCAGGCTTTTTAAATTTGGCTCCTCTGACTGGACTCGAACCAGTGACATACGGATTAACAGTCCGCCGTTCTACCGACTGAACTACAGAGGAATCGTTGTGGAGGCTTATCTTAGCGGCGAAAAAACTTTTGTCAAACCTGATCTCAGGCAAAAGTGATTGTTTGATGATTCTGTCGTCATTTTGTTGTAAATCCAAACATAATTTTATGGAAAATACTTTGCAGGATACGCATTTCTGCCCCATCATTTGAAATGGAGTTTCAACTTTCTCGTTAAGGCCCATTTTGAACGTCACCGCACCCCTGCGCCAGGCGATTATGCGCACGCCCTGGTATGCAAAACGTAAGAGTTATCGAGTTCTGTTCTGGCGTGAAATCACCCCCCTTGCTGTGCCTATTTTCCTGGAGAATACCTGCGTCCTGTTGATGGGGGTGTTAAGCACCTTCCTGGTGAGCTGGCTCGGTAAAGAAGCCATGGCCGGGGTAGGGCTGGCGGACAGTTTCAACATGGTTGTGATGTCCTTCTTTGCCGCTATCGATCTCGGTACAACGGTAGTGGTGGCGTTTAGTCTTGGGAAACTTGATCCAAAACGCGCCCGGGAGGCGGCCAGACAGTCGCTGATGATCATGACCCTCTTTTCGATCATCCTGGCGGCGGTTATCCATTATTACGGCAAAGAAATTATCGACATCGTCGCGGGTGAAGCGACAGGTGAAGTGAAGGATCTGGCGCTCACCTATCTGGAAATGACGGTGCTGAGCTATCCGGCGGCTGCCATCGCGCTGATTGGTAGCGGTGCGCTTCGTGGCGCAGGGAATACCAAAATTCCACTGCTAATAAACGGCGGCATGAACATCCTGAACATCATTATCAGCAGTGTTTTGATTTACGGTGTCTTTTCCTGGGAGGGGCTGGGCTTTGTCGGCGCGGGATTAGGGCTGACCATTTCCCGCTATATTGGTGCGGCGGCGATAATCGGCGTACTGATGGCGGGAATTACGCCATCGCTGCGCCTGACGCTTAAAAGCTATTTCCGTCCGCTTAACTTCGCCATTATCTGGGAAGTGATGGGGATCGGTATTCCGGCCAGCATCGAATCCGTGTTGTTTAACGGTGGGAAACTGCTGACGCAGATGTTTGTTGCCGGGATGGGAACAGACGTCATCGCCGGCAACTTTATTGCCTTCTCCATCGCCTCGCTCATTAACCTGCCCGGAAACGCACTGGGATCGGCGTCGACGATCATCACCGGCAGACGCCTCGGAAAGGGGCAGATTGGGCAGGCGGAACGGCAACTTCGGCATGTCTTCTGGCTTTCAACCATTGGACTGACGGCGATTGCGTGGGGAACTGCGCCTTTAGCCGGGCTAATGGCCTCGTTCTATACGCACGAAAATGACGTGAAAGAGGTCGTGAAGGTGCTGATTTGGCTCAACGCGGCGTTTATGCCAATTTGGGCCGCGTCCTGGGTACTTCCTGCCGGGCTGAAAGGGGCGCGCGATGCCCGGTTTGCGATGTGGGTCTCCATGCTCGGCATGTGGGGCTGCCGCGTCGTGGCGGGCTACACGCTGGGGGTAATGTTAGGTATGGGCGTTGTCGGCGTCTGGCTGGGGATGTTCCTTGACTGGGCCGTGCGCGGGGCGCTGTTCTACTGGCGCATGGTGAGCGGACGCTGGCTGTGGAAATATCCGCGAAAAAAACCGGAGCAGGAGGTTTCGGAAACGGCAAGTGCCTGACAAATGTGCGAAGTGGAGAATAAATCGGCAAACGATTGAAAATCTGCATTCACCCTTTGACATCCTCAGGGCGCATCGATAATATGCGCCCCGTTCACACGATTCCTCTGTAGTTCAGTCGGTAGAACGGCGGACTGTTAATCCGTATGTCACTGGTTCGAGTCCAGTCAGAGGAGCCATTTTCAAGAAAGCAGACGTTCACTAACGTCTGCTTTCTGCATTTCTATCAATTGGTTATCCCCTCTCAGTCGTTCACCCTCGTTCACTAAAAACCACTCGAAGCCATATCATTTTGATGGTAAAAATGCTGGTAATGCTGGTTCGATTTCCCTTTTACCAACAAATGAGGGGGTGTTTTCATGTCACTGACTGATATTAAAGCAAAAAATGCAAAACCCCTTGAGAAGGAATACAAGCTTACTGATGGCTTTGGTATGTTCCTTCGTGTTACCCCTAAAGGTTCGAAATACTGGCAAATGGCTTACCGCTTCGAAGGGAAACAAAAACTCTTCTCTATTGGTGTTTACCCTGCAGTTTCTCTTTCTGACGCAAGACAACGCCGTGACGAGGCCAGAAGGCTTCTGGCTCAGGGTATTGACCCTAATGCAAAGAAACAGGCAGAGGTTAAAGAGCTTAAAGCCAAACGTGATAATACACGCTCCTTCAGAACAGTAGCCAAAGCGTGGTTCTCCACGAAAACAAAATGGTCTGATGATTATGGTGATGCCGTATGGAAGCGCCTTGAAACTTATGCCTTCCCGGTAATCGGTGACAAAGATGTTGCCGAACTGGATACGGGTGATCTGCTGGTTCCGGTGAAAAAAGTTGAGGCTCTTGGTTATCTTGAAGTTGCCATGCGCATTCAACAATACATTACGGCAATCCTGCGTCATGCCGTCCAGCAAAAGCTGATACGCCATAACCCAGCCTATGATATGGAAGGTGCAGTTCAGAAACCACAAACTGAACACCGCCCTGCACTTGAGCTGGAAGAAATACCCCAGCTACTGAACAAAATTGCCGAATACAAAGGCCGCAGGTTAACCATACTGGCAATACAGCTCAATCTGATGATTTTCATTCGTTCCAGTGAGCTTCGTTTCGCTCGCTGGTCTGAAATTGATTTCAAAAGTAAGTTATGGGTGATACCCGAACAGCGTGAAGCAATTGAAAACGTCAAACATTCGACTCGTGGGGCTAAAATGAAGCGTAAGCACTTCGTTCCCCTCTGTAAGCAAGCTATAAGGATACTAAAAGAGATCCGACAACTGACTTATGAAGAAGGCCATGATGATGGATTAATCTTCACTGGCTGTTATGACTCGTTTAAACCCATGAGTGAAAACACCATCAACAAAGCCCTGCGTAATATGGGATATAACACGAAGCAGGACATCTGTGGACACGGTTTCCGCACTCTGGCCTGTAGTGCCTTAATTGAGTCCGGGCTATGGTCAGAAGACGCTGTGGAGCTTCAAATGAGCCATAAGGAAAGTAACAGCGTCCGTGCTGCTTATACCCACAAGGCAAAACATCTTGAGCAACGTCGCCTGATGCTCCAATGGTGGGCTGACTACCTTGATGCAAGCAGAAACGGTATGGTAAGGCCGTTTGAGTTTGCTACAAATAAATAAAGGGAAAGGCCGTTCGCGGCCTTTCAACTTCATGCTTAATTACAGTCTATGCTGAATATGATACTGAATCTTTTTCTATCGCTAAACCAGCGATTTTTTCCAGCATTATTTCCCAGAGTGCGTATTTTCTTTTGTGCTCAATAAACAGAGATTTTAAATACTCTTCTGTTGAAGGGATTTTTTCAGTCCATGCAATATTTTTACTGTAATCAATGCTTTTTTTCATATCAGATGCCGCATAGGTGTAGTATTTACTCTGAGAACGACTGATACTGTCCTCTGCCAGCACTCTACGGAGCAGAGTTGCAGAACATGCATAACCATGCCTGTAAAGCTCACTCGATAAGGTACGAACAAAAGAACCGCGTAATAAAGACATCATCTCTGCGATTTCATTTTCACTCGCATTCATGACTTCAGAATCAAGTTTTCCATAACTATCTGTCCCGGACAAGAAAAGAATAACAAACGGAAAGCCTTTTTTCTTTGCTATGCCAGAGAACAAATCCAGTGAGTCATTATTTTTCTCTACCCGATTATAGATATTATAAAAAATAACATCACACCTGTTCTTAAATCCGTCTATACAAATTGTTTTTGCCTGCTGAATCTCGCCTTCTTCAATCAACGCCAGAGCCAACACCTCAGTCCATTTATCACGAAGCCCTGCCTGATCAACTGATTTATCTTCTTTGATTTTATTGAGAACCTGAATGGCCTCCTCAGTACACAGTTCATCAACCAGCAACTCAGCAAACTTAATGATATATTCTGGCTGATTCAGTTTTCTTTTCTCAAAGCATTGCCTGATGAAATCAACATCCCTGATATACAGACTTAACTCAACAGCACCATTGACATCACCTGTCTTAAGAAGACTTTCCCTTAAAACACGAATAACATTGTATCCCAGTTCTTTTTTATACTTATCAAAAATATCAAAGTTAAAATACACATCACCTTTAAGTACGGAAATTATTTTATCCGCTATAACATCAATGCTTTTGTCTTTTTGTAGGGACAGGGATTTTAACCATATTTCGACAGCACCATTATAATAGTCCATCCATGATCCATCTGATGTATCTGCAATTTCGCTGACTTTATCAAATGAGAGCAGTAAATCATGGCAAAACGCCTCGGTTTTTTCAGGCAGCGTTGATACCGTCTTTTCAAGTGGAAATATGACATTCCTGTATAGCCCCTCAAAAAAAATCGCTGCTTCATAATAATCATAAAAGCGTTTTGTTTTAATTACCCTTTTGTATTCAGCCTCAGCCTTTTTCAGTGATTCTTCTGGAGTTAACAGATATTTATTAATAAGAAAGGATTTTGCCTGACCATTATCCTCTGCAATATCACAAATTATTTGCATGAGTTGATCGGCAGGTATTTCTTTGAGTAAAGCAAGTTGTTTCTTGTTCAGTTTAGCCATCATCACATCCTGATAATGTTTGGTAGACGCAGAAAAGCTAATTGTACTAACACGAGGACAGAACATTCAATAAAAGCATTAACATAATGATTTAAAAAGAAATCTGTAGCACACTGTTCATTGATGAAATGCACTATTTACCGTAAAATATCCCCCATCACACAGTAACCTGATACAGATACGTGGAATGGTCAATGAACAAACTTTCGCCTGAAATGCCCGAACTGCAATCAATGAATATCACTGCCGATAACATCACCAAGCTTAAATCATTGTTTCCTGAAGCCTTTAATGAAAACGGCATTGATTTTGACGTTTTAAAACAGCTTTTGGGTGAAAATGTAGACGAAAAAGAAGAACGCTATGGCCTGAACTGGCATGGTAAGCGTCAGGCTCGTCAGCTTGCGCTTACCCCTTCTCGTGGCACCTTACGCCCATGTAAAGATGAAAGTGTTGATTGGGATAACACCAAAAATCTCATGATCGAAGGTGATAACCTTGAAGTGTTAAAACTTCTTCAAAAAAGTTATGTAAATAGAGTAAAGCTAATATTTATTGACCCTCCGTATAATACAGGAAAAGATTTTGTTTATCCTGATAACTTTCAAGATAATATAAAAAATTATCTTGAAATAACAGGCCAAACAGAAGAAGGAATATACGTAGGTTCGAATGTAGAAACTAGTGGACGTTATCATACTGATTGGTTGAACATGATGTATCCACGCCTTATTTTAGCAAAAAACTTATTGACTCAAGATGGAGTTATTTTTCTATCGATAGATGGAACAGAGGTTTCGAATCTAGAACACTTGTTAAATAATGTATTCGGAGAAGAAAACAAAATCACTTCTATCTGTTGGCAAAAAAAAGTGTCTCCTGCAAATGATGCTAAATGGTTCAGTTCGGATCATGATTTCATCTTGGTTTATGCGAAGAATAAAGATATTTGGAGACCCAAAAAGCTTAAACGTACTGGCGAACAGCTATCTTATTATAAGAACCCTGATCATGATCCTAAAGGAGAATGGAATTCTGCAACATACACATGTAATAAAAGCATGCATGAGAGGCCAAACCTTTATTACCCAATAGTAAACCCAAATACTATGGAAGAGGTATGGCCTAAAGAAACAGCAGTATGGAAATACTCAAAAGACATAACTGAAAAATATATAAATGAAAAACGTTTATATTGGGGAATTGATGGGCTTGCAAAATTCCCGCGTGTAAAATTATATCTTTCAGAAATGGATGATGTTGTTCCAAGATCCATCTGGAATTATGGCGATGTAGGTCATACTCAACAAGCGACGAATGAAATAAAGGAACTATTTTCTGGTGAACAAGTATTTGATACACCAAAACCACTAAAATTGTTAAGAAGAATAGTTCAACTATCATCAAATAAAAACGATGATATCATTTTGGATTTTTTTGCGGGTTCAGGAACAACAGCTCATGCTATTTTTGAACAAAACAAGGAAGATGGCATTTCTCGCAAAAGTATTATCGTGCAACTTCCTGAAGTTTTATTAGAAAGCAATCGTGAACAGAAAGCCGCGTACTCTTTTTGTATGAAAAACAATCTCCAGCCAACAATAAGTGAACTTACTAAAGAGCGCCTACGCCGCGCGGGTAAAAAGGTTCGTGAAGACAATCCAGAGTGGAAAGGTGACATTGGGTTCCGTGTATTTAAACTTGACACATCCAATATCCGTCCGTGGGAAGCCACAGCAGAAACCCTTTCAGAACAGATAGATGCCTATGTAAGCCCAATCCTTGAAGGCCGTAGTGAAGAAGATTTGCTCACAGAGTTAATGCTAAAGCGTGGCATTGACTTGAGTGTAAACATTGAAATCCGTCAGTTTGATGGATTAACCGTTTCTTGCGTTGACGGTGGCAAATTGTTTACCTGCTTTGCTAAACAAATCCCTGCATCTTCAGTAGAAGAACTGACCAAGGGGATCATCGACTGGCATAAGAGTTTGAAGGCTGGCAAAGATACTGTCTGCTATTTCCTTGATGACGCATTTGAAAATAATATTGCTAAAACTAATCTTTGCGCCATTCTGGAACAACACGGCCTGACTAACCTGCACAGCCTGTAAGGGAATGAGATGAAACTACATTTTGAATCTGACCTTACCTATCAGCAAAACGCCATAACATCGGTCTGTGATTTGTTTGAAGGGCAAGAGAAATGGGAAAGCGAAATGACTGTGCTGGCCCCAGCTCAGGGTGCACTCTCATTTGAAGGCGCAACAGGTTCAATGCCTGTAAATCCACAAATACCCGAAGATGATGTTCTGCTAAAAAACTTAAACAATGTTCAGTTGAAAAATCAGCTTCCACCTTCACCTGTCCTTGACAGTCATGATTTTACTGTTGAGATGGAAACAGGGACAGGTAAAACGTATGTTTACCTTCGCACCATGCTTGAGTTGAACAAACGCTACGGCATGAGTAAATTTATTATTGTTGTTCCTTCCGTTGCTATCAAGGAAGGCGTTTATAAAACACTACAAATCACTGAAGAACATTTCAAAAGCCTGTATGCGGGAGTTCCATACGAATACTATCTGTATGATTCGGCAAAACCTGCGGATGTTCGAAATTTTGCAACCAGTTCTGTTATGCAGATCATGGTAATGACTGTGGGTGCGATTAACAAAAAAGATGTTAACAAGCTCTATCAGTCCAGTGAAAAAACAACTGTGGACGATCTGGATAAGCCCATTGATTTAATCCGTGCTACACGTCCAATTATTATTGTCGATGAACCGCAAAGTGTTGATGGTGGCTTGAACGGTGCGGGTAAAACCGCACTTGATGCTATGCACCCCATGTTCACCTTACGCTATTCAGCAACACATGTTCATAAACATCATATGGTGTACCGCCTTGACGCCATTGATGCTTACAACCAAAAACTGGTCAAACAGATCGAGGTTGCCGGGCTTGAAGTCCAGAATGCAAGCAACAGCCCTTATGTGAAACTGGTCAGTATTAATAGTAAGAAAAATGTTATCAGCGGTACTGTTCTTGTTGATATAGCCGATAAAAAAGGGAACGTAAATCGTTCAGAGATTACCGTATATGACGGTATGACACTTGATGACGAAACAGGACGTGATATTTATCAGGGTTACCGGATAAGCGAGATCCGAACGGGCAAAGAGGGTTATCTTACACTGGAAACACCTTCTGATACCTACTATATGAAAGTCGGTGATGTCGTGGGGGATATTGACCCTATGCTCATCCAGCGACATATGATTAGACGTACAATCCGTGAACATCTGGATAAAGAACTTCGCCTGAATGCTCAGCAAATCAAGGTTCTTACCCTGTTTTTCATTGATAAGGTTGATTTATATCGTCAGACCAATGAAGAAGGACTACGTGAACCGGGTGAATATGCCCGTATCTTTGAAGAAGAATATCTTAAAGCAATCAAAAGCCCTGCATATAAAGATTTACTCCCTTCTCATCCAGAACATGCTAAAGACGTTCATGATGGTTATTTCTCCATTGATAAAAAAGGTGCGTGGGCTGAAACAAGCGAAAGCAATAATACAGGCCGTGAAAATGCTGAACGTGGTTATAACCTCATCATGAAAAATAAAGAGAAGCTTTTGAGTTTCTCGAATCCAGTGAGATTTATTTTTTCACACTCTGCTTTGAAAGAAGGCTGGGATAACCCCAATGTATTCCAGATCTGTAGCCTTCGAGAGATGGGAAGTGAACGAGAACGCCGCCAGACTTTAGGCCGTGGTCTTCGCCTGTGCGTTAACCAAGATGGTGAGCGTATACGTGATGATAGCATTAACATTCTGACTGTCGTTGCCAGTGAAAATTATGAAGCCTATGCCGAACGACTACAGAGCGAAATTGAGAACGAAACAGGCATCCGTTTTGGTATCATCGAAAAAGATGCGTTTGCCCATCTGATCTTCTCTGATTCCTCACAAGTTGTAGGTATCATCGCTTCACAGGAGATATGGTCTGAACTACATGCTAAAGGTTATCTGGAAAAAACCGGGAAAATCACCAAAACACTGAAAGAGACTCTTTTCGATGGCACTTTTACTGTTAGCGAAAAGTTCCTTACCCTTCAGGAGCAAATTGAATCTATCCTGCGTAAATCAGCAGGACGACTCAATATAAATAATGCTGATGAGCGTAAAGTAATCAAATACCGGAAAGAGGTCTTAAACAGCCCGGAATTCGAAGCGTTATGGCAGCGCATTAGTCAAAAAACATTGTATCGTCTGGCATTTGATGAAGATTTATTGATTAAATCCTGTACGAAATCACTTTCTGAAATGCAGCCTGTAGCAAAAGCAATGGTCAGTTTCAGTAAAGCCACAATAAAACAAAGCCAGTCAGGTCTTGGTGTTGAAGTTCAGTCAAATGGAACGACAAGCTCTGTAATAGATGTTGCAGAGCAGCCACTGCCAGATATTCTTGGTGTTCTGCAGGAAAAAACTGGACTGACAAGACGCAGTTTAAGCACCATCCTGAAAGAGAGTGGAAGACTCGCTGATTTTGCTAAAAATCCACAGCAGTTTATCAGTGAAGCTATAGGCCGAATCAACTACTGCAAACGCCTGTCAATTGTTGATGGTATTAAATATTATCCACTAAAAGGCGAGGTGTATGCGCAAAGTCTCTTTATGGATAAGGAGCTAACAGGATATGCCCGCAATCTTTTTGAAACCTCGTCTAAGTCAGTTTACGAATACGTTCCTAAAGATTCTGAAGTCGAAGGCCGTTTCGCTCAGGAACTCGAAGAACAGGATGAAGTTAAGCTTTATGCGAAGCTGCCGGGATGGTTTAAAATCCCGACACCACTAGGAACTTACAATCCTGACTGGGCTTTGGTTATTGAAGACAATGGTGAAGAACATATTTACTTTGTTGTAGAAACAAAAAGTAAACACATTGGTCTTGGTAATGAAGAAGATGCGAAAATTACTTGTGGTAATGCTCATTTTATCTCACTCAAAGATCAGATGAATAATCCTGCGAGATATATGCGCTCTACAAACATAAATGATGTATTAAGCAGTATATAAAATGGAAAAGGGCCGTAAGGCCCTTTCCTTAAATAAGAAGCCAAAAATAAGTTATCAAGCCCTTTTTGTTAGATAGACGTGAAGATCAATGTATTATCATTTCCACCATTTTGACACTGTGTAGCCGTTCCTGCGACATCCAGCACACCGCCAGCAGGTTTAACATTACCGACCGTGCCTACTCCTGCCGTATAGAAATTACCTGCCGCTGCTGTAATAATTTTTGTACATTCTGCTGCAGGGACATTCTTATATGTTATGGTGAATGATGACCCTTGCGCTGCTGAAGGACCTGTATTTGCTGATTCAACGATAACATCCCCCTTAAAGGCATTAATAGGTGTTGCTGAAGAACCAGAACCACTTAACATGTTATCTGGGAATATTTTTGCCTGAACAGCTACAGAGTTTGTAAGACCAGTAAAGCTTGAAGCTGAAGTATAAAGTGCTTTAACACCAGCTTGGATTGTTGCTATGTTATTGCTTTCAGCCTGTGCACGTTGAGACGCTTGCACTTTAGGATATACGATAAATGCTGCTACCACTAACGCTGCGATAATACCAAGAACAAGTAATAGTTCTAAAAGTGAGAAACCTTTTTTACTTTTTATTTTTTTAATTAATACTGTATTTTTCATTTCCTTTATATCTCCATTGTTTAATAAAATGATATAAAGAAAATAATAAATTTAAAAATAAACGCAACCACTTAAATAATATTATATACAAAGTAGCCGATAAGCGGATTACTTAACAGAAAATAAAAAGACCGCGAGTGAACACGGTCTCTTTATCGGGAGGATACCCCCATGACTTTATTAAATACCACCACAGCTTACAAGATTTGAATATGGAGTTATTCATCTGTGATAATAAAAATAAAATACAATTAATATAAAATAATGTCAAATTTAATTCAATGAAAGTTGAATACATATAACATTTTATATTTATACAATTACTTCTATATTCCATTAAGTTTTTCGGCCTTTCATACTAGCCAGAAATAACATTCCGCTTCTTTTAAATCTTTCTTTATCATCTGGATGTAGGTGAGGTATCTCTAGTAGCATACCTAAAACAAGATCCTTATCCACCGTAAAAACATCACAATCAAGAGCCTTGGCAACTTCAGCACCTAAAATTATTTTCTGGCGTGTTTCTATCTGTTTAGACTCTTTCTTAGACTTATGTTGTAAACGATTTAAACGCATCTGAGCAGATGCTAATTGCTGTTCCAGTGTCTTTTTTATTCGTGGTTTCTTTCTGGTTTGCTCTTTATCTGAAATATCACTCATTTTCTATCCTCTTATAGTTCCATGATACATATATATTTCTTATATATATGTTAGTCAATGAGGATATTTGAAAAATTGGATTATTATTTCTTTTTATGCGATGGGAGCTTTTCTTTTAACATATTAAAGCAGTTGATAACATTCTCATGCTCTACTGAAAAATGATCTATACTCCTTTTCAGAAGATCATTGGCAACATCAACGATAAATTGACTTCTTTCACTATGATTATAGACAGTAAATACATCAGCTATCCAGTGGTAGCAGCAAAGCGTCAACAAAATACAATAGTCTTGATATTCTTTAATTCCTGATAAAAAAGTATATCCGTTATAATCTACTTGCCTTGTTCTTCTATAATATTGTCTAAGCGTGGGTTTCATTATTATTAAATTGTTTTTAACTATATCATAGTGAATGTCATCCTGAACGTAGTCGTTTTTAAGAAAGAAACTATTGCTATGAACATATAAAGCATAGGCAATGGTTTCAGTTGAGACTCCATATTTCTCACACAGAGCCTTTGAGACAACAGAATTGTTTTCAATATGTCTTATAAACTCACTTTCCTTCAAGTTTTTTGTTTTCAATTTTTTCATGTATTACCTCTTATAAAAAATTATAATATCATCATTAATGAATGCTTTAACGACGAAATGGCACTGGTTTTCTCCATTCAAACTCTGCCTCAAACCTTTCTTTATTTCTTTCATTTTTGATCTGACAAGATATACGATTGTTGAGGATCTTTTTTCGAGCAATTTTTAAAACTTCTTTCATTTCACATTTTACAAGCTTTCTACCTTTAATTTTCATTTCTTCATATATGGCATTATTGATAAAATCTCTTTCGTTAGCTGATAGTATCTTTAATCTTCCTTGCTCATCCGCATTATTTGAAATGGTATTAATTGTTTCATCTTCTTTTTTTTCCATATCAACTTTACTCTTCTTTTGTTTTTTTGATTTTTGCTCTTTTCTAATCGAGCGGACTTGATCACGAGCAATAAATTTGACAGTCTGTTTTTCTTTTTTATTTAGTGCTTTACCTTTTAACTTAGCGGCTTCTTCCAGAAAATCATCTATTATCTTTTTTTCATTCTCAGTAAGATTTTGTATCCATCCCATTCTTAATTTTTTTGTTTTACTTTCCATATCATTACCTTTTTATTTATATTTTTTAATTAATACAATTAAAAAACAAAAAACTCAAATTAATCCATGCACCATATTTAATTTATAAGCCTACTTATCTTTCGTTAGTGCCTTGATGAAATGGCACCTACCTACTGATTTTTTAAATTATTTTTTTTGTACTAGTAGTACTAGAATTTTATTAGATTAGGTTCTGGGTTTTAGGTAGCGACTTTCAGTCGTAGTAGTTTTCCGTCAGGAAAACTTAGTTTTTCTGCAAGCTTCACCCCCCTAACCCCCCGTAAAAAATACTATTGTAATATTTTTTTAGGTTCGCAGGTTGGCGATTCTCACCGTAGCTATTGAGTTCCAGCACGTTTCCATTACTGGGACACCCCATCGGACTCCTACGGATACATCATGATCATTTAAAGCATTTTCTCGTTTTACTAAAGAAAATTATACTACCGCTTTATAGATTTTAGATGAACGCTTCAAGTTGGTGGCTACCGACTTCCCCCCGTTTATATGCCACCTACAATAACCTAAGAACAAAACAGTTTTTAACACATGATGTCCAAAGATTCTTAGACCTGATACACAGGTTTAACGTTATTGCTTTTGAAGACTAAAATGTTTTTGGAAATGGTATTTGAAAAGCTTGTAAAAAGTTGCGATTAAGATTTGACAAATATGAAAAGATCATTTAATACTTTATTATATTTGTAATCACGTTGTCGCTTAACTGATTACAAGGCTTCAAAAGTCGGCAAAACTTTTTTAGTCCTTAAAAAGTCAACTTTGAAAGTTGGCTTTTTTTGTATCTTTATTTTATTTACAACACAATATTTTACTTGTCAAATAAAACAACCTAACTTTATTAAAAAATAAAAAAGACCAGATAAACATATAGTCTTTTTCTCTCTGTTATATTTCACCGAAATATCGAAGCCTCGCCCCTTGGGGCGGGGTCTATGCATATTAACTAATAGGTATAGCTATACCCATCGAACCGATGCAGCATTACGCAGTTCTTCCAGCCTATGCCTTCTATCCTTCCCTGTTTTACGTTTATGTTGAAGCTTCCACTTGACCTTACCGCTACTTTACCTTTATATACGCCTTTTTTCTTTCCTTTCAACACAACTGCTTTTACTATATCGCCTGTTTTAAATCCATGTACTATCTTAGATCCTTTCGCTTTCCCTCTCGGAAAACCGTATTTATCTACCAGACACATCTGCCTGTTATTTCTTCTTTCCTTTTTTATCAACAATGGTTTTAACTTAGACGGTATATATACCTTCGTTCCCGTTGTGCCAGCGCACAACGCATCTATATAATGTTCCTTTCCATATCCCTGACTTACTCTGTTATATTTCGTTTCTGCTCCTATTCCCGTCAGAACAGGCACATTTAAATCAGACAGTTCTTTTACGATTTGTTTTCGGGTTATATTGACTGCTGCAGCATCTTTTAACGAGCTTTTTAACTGTGCCTTTATCTTTTTCAATAACGCCGGGTTATCCTTTAAAAACTCCTCTATTGGCAAGTTATCTTTTTTCTCATTACATGACCTGCAGGATAACACCAGATTGCTTATTCTGTTACTTCCCCCACGGCTACGTGGGACAACATGCTCTTTTTCAAATGGCACATTCTTGATTCCACAATAGACGCAGCTATAATGGTATTTCTCAAGCAAATATTCTTTTACTTCATAATCAAACAGCGTGCCACGCTGGTACTCAAGTCCTTCAACAGCAGCGCTTTCCATCTTCTGCATATCAAACTTAACGGATTCAACAGTTATAAAATCAACATGAGACAGTCGCATGAAACGCTTTGACCATTCCACTATGTTATCTACACGGCTATGGACGGATGGAGCCAACCATCCTTTATGCTTACTTCTTACACGATTAAGGAAACGTTCCTGTCTGTATCTGGTTTTGCGGTTTCTTCTGGCCCTTCTTATCATACGACGACTATCTAAATTGCTTTTTATTTCCTGTCCACGGTGAGTTAACACAGCAGCATATATGGCAGACAGCCTGTTTTTCCCATGTAAAACCAGCCCTACACCTGTTTGTTTTGAACCCGGATCAAACTTGAGTTCAACAGGCTGTATATATCCGTCTGAACGCTGAGTTAACTGTATAGTAAAAGGATAAAGACGTTTAACTCTTGCTTTTTTGCTCTGCAATAGCTGTCTTGCCCTTGCCGGATGGCAGGGCATCAACGCCTGACCTGTTTTACCTAATACGAAAACTCTATTCATTATGTAACCGCCTCGGCGGTTACATATTTAAAACGAAATGAGACATTTCGGTAAAACCAGTGAGTTACATTTATCTTTATTCTATTCATTATTATCCTTTATTACTAAAAATAAGTTACCTTATTATCTTTTATGAAAAACATCGTTTTTCATAAAGTTGGCTATTAAATGCAACTCATGTTATGAGTTACATTTTTCTAGCTATCTCCTCGCCAAAGTTAAAAAACATTTCGGTTTTGATGCAATTTCGAAGAAATTACATTTTACCTTATAATACACACTTTTCCTTACCCCAAAGAAATGTTTAATGTATTACGACATTGCATAAGACTGGAGAAGCATCCTACGGTGTCATCTGTTTTTTAACGTAGTCTGTAAAACTCAGCGTTTCACAGACTAAGGCTGGTCAGTTAATCCAAGTCGCAGACTTGTTTAGGAAAACGATAAGGCTGTTTTCAGTTACAAGCCTCGTCCGACAGGGCGGGGTTACTGACCATACTACTTTAAAACGTTCTGTATGCGATTTTAAGATACTGTTTAAATAGCTTTAGTATTTATATCATTTTTATTCATGTGCTTCCCATAAATGATCTACGCTTGAAATATACTCATCCACCGATTTATTATAAAAAACATCGTCTCTGCAAATTAAAGACGTTAAAAAATTATCAGCCCTACCTTCCTCAAGGTATACAAACGATATTAAATAGTAGAAACTTCTGTGTTCTTTACCAATATCATCAAATGAAAAACCATTTAACGTTGAGATATAATAGAAGTATCTTGCTAAAACTTCAAACTTAAAATCTTTTGACATGTTTTCTTAAAAGTCTTTCAGACATTATTAACCGTTCAATTAAACATATACAAACCTGATCATGTGATTATAATATGATTCTTGAGCGAATCATTATCAGGGAAAACATGAACAGAGTTAATCTACGTCAGAGACAACGGAATTCTCTGTTATTATTTTCAAACTTATTATCTACTTGATATTATTAGGTATAAATCAAGGTCTTAATAATAATTTTTAACGAAAATAACCTGATTTATCATACGAAACCAAATGGTTCTATGATAGCTTTAAAACAATTTCTTGTTTTTATGTATTTTTCATCTCTGTGTGAAAAATATCTAGCCACTATCTATGTAAATCTATTTCACCTTATATTATTCACATAATAAAATCAAATATTTTACGTAAATGAGCAGGTTTGTTCAATTTATTTTCTTGCTGCTGATACCCCTCCATGAAATGGACCTGTATTTCATGTTTTTTATTATCTTTATTCATAAGTATCCTTTTACATGTAATAACCTGACTGAATCCCCGATAAAACTCCATTCAGGAACACCAATCTATCTTCAAGCGTAGTTTTATAATCATCAAGATCATTCAAATCTTCTTCAAAATTGAAACAAACATCATAGTTCACCATTGAGCATAACTCTTCTTCGATATCTTCTATTTCATCCTCGATTGTTTTTATATCTACCATTTGAAACCATCCTTATCTGTTTTTAAGGAGTTAATACAACATTAAACACACCACGTCAAAATTAACATTGAAAATAAATCACTGTATTTTTTATTTGATTTTTATCATTTAATAAGCAATAAATTAAATCTAGAAATTAAAGAGGTTGTGAATGAAAGAGAAGATCATAAAAATATCATGGGGTAAAACCTTAGATGGGAAAGTTATCAATGTGAATGATGCTATAAGAGATAAAGATTATTATTGCCCGTGCTGTGATGAAAAGTTAACATTGAGAACAGGAAATATAAAAAGAAAACACTTTTCACACAGGAATGATTCTAAATGCGATCCAGAATCTGTCTATCATAAACTGGCTAAGTTTCTTATTTGTTATGCTATTGATGAAAACTCAAAAGGTCTTAAAAAAATAGAAGTTGTTAGTAAATGTCATGGTTGCGAGAAAGATCATAAAAAAATAATAAAGCCTTGTATTTTCTCAAATGCTAAAGAAGAGGTTCCTATCGATAAATATCGTTGCGATATTGTCGCTTACCTGAATAATGGTAATAAAGTAGCAATTGAGATTTTCCATACTCATGAAATAGATGAGAAAAAAAAGGAAAACCTATCAATACCGTGGATTGAGTTAAAATCTGAAACAGTAATTGAAGATCCTTTTTTGTGGATTTGTGATGACTTTAAATTTAAATTAAGTTTTTGTAATGATTGCATATCGCATTTTAAAAAGATCATTTCCATATGCGATAAGTATCGTATTGAAAGGAGATTCTATACACCATTAAACATACCTAATGATAAAGACTATAATTACATTGCTGACGTAATTACATGTTATCGTTGCAAAGCTTGTACTCCAGTATTCTTTCATAATAATGGAAGTGAATCTAATGCCCCACACACAATAAAATTCATCAAGACAACTAAAGTCAGAAAAGGTTATTTAACTAACACTTGCGCCAAATGCGGAACAATAATAGGCATGAGATATGCTTTTTGGGAAACATCGCATATAAAAAAACTTCAAGATCTAGAAATCTTTAGAGACCTAGAGTTAGAACACTTATTCTACGAAAAACAACAGTGGCTTGGTAATGAAGAATCAAAACAAAAAGAGTTGAATTCCATTAGGGAAAGATTAATGAATACCTAAAAAAGATGGAGTCCTATCCTTACAGGGTAGGACTCCAGATAAAAGTAAGTAGGTAAGTCTGCTTTAAATTAACTAATTATCCTCAGCAGAAATTGAAAAGGCAGCACTTTGTGATTATTTACGATAATCACTGGCTGATAACAGGTATATCCTGTTATAGATTGGATTTATCCAAAAATGGTGTTTACAAGAATCTGCACAAAAATGCAACACCACCTGCACGTAATTACACAACACATATGTATGCAAATACTAACCTTAAACGTCTAATCCTCATCGCGTTACTTATTTTATCTCATTCATGATTTTAAAATCACTTCTTAATTCCTGACAAGAATTTCACACATTAATCTATTCTAAATTATCTTTTATCATGTTTTTATAAAATTTATCTTTCCCGCCTACGGCGGGAGACTAATTTAACTACTTTTGCCCTTACGGGCGCTCTCTAAAACCACAATCATTAAGGTTCGTGTAATACCTCAGCCGTTCATCCGATTCTAGCCCTGTAAATTTCACAGCCCGTAAAACTAGAGTTATTATTTAACTATAGAAAAACTTTAAACATTGTCGTTATTTTTAGCTCCGTTAGGAGATATAAAAATAAAGCAATGCCCACCTATACACTGCTACGCAGTGTGTGGGGTCTACCGACGGTTGCCTGCCGCAGGCTAAAAGCAAAACCAAGGTCAACGTCAACACCAGAGTTTTTCTTGCGAAAAACTAAAACCAGCATAGTCGCATTGGAGAGTTATATTTTGGTTTGATATTTAAATTTATATTGAGGTTGTTTTTATTGTATGGCTATTTTTCATCTTGATTTTAAAATTGTGAAACGTTCAGAAGGCAGGTCTTCCGTTGCGAAGGCTGCCTATCATGCTCGTACACGTATAACAGATGAAAGAACAGGTGATACGTATGATTATAGCCGCCGTACTGATTTATATGGGCATTTCATCTTAGCTCCTGCTAATGCTCCAGAATATATCGTAAAAGACTCTACAGCCTTATGGAATGAAGTTGAAAGAGTCGAGCGTCAACAAAATGGTCAAACAGCCCGTTATTTTGACGTTGCCATTCCTGCCGAGTTAAACAATGACGACAAGAAAAGACTTGTCCTTGAGTATTGTCAGAAAAATTTCGTTGATAAAGGCATGATTGCCGATATCGCTTTCCACGATCTTGATAGCGATAATCCTCATGCTCACGTTATGTTGACATTAAAAACCATAGGCCCTGAAGGTTTTGGTAAAAAAGAAAGAAGCTGGAACGACAGAAAAATGTCTGTGTTGTGGCGTGAGTCATGGGCATCTATGGCTAACAGCTATCTCGAAGCCGCAGGTTCATCAGAACGTATTGACCATCGTTCCCTTCAGGCCCAGCATGAAGAGGCATTAGAAAAAGCGGCGGCTGCTCTGGACAATGAAGAACAAGCGCTATGGCTTGCTAAAGCCGCTGAAACAAACCGCCCTGCAATGAAACGTATCCATAGTGCCAAATGGCGCAGTAAAGCTGCTCAAGAGCAAAGAGCCGCAGAACAGGCTGTTCGTGATGCTGCCAAGCAAGAAGCCGTTGAAGTCTACAAAACATTCAGTGAGCTTGATCTTGAAATTGTTGTTGATGTCAGAAGCTTTACGATTACACATCTTGCTGAACCAGAAGAGATTGTATTACCAAAAACAAGCTCCAGTTCTTCTGCCAATGAAACGCAAAGACCTGTACTTGTAGCACCACCTCCTCATACTCGTATGCGAGGTGTTAAATCCTATCGTGATAAATCCAAAGTCAGTAAGGTTGTTGCTGGTAAGAAACCATCAGTCAGTATTTCTGATTCTGGAAAAAATACTATTCTGAAAACATCCTCCTCTCAAGCCCTAAACAGGGCATCCAGAAGCGCCCCTGAACGTGTTAAGAGAAAACAGGCTATTCCACGTCAGGATAATATTTTTAAACGCTTCACAACTCTTGTAATTGATTTTTTCAAGCAGAAGTTTGTATGGGCTAAAGCAAACAAATCCCAAATTGATCTTATCAGTGAAGAACATGATAAACGTATTGCTGAAAACTACGTCTTTGACGAGGTATTAGGCCGTCATATCTCTCGCGCTGAATATGAGAAAAAATCCAAGTTTAACCAAGATGACTATAAACCAACACCGGATGAGATCAACCGTTTCCCAAGCCGTCCTGAGAAAGAACAGCCGGAAAGTGATCATCGCATGGATCTCATACCACATGCCAGAAAAGATAAAGCCCCACGTATGAGGCCACCGGGATATAGAAAATAAAAGGCCAACTTTAGATAAGAAACTTCAAAGCCGATGGGAATCGGCTTTATTAAGTAAATAAATATATGTTACCAATGTTCTTTTTCTTTTTTCTCAAGAGCATCCCGATAACGCTGCTGCTCAACAATACTCAGATTGGGATCAGACAGAACACTCCGCCCCTTCACCGCAATATCGTAGTCAATTTGAGATTGTGTTTTATATTCTTTGTTCGGCTTAAAATAATCTGATTGTGGTGCAGATGACGACGCAGAATAACCAGAATATGTTTTACTCCCAGAGCAACCGATATAAGCCAACAGACTGGCAAACAAGAAGAAGAATGTCCATGTGGCGTTATATCCGTTAAGCGCATATCCAACTCCATTCACATCTGAAAACACGCCATGAAACCTGACAGCATAGACAATCAGGAATGATGAGAGGATAACAGCTCTGCTTTTCCCGACAGTTAAATACTTACGCACAAATTTTATCGTTGGTACTAGCGTGACCGCAAACAGTACCATTGCAGTTGACAGCAGCCATATCGGAAACAACCCGTATTCTTGCGTGATATTCTGCGATAACGTCACAAGGGACAGCACCAAGAAAGCGTTAACGAGAAACAGTCTGATCGCAATAGATATCTTCACGTTCTTTTGAATCTTACGGAGAAACAACACAGGAACCAGTGATGGTATGTTTATCAGCAGTCCCATGAAAATCACCCAATAGATAGAGTTCATAGTTTTTCCTGTAATTACCTTGTGGCCCAGCCGTTATTGGTTTTCACCAGAATAATTTTTGCTTCTTCTGATTCTGACACTCCTTTCACGCTTGAGAAAGCATCTTTATCAACCCAGCTTGGAATATCTGAGAGTTTCCATGTATATGATACCCGTGTTACTTTTTGACCACCTGCGTCACTGGGTTCAGTCCACTCTTTTATTTCATCCACTGTTCTAGTACCTACGCAAGCCCCATGCTCCTTATCCCAAAATTTCGCTTTTGCACCTTTATCTGTTGCTGATAAGGCTGCAACACGGGCAAACCCTTGTTGTTCGAATTCAATATCGATTAAGCCCGATTTTTTAAGTCCTTCCAAGATAGGACTCACATCATTTCCTCGAACATTAACTCTGACGAAAACTCCGGGTTCACTGAAGCTTTCATAAGCATCACTGTTATTTTCTTTAGTATTAAAAGAATAACAAACAGGCTCCTTACTGATTTCCTTATTTATCGCTTTTTCAAAGTCTCCCTTATCTCCACAACCGACAAGCAAAATAGCCCCCACGGCCACTAACGATATTTTATGCATTTTATTAACCCTGAATTAATGATTGATAATGCCATTTCTCAGAACAACCAGACGAACTGGCATATCGGCATTGTTTACTGTGGCGAAGCCACGAACTTCGAAGTTGTTTATCGTTCCGGTAACGCTGACTTTCTGGCCTTTTTTGTAAGTAAGAACGGCATCATCAATACCAGAGTAGTAATCCAGCCAAACCATCCCGCCGCAGTAGCTGGTATCAGAGGTTTTAAATAAGAGGTAATAGTTAGGGGCTGACTTAGGCATTCCCGTCATCATGTCGCTGGCACTTCTGCCCTTCGTAACTTCCAGAACAGTGGCATTGGTGATAGCGATCCTTTTGCCAGTCCATTTCTTTTCTGCTGCCATTGCATTTTCTTCATAGTCTTTGCAGACAGCCCCAAGACCCGCAATTGAGGAGGCAGGGCCAGAGCTTTGTGTTGAACCTGAAGCGCTGAGTGTTTTACCCACGGCACTGTTCAATGATGACAGTGAAGAGTTAATTGCCCCGTTAACGCTATTCACACCATCGTTAAGCTGTTGGCATCCAGCAAGAAATGCCAACGAGACCACCAGTGGTAAGAAGTTATGTCCTTTCATTTATCCCTCAAGAATTTAGTCAGATTCGCATTCACCCGATCCCGGTGTTCACACCTGTTAATCAGGGTTTATCTTCTAATCAATTGATAGAATTGAATTATTTTAAGTGTTCGTCATATCGTTTAAATCGATCGATAAAATGAAATTGATAGCCGATAGCTATTAGATGTATTTAATCGATCGATTTCATCAATTAAAACACCGATCGATAATCAGAGTTCAATCGGCATTAACTATCAATATTAATTTATCGATCTTTATTATCAATTAATTGGCGACATTGGTAGCTACACATCGCCGCAGTTGACTTGCTTTAGCTAGATGTTCGAGGGATAAGGAATGAAGCAGCACACATGATTTGTTCTGCTGCTTTTATAGGTGGAACAAAACCTGTCTACAGCGATCTGAAGCTGGGAAAAATGTCACAGACTTGACCTAAGCTGACATGGCATAGCTTATACCCCTGCTGTTTGGTGATGAAAACACGAGCTTAATCACTTACCGATTTCTGGTTTTACTTAAAAAGCAAAATTTTTCATAAAGTTAACATCATAACAGCAGCAGTGAGATGTTCAGGTTAGAGCATTAATGATTGTACGGTTTTGACTGAGTTCAGAACTCAACCTTCTGTAGATGCTTACCGTTCGCTCCCTGCCCAAATCGCCTTCTGCCTCTGACAGGAAGAAATAACCGTAATCTTTAATATTGATATTTTCGCTGTTTTCTAGTGTAAGATTTATTCCATTCTTATTTTCCTCTATATCGTTTACGATACACGTCATAAAGGGGATATTTTCATTTGAATTAAAGATACTTATTGTTTTTATTTTTTCATTACATACTTTACTTATTTTGTTTATTATTTAATTAAATAACAATTATCACTGAGGAAAATCAAATTTAACTCACCATACGCAGTATGGATTACTTCTATGTTAATCTACTTTTTGAAATTATATTTTTTATGAGCTAACGCTCATGTGCTGCCGCACGGCTACGCCCTAACACTAATATTAAATGAGATTTCATGCTAAAAGTATGATACCAACATCGAAAGCCGATCCTGTACCTACACATAAGAACTTACTCCCGACATATAGCATTTGCTCTTAAACGCATAGGAAAACTATATTCATAGAAGCAGCACTTAGTGATTGTTCAAGACAATCACATTGCTGAACAGGGTTCATCCCTGTTAATGATGGATTTTTCATTAATAATTTCCTTCATTTGACTTCTCCTCCATCTATAAGGAGGAGTTTTCTTATTTCAACGTGCTTTCTCTAACAGTAAGCTGGCAGCTTACTATCCCGATACGTTCACTCCACCGCTTGCCCAGCAGCTATTTTAATACCTTTGATATATCACTATTTGGTTTTACCGAAATTAAATATTCCGTTTTTAATATATCACTTGATTTTTGTGATATTAATCACATTCAATAGAGTTTTCAAAAAATCAAATTTATATCTTATATCCTCGATATGATCAACGAGATTTTATATTATTATTGAATAAAATTACTGCCTGTAATCAGTTGTAAGAGTCTTAAACACAAAGATGATTACATGTATCATTTTCCTGCTCCCAACGTCTTTCGAAGAATCCTGCAGTGTTTATTTGGCTGTAAAAAGACGGATGCTTATATTAATTGATATTAATTTTCACCTGATATATTTGATAACTCTTTTTTGAAAACACATCTCTTGTGCTGACGCACGGCTACGCCCTGACGTTTGTATAGAATTATTTTCCTTAATAATCTATATGACATTAAATTTAAGTGGAAAACAAAAGAACCAGTATAAAGATCGTTCTCTCCACTAAGTTATAATTCGGTTCCTTTGCTCGGACATAACATCTTCTTTCTTACATATAGCATTTGCTCTTAAACGCATAGGAAAACTATATTCATAGAAGCAGCACTTAGTGATTGTTCAAGACAATCACATTGCTGAACAGGGTTCATCCCTGTTAATGATGGATTTATCCAAAAAAAGATCGCGTCGAAGACGCCAGATTAAGTGAAAGAAAAATTAATTAAGTTCGTATAATAAAAGCAGCGGTTCGTGATTGTAGAAAACAATCACTTCGCTGTAATAATATTATCAGATAAATAAAATAAGCAGTATAGTAGGTGTCTTTGTTGTAAGGCACAAATAAACCATGCAGAAACCCAGCCGAAATAACAAAAAAGAAAAACTGGACTCTCTTAACTTCTTACTAATTATTTAATTATAAGCACTCTCCCAGCCCAATAAAATCAAGGCTTCACACCTTTTTTTCCTATGTTTAAACATAGCAGATACCTATGTTTAAACATAGAACCGTCCTATGTTTAAACATAGCGGGATCTATGTTTAAACATAGTTTTTTTAACATATAGCAACATCATAATAATAAAAGTTCTATTTTATTTATAGTTTTACTATTGACTTTAATTTTTCTGCATAGTATTAAAATAGGAATAATAAAAACTATAAGAGAGAATAATATGAATACTAATGACACTGAACTACTTCGCTTATTTGAAACATTAACCACAGAGCAAAAGATTGATATCGCAAGACACTTGCTACAAAACAAAGATATAAAATCAACCACCGTTATTGCAACAGAAGAAGATAAAGCGATCTCATTTGCACAGCCTTATGTTTTTGCTTTTACTTCAAACTTTCGTGTTTTTTCTGATCTGGATATATCTAAGAATGAATTCCGCGTGTTGACTTATATCTTAGAATATATGGAGTTTGGAAACCTAATCAACCTCTCACAGTCATCACTCTGTAAAGCGTTGAATATCGCATCCGGTAATATGTCAAACATATTCAAAAAGCTAAAACAAAAAGGTATTCTCGTTGAACATCATGGACACCTGTATATCAACTCTAATATTTTTGCCAAGGGTATGAGTCATCAACTTGATGAAAAACGTAAAGAGCATTTGAGTAATGCAAGAAATGTTCAGGCTGAGATTGAACAATACCCTGATGGTTATCAAAATCTTTCTCAACAGGAAAGACGAGGATTAGCCCTCGAAACAGTAAATCAAAATGTTTATACAGATGCTTTTATTTTTAGCAAGAAGAAAAAGAACAATGCAGTTCCTAATGCTAAAAACAGTATCAAGATAGATAAACCCCGCAAGGTATATAAACGAACAAAAGAAAATGAAGCAAATAGACAAGATTTAGTTAATATCACTAACCACTTAAAAGCTGTTTCCTAAATAATAACAAGGAATGAAAATGAAAAAGCTACCCGGTTCACTTGAAATAAAACTTCATGAAAAACTATCAAAAAACGACATTCTGAATGTCTTAGCAGAACATATGACGATGCTTGAGGAAACATTTGGCATTGAAGAGTTCAAACTCTATTCTTTTCTTGAATGTTATATTGATAGTAAAAAACAGTCCTTTTATCATGAAGAACATAATACTGTTGTAAATTCATTTGACTTACAAGGTAATGAGAAACTTGAGAACACAGCAAAAATAATTTCAAAAGATGGTAATAAAAGAATCGTCTCTTTTGATAAAAATATCGATGTAGATAGAATACGTTTAACAGTTGGAAGTATTCAGAAACATAATCCGTATCGATATTGGTCTAACAATATTCAAGTCATTCCATCATCAGTAGTCAGCAACATCATTCAAGATAAAGAAAGCCAACTACAATTAGAAAGAGATAAACTTTACTTCCTCAACCAACTGAGACGTAAACAAGAAGAGGAACAAAGGCGTAAAGAGCGTGAGGAATTTGAGCGTCCATTGAAATCACTCATTACAAAAAAGATCATGGAAAGCGGCCTAACTGATTTAGAGTTCAAAAGAACAATATGTTCAAGCTTTGACTATATAAAGAGCCGTTCTGTAATAGCAAAATACCTAGCCAATAAACCTGATTTGTTAGAAAAATATCATGACTCCAGAATAATACGAATGTCCATTAAAAATGATGAAGGTAAAGTCGGCAAGGTTGAACTTTATGATCTTTCTGGAACACTAATTTTTGAAAGCTATAAAAACAATTAAGAGAGTTATGATATGCAATGTTCTTGTGATAAAAATGGTGCTGATTTAAAAGGCATAAAAGGTAATAATCATCCATTTTCTATTGAGGAAAGAAAATGGGCTGCCGAGGCAGTAGCTGATTGTTATAAAAGAATTGAAAATGTAAATGCAAAACGGCTGAATTCAGAATGTTAATTTAATGAATTCGGTAATTATCGCAAATAATATATCTGATATACACGTCGAAATAATTCTAGTGGAGGAAATAACATGCAATGTTCATGTGGTAGAGAAATGACAGAGAGGTTTTCTGTTTCTAAGAAATGCAACTTGAGATGGGAATACTCTTTTTGTAAGTCTTGTGGAAGAATCGATGCAGATTATCTTTATAGCTACGATAAAACACAGTTTATTGAACGAGGTTATTCAGCAAGGCTAAATTATAGAGATATGACAAGGAAAATAGATAATTAAATTAAAACCGCGCCCCTGACCATGAAAGAAAGGATAAGACTACTCCACGTCAGGATAATATTTTCAAACGTTTCACAACTCTTGTCATAGATTTCTTCAAAGAAAAATTTGTATGGGCTAGATCAAGCAGAGTTAAGCATGATCCTGTCAGTACAGAACATGATAAACGTATTACTGAAAACTTTGTCTTTGATGAAGTATTAGGTCATCATGTTTCTCGTGCTGAATATGAGAAACAAGCTAAGTTTAACAGTGATACTTACAAACCAACACCTGATGAGATTCGACGTTTCCCAAGCCGTCCTAAGCACGAACGAGTCAATGCAGATAATAACATGGATTTTATACCGACTGTTTCAACAATAAATGATAAAAATCATACTCCTCGTTTAAGGCCACCTACACGCCGTGGCCTAGATAAACTATAGAATAACTTATATTGCTGTTATGCAATTAGTAACACAATTTTGTTTATTCATATTAATAAGATCGCATCTGCATAATCATTTAATAGCCTCTATATATTTTATGAAATCATTTTCCCATCCTTTTATTCTGATTGTTTTAGGGTGAGGCGCTCTAATCGTATGTTCTGGGAGGTCTGGATGGTATAATCTTACGAAATGTTTTTCTGGCAATCCATTTATGTTTTCAAACATTAAATCTTCATATAAAGACGTTAGTCGATAATCATATTTATGATTTGTGAAGAAAACACATATATCAGGAGTAAGAATATTAATTTCCTCCTTTAATATATAATCAAACGATGATATATCTCTAGCTAGCTCGGTATAATCTGGTGATCCGCAATCAACATCAAACCGATTCAGATTTGACCATGCAATTGCATATGGTTCAATACCAAGCGCTCGCTCTACTTTCCTTATGATATTCCAGAATGGACTGCTATAATATGATACGCCAAAATCGAACTCCTCATATGTTTCAAGCTGTTCATTAATATCGGGAGAGTTGCACCATCCATAGGTTTCCTGTCCTATAACCATCAATTTATTATGCTGATGAAAATAATTTTTTAGCTTTAAAAGGAGGGGGCCATGTAAGTTATTATCTGAATGTTTTTCACGGTAATTATTTAATGCGTTAATGTTGTTGACATATAGCATATTAAGTCTTTTATTCATATTCTTTCCATTTTTAACTAATATCATAATAACATAAATAGTTATTATGATATTATTCGATTTGTAGACAGTCAACCTCTTTTTATAATAGGGTTATTATTTTTTATTTCATCATGGTTACAATAATCACATTCATTTATACTGCTAAAATAATATGAGCATGTATTTTTAAAACATTCTTCCTGAAAATTCCATCTACTACTTACACACGGCTATGCCCTAATACTGAATCAATTATTTCGTTTTAGCGTATAACTTATATGGTAAATTTAAATTTTCTAGTTTCGTTATAGATTATTTCCTTATGATAATTGATAATGATCACATCTTGAAATGTAGCATGTTATTTACAACCTATGATATTTGATCTTAAACGTATAATAAAACTATATTTTCAGCAGCAGCGCTTAGTGATTATTCCTAACAATCACTAAGCTGAGATATAAATTCAAGAGAGGAAACCAATGCAATAAAAAGTAAAACTGCCTCCTAAAGCATCTATGATTAGTTGTTCTCATCTTCACTAACTGAATAATGAAGAAAAAAATGCTCTCAGGCCAGTTATAGCTAAAAAACAAGTACCGACTTCCGGGAGTTAAAGTCCCGAATCCCGGTACTTAAGTTGATAGCTATTTTTCAAATAAACATGTAACTCATTCTTATATAATCCAGCATTGAAAGCTTCAAAATACCATTGAACGTTATTTTGAAAGAACATTTAAATTTGACACTTTGAACCAATCCCTTAAAATAAAATATATACACAATCCACTAAAAATAAGAGGAGTCAACATGACAGACCATATAAAAAAAGAACCGGAAGATGAAACAATTATTGATAGTGCTAAAATTTACGATGCGCTTAGAAAAAATTATTTTGATAGATGCTTCCTTTCTTCTTACTTAGATGAAAAAATAGATGATAACTTACATCCTTTCAGTGACGAAGCATATAATAAAATGAAGTCCTTGCATGATGAAAGAGATAATCTTAATTTTAAAAACAAAATGAAAGAGATTAAAAGGAATTTATCTACATCACAAAAAAAAGAAGTCGAAAAAATAATGAAAAACAAAATAAAATAATTTTTTAAATATCCAGCCATGAAAAACACTTTCTCCGATGAGATAAAGATCATGACTACTTTCTTTATCTGAATATATAGAAGCCTACATTGACTTCTATATCCCATTAAACCTATTAAATATTTTTAACTTCCAATATTCAGAACCTTCCTCTTTCTCTCGAAGATTGGCCTCAAGATTCTTCATGATTAGCGCTTTTACTCCTTGGTTATGTGCTGCCATTACTTTGTTAAAGAGTTCTTTTTCATCTATATCTTCCCGTTTTACTTTTTCTGTTCCATTCACTTTTTTGTAGTAATCGAAATCATCGAATAGATTGTTTATTTGTATTTTAAGTGCCTGTCCCACACACTTTTCATTTTCAATGATCATTACCGCTTCATTATGAAATCCATATGCTATTTCGTATATGAAATCGCAATATAATGATAAGACCGTGCAAATAGCAAAAGACATTGATTCATTTTTTTCGTATAATACCACATCATTCATATCATATTCCTCTTGTAATCGATGTACAGCCCCATTACGGGGCCACATAATCTAAATCAGTGAGTAGATAACAACTCTGCCCATGATTTCTTAATCTATTTTTATTTTGATATTATTTACAATACTCCCATGAATGCCGGACCAGACGTTCCGCTACCTCTTCAAAGTTTACTTCTTCAAGCTTTCCTTCCAGACATTCACATTGGATAATGATGTAAAAATTTTTACTGATATGCTCAATAACATTGCCGATGAAAACACACATAAAATCCGCATCATATACCAAGTATGAGACATTATCAGAGGCCATATCCTGCATAACCTTCCAACTAGCCTCAAACGAACGCTCTGCAATATTATAAAACGTTTCTGTAGATACACTTTTAATTTCAAAAATTTTACTCATGGTTACGCCTCACTATTAAATGATATTTGTTTTCTTTTTTATTTTTTCGCCCCATGAATGAGGCTAAAAGTGATTTATTAAATAACCTTTTTATCTTCGTTTGTGATTAACACGTAATGTTATCAACACCACCTCCTTATCAACCATTTTTACTGAATGCCCTTGTTCAAAGTACTCCCATCTGACTACCTTTTTAAAAGATGCGCTTGCATTTTTGATACAATCCTTATAAATACTATCCATGAATGCATCATCCTCCATTAACATCTCTGCTTCATCGGGTCGGACTTCCTTAAGCGTATTCATTTTCATTTCATAAAACAAACCTGCCATATGCATAAATACTTTTTGAGATTCTTTTATCAGTTTTTCACTCATTTCATTACCTCTTATTTTATATTACAGTCTGTTTATTTGCGCTGATTTCTATTCTTTTGTAATAAAGAACATAATCATCACCATTAAAGCATTTAATCAAAAACTCATGATAACTACTTAGTATAGTTTTAACCTCTGGAACTGATATGTATTTAATCTTTATCTCTTCAGCACTTTCAAACCATTCCTGTAGCGTGAGATTAATAATATCCATTATGAATATCTCCCTGTAAAATCCATCCTTCATTTTTTTCAGAAATTCATCATCACTTAGATTAAAGTATAAGTAATGTATTAACTCGTTATAGGTATTTACAACATCAGTAGCAAAGTTTGCTGTCTCAGCATTACTTGCGGATATTTTAACGGGTATTTCATTCCAGCCTAAACATTTTTCGTTCATATTTTCCTCTCTCATTAATAGTTAGTACGATACGCAGAGTAAATAACTCTCAGATTCCTTCTCACCTCATCCAAGAACAGATAATATTCTTTCCCTTTATTATCTTTCATTGATTCAGCAAACTCTTGTTTTGTTCGTTCGATCACTTTTCCAATCACTTCTTCAATATAAAGTCGGTCTTTAAAATGACGCTCATAATCATTTCCCATACAATCAATCATGACCTGAAGATGTTTTCTAAAGTTATTTATTGCCATTTCCATAAATACTTCTGTCTCATCATTCGTAACAGTCACCACACAAGGCAGTACGTTTTTACTTTTCATCTTAACCTCTCATTATTTAATAAACTTTTTTAGATATGATTGCGAGAATCAGAAATGATTTTGTAAATCCATTCATCAATCTCACTTTCAATAAATGCTATAGAGCGCAATCCGGTTTTTACTTGCTTAGGAAATTTACCCGCTCTTATTAAGGTATATATCCACGTTTTACCAAACCCTGTTCTTCTTTTTACTTCTGGCAAACGAATCAGTTTCGGATGTTTATCTGTTTTGTTTTGAACCATATTATCTCCTGTTTTTTTTACGTAATATCTTGGATATTTCGTTTTTTAGTATGTTGTTCGATGGAGATAATTCTAGGATTTTGGCTGGTTCTAAACTAGGGATGTTCACCAAGCGTGAGTTTCGCGGAAATTTTTGGAGGGATACGCTTTTTAGGGATGTTCGCAGGTTGTGAACATCCCTTGTGTTTACTTTTTGTTTTTATCCGAGGATTTATCGTTAAGTGTTATCACATCAACGATACCCCAATCCTTCAACATATTGTTTTTAATATAGAAATCATTTAAAACCTTGAAGTACTCATCGTTATCAAGATAACTTTTCGCGTAATCATAATCAGTATCTTTGATGTTCTCACTACTTCTGACCCCATTATTACCATGCAGGATGTCAGCTAAAATGGTGAAAGGTATGTTCTTACCTTCGTTGTAGAGCTGTTCCCATGAGATCAAATCCATCAAAGGGATGACTTTGTAATCAAGTATCCTTTCAAAGGTCTTATGACCAAACCGAAACCTTCGTTTAGGTGGCTTAGGCGTTTTTAGGTGCTTTTGCCATAGAGCAATCAGTACTTTCAGATGTTCTGCAAGATCGTCACTGCTGGCTTCTTCCAAGTCAATTTCAATCAGCATCTTGTTAGCCGGGTTCATCCCTCCCTGTTTCAGATACTCAGAGATGTAGTCCGAACTCACTGCAACAGGGTCTGTTTGCTCTGAAGTCTCCAGCCGATACATAGCCCGCCCATAGTTGAACAATGCGCCTCTGGTCATCGGCCTGACAGCATAGCTATGTGACAGTCTGTGATTGTCTGAAATCCAGTCCGATGTAAGTATCACATCACCGCATCGGATTTTGGCATCATGGTATATCGCTTGCATTTGATTACTTTTGCCTGCTGTTTCCCATTGTTGCCTCGTTTTGTAAGCAAGCATCCGTCTTTCAAGCTCAGCATAGATTTGTTCTAGGGTGAGGTCTTTCAGGCCATCATATCGGCGTACATCAAACCAAGATAACGCAGTCCTGATTTCTTCCATTTCCTTTTGTGTAGTCATTGTTCTACCAATTGCTTTTATGTTTCATAAAAGTTAACCCATTCAACATGATAGAGAAAGTGAAAAAGAGGGGCGGGTTTTCAAAATGGTGTGAGAGCAGAGAAGTGTTCTTGGATGTAAGAGCGTTCATCTTGACTAAACATTATTTCTTTAATAAAAAATAAATAATTGTTTTATATCAATTAATTTAATAAAAATAACGACAACATTATGTTGATAATTATAATCAAACAAGGTTCGTATAGTTAGATGGTTATGGCAACAACAAATTGATTTTAATTGACATTTTATTGATAAGAAAGCAATAATGATGGTAAATATGTTGGTAAAAATATGGCTATATTTAACAAAGGCAGTAATAACAGGAGATGTAGATGAAGTTCGAGTCCAGTCAGAGGAGCCAAATTTGAAAAGCCTGCTTTTAAGCAGGCTTTTTGCTTTTCTGCGTTCAGTAAAATTGTCGGGTGACGCTCCGCTTACCCGACCTACAAAAACATCGAATCGTAGGCCGGGTAAGGCGAAGCCACCACCCGGCAAAAGCCGCACTATCCGTTCACACGAATTGGCGCCGTTGCCTCCACCAGCCACGGCCGCGCATCGCTGTCCACCCGGGGTGAAAGCGCCTCTCGTACCTGCTGGTGGTACTCATCCAGCCACTGTTTTTCTGACTCGCTCAACTGATGCAGCTCCACCTGGCTTAAATCGATTGGGATCAGCGTCAGCGAGGCAAACTTACAAAATCCCGGACGGCTTTCGACAATCTCCACCTGGTTTTCAATGCGAATACCGTGGCTATCGCCCAGGTAGTAACCCGGCTCAATGGTCATAATATTGCCCGCCACCAGCGGCCACGGGTTGACCTTTTGCGCAAAACGGTGCGGGTTCTCGTGGATCAGAAGCTGATGCCCTACGCCATGACCGGTGCCGTGGTCGTAATCCAGTCCCAACTCCCACAGCGGACGGCGCGCAAAGGCATCCAGCTGGTGCCCCTGAGTGCCGGACGGGAACTGAAGGGTAATCAGCGACAGGAAGCCTTTAAGCACTGCGGTGTAGTGCAAACGCTGCTGTGGATCGACCTTTCCCCAGGCCAGGGTACGCGTCGCGTCCGTGGTGCCGTTGCGGTACTGCCCCCCGGAATCATTCAGGTAAAAGTGGTCGTGGCCGATGGGCTTGTTGCTGGCCTCGCTTGAGTGGTAATGGCACATCGCCGCGTTACTCGCGGAAGCGGAAATGGTGGCGAAACTCGGCTCGACAAAGCCAGGCTGTTGCAGGCGGAACGCAAGCTGTTTCGCCTGCACGTCAAGCTCGGTCAGCGGCATTCCCGACGCGGCCCGCTGAGGAACTTCCCGGCTCAGCCAGGCCAGGAAATTCACCCATGCCGCACCGTCCTGGTGATGACATTCACGATAGCCCGCCAGCTCCACCGGGTTTTTCGTAGCTTTCATCAGGGTGATCGGGTCGGTCTGCCAGATAATTTCCCCCTGAGGTTCAACCGCAAAGCGTAACGCCACCGGTGCGGAATCGGGATCGATCATGACCCGCTTACCCTGCGCAAGCTGCCTACAGCGCGGGATAAAGGCTTCCTGAGGCGCAATCGTGAAGGCGTTCCGCACGGCATCCGGCAGCGCATTCAGCTTGCTGTCATCCACAAACCATTCCACCGCACCCTCGCGGCTCAGCAGGGCAAACGACAGAGGCACCGGGCAAAAGGGGATATCTGAGCCCCGCACGTTCAGCAGCCAGGCGATATTGTCCGGCAGGGTAACGGCCAGATAATCCGCGCGGTGCTCTGCCAGCACGGCGGCGGCGCGCTGGCGTTTGGCGGCGCTGCTTTCGCCGCTGATGTCTACAGGCATCTCGCGGATAAGCCCTGCGGGGGCGGCAGGGCGGTCAACCCAGAGGGTATCGAACGGAGAGCGCGCGAGCGGTACCAGTTCGCACGGCGTGGCCGAGAGCCGCGTAAACTCTGCATTGGTCATCAGCAGCGTATCAAAGCCGATGCGCGTGCCGGCCGCAACGTTTTTCGCCAGCCACTCGGCCAGCGGCTCGTTGTGCAGATGGTGGATCTCCACCTCGTGGAGATTGACCTGTACGCGGGCCTGAACCTGATAGCGTCCGTCAACAAACAGCAGCGCTCTGTCTTTCAGTACCAGCGCCAGCCCCGCCGAGCCGTCAAAGCCCGTCAGCCAGGCCAGCTTTGCATCATACGGTGCGCAAGATTCGCTCTGCCAGGCATCGGCGCGCGGCACAATCATCCCGTCGAGCTGATTGTCCTGTAGCCACTGGCGCAGGGCCGTAAGCGGTGATGTGGTGTGCATATTGTGTCCTAAGTATCACCTAAACGGTGGCTCATTGAAGGTGCGCAGCTTGCGGGAATGTAGTTTGTCACCCTCTGCACGCAGTAAATCGATGGCGCGAATTCCAATCTGAAGGTGCTCTGAGATCGCCCCTTCGTAGAAACGGTTCGCCTGACCCGGCAGTTTGATCTCGCCGTGCAGCGGTTTATCGGACACGCACAGCAGCGTGCCGTACGGGACGCGGAAGCGGTAGCCTTGCGCAGCAATGGTGGCGCTTTCCATATCGATCGCGACCGCACGGCTGAGATTGAAACGCAGGGCGGAGGCGGAATAGCGAAGCTCCCAGTTACGATCGTCGGTGGTGACGACCGTACCGGTACGCAGGCGCTGCTTCACCTCTTCACCCGGCATGCCGCTCACCTCTTTGGTGGCGTCGTACAGGGCGCGCTGTACTTCAGCGATACTCGGGATAGGAATGTCCGGCGGCAGAACCGCGTCAAGAACATGGTCGTCACGCAGATAAGCGTGGGCGAGGACATAATCACCAATCAGCTGGCTTTCACGCAGGCCGCCGCAGTGGCCGATCATCAGCCAGACGTCCGGGCGCAGAACCGCCAGATGGTCGCAGATGGTTTTCGCATTCGACGGGCCAACGCCGATGTTAATCAACGTAATGCCCTGACCGTCGGCGGTGACCAGGTGCCAGGCGGGCATCTGGTGCTTTTTCCACGCCAGGTCGGAGATGGCCTCTTCCGGTGCTTCGGTTTCGGCAGTGATCCAGATCCCGCCCGCGCAGGAGAGAGCGATGTAAGGGCTGTCCGGGTCAAGGATCTGGCTACAGCCCCAGCGGACAAATTCGTCTACATAGCGGGTGTAGTTGGTAAACAGTACGAACGGCTGGAAATGTTCGGCTGGGGTGCCGGTGTAGTGGCGCAGGCGTGCCAGCGAAAAATCGACACGGCGGGCATCAAAGTGCGACAGCGGTGAAAACTCTGCCGGGTGATAGATCCCGTCCGCCGTCTCATCGCCAATCTGCGACAGCTCAGTGGTCGGAAAATGGCGGGTCAGCCCCGCGCTCATGGAGCGATCCAGCGTCAGCGCTGAGCCGTCTATTACGTACGGGTAAGGGATCTCGTGCAGGGACGGTTCAACGCTGATATGCGCGCCGTAATCCTGATACAGCAGGGTAAGCTGCTCTTCCAGATAGGGGCGGAACAGCGCAGGACGCGTGATGGTCGTGCTGTAACAGCCGGAGTGGGTGAAACGCGCATAGGCGCGGGTTTTCGGATTGCTGCTGGCGCTGCCGTCCCAGGTGACAGAGAGCGATGGATAAACAAAAAGGCCCTGGGTTCTGGCCTTTTCATCGGGAAGTTTCCCTGTTTCGATATAGTCACTGATGGCGCTGCGTAGTGCATTGACGGACTGTTCATACAACGCGTCGAGTTTTTCCAGCGCCTGAGCCGGGGTCAGGCTGGAGCCCTTATTATTCATGTCTGTCTCCTTGTTCCACAGGTGTGCGGCTATACCCGATAGTATGTCACACGCCTGTGAAACAAAAGTGAGGAGATCAGCTGTGCGCGGTTTCCTTCATCAACAGGGCGGTGGCAGCAGAAAGCAGGCAACCTGCCAGCAGATAAATCGCCACGCTATGCCAGTTCCCGCCGGAGAACGTCACCAGCGCGGCGGCGATAAACGGCGTAAACCCGCCGCCGACCACGCTCGCCACCTGATATCCCACGCCCGCGCCGCTGTAGCGGTAGCTTGCGCCAAACAGCTCGGTAAACATCGGCTGCTGCACGCAGACCACCATATCGTGAGCGATGTTCGCGAGCATGATCGCGAAGAAGACAATCCAGAAGACCGACTGGGCCTCCAGCGCCATAAAGAACGGCCAGGCGCTGAGTGTGCCGATGAGCGCCCCGGTGATATACACCCGTCGACGGCCAAAGCGATCCGCCAGCCAGGCGAAGCAGGGGATGGTCAGGCAGCTGATCCCGCCCACCACCAGGCCAATGTTCAGGAACAATTCCCGCGGCAGGCCGAGGTTTTGCGTGGAGTAGTTGAGGGCGAAGGCGGTGACGATATACATCGTCAGCAGTTCGCACAGGCGCAGGGCGATAATTTTCAGAAAAGCGCCAGGGTGCTGCACCAGCGCTTCCATCACCGGCAGCCGTTTTTTCGCGACCGGTTTTTCGCGTTGCTGCTGCTCAAACTCAGCCGACTCTTCCATGCCGTTACGGATCCACAGGGCCACCACGACCAGCACAATGCTGAAGATAAACGGAATACGCCAGCCCCAGCTCAGGAACTGCTCGTCTGTCGTGAGCTGGCTTATTAGCGACACCAGGCCCGTGGAGAGCAGCAGACCCACGCCATAACCTACCTGCACGCCGCTGCTGTAGAACGCTTTCTTGTTCTTCGGCGCGCTTTCCACGGACAGCAGTGCCGCGCCGCCCCATTCGCCGCCGACGGCAAAGCCCTGAATGGCGCGCAGCGTCACCAGCAACACCGGGGCCCACCAGCCAATCGATGCAAAGGAGGGCAAAATACCGATCAGCGCGGTGGCAATGCCCATCATCCAGACGGTGAGCATCAGCATGCGCTTACGGCCAAGGCGATCGCCGAAGTGGCCGAAAATTATCCCGCCCAGCGGACGAAACAGAAAACCGACGCCGAAGGTGGCAAACGCAGCAAGCGTGCCCATGGCGGGGCTGATCTGAGGAAAGAATTCACGGTTAAAGACCAGCGCAGCGGTAATACCGTAGAGCAGAAAGTCATACCAGTCGACGACGGCGCCTGCGAAGCTACCTAAAGCGGCGCGGCGGGCGCGGTTAAGCGAAGGTGTCTCCTCGTTGCGGCGAGCGGAGATGAGGGTGGAGTCCATAGTTGTCCTGTCTGTACTGATTTTTAATTATTGGTATAAGAAAAGGTCACTCACGTTGCAGCCGTCATATTGACGGAACGTATGAGACTACCGCGACAGACGGCCTGAGAAAACGTTTTTATCTTTCCTGAAAGCGCAGAATCAATAAATTTCATCTTATCGGGTCCCAATATAAATCAGCCTGTTTGGTTCCGGTTAGGGCTGAATGGTTTACAGTAATAATGATCGCTGTGTGACGTAAGCTGAGGGAATTACGATGCAACGCCTCTTTCCTGCACTCTGGGTAGTCCTGTTTTTGGTGGCTTCGCCGCTGCATGCGGAGCCAAAAGTCTACGGCGAACAGCGCATCCACCGCTGGTGGGATGCGGTAACAGACGATATTTCCCAGACATGGGAGCAGCCGGATCGTTACGATCTCTACCTGCCGTTTCTGAGCTGGCATGCCCGCTTTATGTATGACAAAGAGAAAACGGATAACTACAACGAAATGCCGTGGGGCGGCGGACTGGGCGTTTCTCGCTACAACGACGAGGGCAACTGGAGCGCACTCTTTGCCATGATGTTTAAAGATTCACATAACGAGTGGCAGCCCGCGATGGGCTACGGCTGGGAAAAGGGCTGGTATCTGGATAACGCAAAAGATTTCCGTCTGGGGCTGGGGGCCGCCGCGGGGATCACCGCGCGCGACGACTTTGCCAACTATGTCCCGCTGCCGTTTATCTTCCCGCTTTTCTCTGCCGGATATAAGCGCGTCACCGTCCAGTTCACCTATATTCCCGGAACCTACAACAACGGCAACGTGCTGTTTGCCTGGCTGCGCCTGGGCTTTTAAAGAGTGATCACTTTTTTGGCCACTGCGTTGGACAGAATCAGCAGCGAAAACAGGACCGACGTAACAAAGGTGAGCACAATCAGAGCAAGTTTGGTGCTCAGGGACGTTACCGGAATGAGCGCCGTCAACAGGTGAAACACCGAGTAGTGCATGATATAGACCCCGGTCATCGTTTTGCTAATGGCGGCCAGCACGGACTCTTTAAACTCCGCATTGCGGCGAAAACGTACGCCGTTGGCCGCAATCACCAGGGCAATAATCAGGATGTAGATTTGCGATCCGGTGAGGATAAAGGCGTTTCTGTCCGCTTTAAATAGCGCAAAAAAGAAATGCCGTTCGTAAAACCACGTGAAGAGATAGATAAACGGTATGGCAATCACCGCTGCCCTGACCACATTTTTGCGGCCGATCCACGCCGCAATCTGCGGATCGCAAAAGAGCTGCCCCGTCAGATAAAACAGCAGCCACGTCCACAGGCGATACTGCGGCGACAATGA
>OKWS01000077.1_pt1 | contig 64950 bp, 66 predicted proteins | sample 1607061 | NCBI WGS metagenome assembly OKWS01 (sample SAMN07501040, study PRJEB24779) | human gut metagenome | isolation source: stool | host: human infant | place: USA: Pittsburgh, PA | reverse complement strand
CATCCGTAGCTCAGCTGGATAGAGTACTCGGCTACGAACCGAGCGGTCGGAGGTTCGAATCCTCCCGGATGCACCATATTCTCCTCAGTAACAGCAATCTCGATTGTTGCATGGTATGCGAAATTATCGCGAGTACCAGGAAGGATAACGTTGCGTCAGCAACGGCCCGTAGGGCGAGGCGTAGCCGAGTAATCCTCCCGGATGCACCATCTTCTCCTCAATAAAACTCTCCAATTTTCATCCCATCAGTACGACGCATTTTATCTCCTCGATAATCAACACATTTCTTATTGGCAAGTCGCTCTTTCCACTATAATTTATCCCTGTAGATCTACCTGAACCGGGTGTGATGAATGCAAGGAGAGAAATCAATGAAATGGTTCAAAGCAATACCTGCCTTTTGCGCAACGCTTCTGGTCGCCGTATCTCTGGCAGGCTGTGCCGGATCGTCCACCAAAGAAAGCACCGGCGGTTATATTGACGATACCGTGGTAACTACCAAGGTAAAAAGCGCGCTGTTTAACGAAAAAGATATCAAATCCTCAGAAATTAGCGTGCAGACCTTTAAAGGCCGCGTACAGCTGAGCGGTTTCGTATCGTCGGCTGAGAGCGCTAAACGGGCGGTAGAGGTCACCCGTCGCGTGCAGGGCGTGCGCGTGGTTGAGAACGACCTGCGAATCAAATAATACCGTTTTCGCTATCCCGAGTTGATTAAGGCGCCTGCAGGCGCCTTTGCTGTCTCTGGCTCCCCCGCGACAAAACCCGCCTTTTGCGATACAGTAACGTTTCCTTATCCGGTTTGTGAGAACACGATGTACCAACGTTACGCAGGACTGATTTTCGATATGGATGGCACCATCCTCGATACCGAGCCGACGCATCGTAAGGCATGGCGTGAAGTACTGGGCCGTTACGGTATGCGTTTTGATGAGCAGGCCGTGGTCGCGCTCAACGGTTCTCCAACCTGGCGTATTGCCCAGGCGATTATCGAGCTGAATCAGGCTGATTTAGATCCGCATCGTCTGGCGCAGGAAAAGACCGTCGCCGTCAAAGCGATGCTGCTGGATAGCGTACGCCCGTTACCGCTGATAGAGGTGGTAAAAGAGTGGCATGGCCGTCGCCCGATGTCGGTCGGTACCGGTAGCGAAAGCGCTGTTGCCGAAGCGCTGCTGGCGCATCTTGGCCTGCGCCACTACTTCTCCGCGGTGGTGGCTGCCGATCACGTGGCGCAGCATAAGCCTGCGCCCGATACCTTCCTGCTGTGCGCGGAGCGCATGGGCGTCGCACCGGAAACCTGCGTGGTCTTCGAGGATGCCGACTTCGGTCTGGAGGCGGCGAAGCGCGCGGGTATGGATGCTGTGGATGTGCGTCTATTGTGAGCGACGCGCTGTCGCTCCTGTCGCTTTTTGCCAGCAGCTTTTTAAGCGCCACTTTACTGCCCGGTAACTCAGAAGTGGTGCTGGTTGCTATGCTTCTTACGGGGGCAAGTCAACCGTGGATGCTGGTATTAATAGCAACAATCGGCAATAGCCTTGGAGGGGTAACTAACGTTATTCTGGGGCGCCTGTTTCCGCTGCGCAAGCAATCGCGCTGGCAGGAGAGGGCAACCGGCTGGCTTAAACGCTATGGCGCGGTGACATTATTATTGAGCTGGGCGCCTGTTATAGGCGATTTGCTGTGTTTACTAGCGGGATGGATGCGCATTTCCTGGGGACCAGTGCTCTTTTTTTTATGCCTTGGTAAGGCGTTGCGTTATATCGTCATAGCGGCGGCAACCCTTCAGGGCATGACGTGGTGGCACTAATTGGACTGATTGTTCAACCATTACAATTATGCTAATTCAAACGATTTCGACAGGCGGGAGGTCAAATTGATCCCGGATGTATCACAGGCGCTGGCCTGGCTGGAAAAAAATCCGCAGGCGCTGCAAGGCATTAAACGTGGGCTTGAGCGTGAAACGCTGCGCGTTAACGCCGACGGCACGCTGGCCACGACCGGCCATCCTTTAGCTTTAGGTTCGGCGCTGACCCATAAATGGATTACTACTGATTTTGCCGAAGCCCTGTTGGAGTTTATTACTCCAGTGGATGGCGATGTCGATCATATGCTGACTTTCCTGCGCGATGTGCATCGCTTCACCGCCCGCCAGCTCGGCGACGAGCGGATGTGGCCGCTGAGCATGCCGTGCTATATCGCGCCGGGTCAGGATATTGAACTGGCGCAATACGGCACCTCTAACGTTGGCCGGCTGAAAACGTTGTATCGCGAAGGGCTGAAAAACCGCTACGGCGCGCTGATGCAAACCATTTCTGGCGTGCACTATAACTTCTCGCTGCCGATGGCTTTCTGGCAGGCCAAGTGCGGCGTGGAAGATGCCGAAAGCGGCAAAGAGGCGATTTCCGCCGGTTATTTCCGCTCGATTCGTAACTACTACCGTTTCGGTTGGGTGATCCCGTACCTGTTCGGCGCGTCGCCGGCGATTTGCTCCTCGTTCCTGCAGGGTAAACCGACGACTCTGCCGTTTGAGAAGGCCGGAAACGGCATGTATTACCTGCCATACGCCACTTCTCTGCGTCTTAGCGACCTCGGTTATACCAATAAGTCGCAAAGCAATCTCGGAATTACGTTTAACGATCTGCACGAGTATGTGGCAGGATTGAAGCGGGCGATTAAAACGCCATCGGAAGAGTACGCTAAAATCGGTCTTGAGAAAGACGGCAAACATCTGCAGATCAACAGCAATATTCTGCAGATTGAAAACGAGCTGTACGCGCCGATTCGCCCGAAACGGGTGACCCGTAGCGGTGAAACGCCGTCCGATGCGCTGCTGCGCGGCGGCATCGAGTACATCGAAGTGCGTTCGCTGGATATCAACCCGTTCTCGCCGATCGGCGTGGATGAGCAGCAGGTGCGCTTCCTCGATCTGTTTATGGTCTGGTGCGTGCTGGCCGATGCGCCGGAGATGAGCAGCAGCGAACTGCTGTGTACTCGCACTAACTGGAACCGGGTGATTCTTGAGGGCCGTAAACCGGGCCTGACGTTGGGGATTGGCTGTGAAAGCGCGCAGTTCCCGCTGGCGCAGGTGGGTAAAGATCTGTTCCGTGATTTACGTCGCGTGGCGCAAACGCTGGACAGCATCCACGGCGGCGAGGCCTATCAACAAGTGTGCGATGAGCTGCTGGCGTGCTTTGACGATCCGGAATTAACGTTCTCAGCGCGCATTCTGCGTTCTATGATTGAAGAAGGGATTGGCGGTACCGGGCGTAAGCTGGCTGATGAGTATCGTACGATGCTGCGCGATGAACCGCTGGAAATTTTAAGCGAAGAAGATTTTATCGCCGAACGTGATGCGTCGGTCGCGCGACAGAAGAAAGTGGAAGCGGAAGATAGCGAGCCGTTCGAGGCACTTTTAGCACGACACGCGTAGTAAAAAGCGCTACAAAAGAAAAAGGCCACATCACTGTGGCCAAACTTTCATCTCTGATTCAGGGATGATGATGATAATAAATGCGCGTCTTTCATATACTCAGACTCGCTGTTGAACGAAGAGTTCATTTTATTTTAAAAAAAATCACTATCGGAGGTGAAGAATGCCGTTGTTAGATAGTTTCACAGTCGACCATACCCGAATGGAAGCGCCTGCGGTGCGCGTCGCGAAGAAAATGAACACGCCGCACGGCGATCAAATCACCGTTTTCGATCTGCGATTCTGCGTACCGAACCAGGAAGTGATGCCGGAGCGCGGTATTCATACACTGGAGCACCTGTTTGCTGGTTTCATGCGCGATCACCTGAACGGTAATGGCGTGGAAATTATCGACATTTCTCCGATGGGCTGCCGTACCGGTTTCTACATGAGCCTGATTGGTACGCCGGAAGAGCAACGCGTGGCCGATGCCTGGAAAGCGGCGATGGCTGACGTGCTGAAAGTCAAAGATCAGAATCAGATCCCTGAGCTGAACGTCTACCAGTGCGGAACCTACACCATGCACTCGCTGGAGGAAGCGCAGGATATCGCCCGCCACATCATTGAGCGTGATGTTCGCATCAACAGCAACGATGAACTGGCGCTGCCGAAAGAAAAACTGCAAGAACTGCACATCTAGTGCGCTTGTGTCGGCCCGGCCATCGCGTCGGGCCGCTCTCCGCTTATCATGTCGACAACGCTCTCCTTTTCCTTCCAGCACCGCGCTCTGGTGCCATTTGCCCATGATTACGCCCACGGCGATAGCGAACCAATGCATTGCCACGACTGCGCTCAGTTATTGCATATTCTCAGCGGCGTGGTTCGGGTGGAAACGCCGGTCGGATTCTGGGTCGTGCCGCCGGGGCGCGGCGTCTGGCTACCGGCACATACGCCGCACGCGTTGCGCATAACCGGCAATGTGGCCGCACGGACGCTATTTATCGATCCGCTGGCCCGTGCCGATCTGCCCTCTACCTGCCAGATCGTGCAGATCTCACCGCTGCTGCGTGAGCTTATCGTCGCGTCGCTGGTGCTGGAAGAGCGCTATTTCCCCGGCACCCGCGATGAACGTATCTATGAGCTGATGCTGGATGAAATTCGCGGGATGTCGGTATTACCTTTCGGTTTGCCGGAACCGCATAGCGATAGCCTGCGTCGGTTATGCCAGCGGGTGCGCGAAGCGCCCGGTGAACCGTGGGGCAGCCGTGAGGCGGCGCAAGCAGGCGGAATGAGCGAGCGTACGCTGAACCGCCATTTTCAACAGCAGACCAGCCTGACGTGGAGCGAATGGGTGCGCCGGGCGAAGCTGATGGAGGCGCTGGTTCGCCTGGCGCAGGGGCAGTCGGTACTACGGGTAGCGCTGGATCTGGGTTACGGCAGTCACAGCGCTTTTAGCGCCATGTTCCGCCGGGTCATGGGGACCGCGCCCAGCGACTATTTTCGCCCGTTGGATTAATCCCTGGCGTGAACGGCATTACACAACGCCTGTAACGACGCGCGGGCAACGTCATTATCAATGCCGACGCCCCATCGACTTTCGCCATTGGCAAAGACGCAGCGAATATAGGCAACGGAGCGGCTGTCGCTGCGCGCCCCGAGGGTATGCTCGTGGTAGTCCTTGATAACGAAATGACGTTTTAACAGCGCGCTCAGGCCGTTAGCGGCGGCGGATAACAAACCGTTACCACGTCCGTTCAAGCGGCGGGTTTCGCCATTCATCCGCAGCGCAGCCTGTAACGTCAGTTCGCCATCCTGCTGGCCGTCGCTCTGATAGTCGAGTAACGCCAGCGTCGGCTGCGCCAGCAGGCCGTAACGGCTGCGAAACAGCTGCCATAATGCGTTATGGGTCATTTCTTTACCATGGCTATCCGTTTCTTGCTGAACGTACTGGCTGAAGTCCTGCTGCAACGCCCGCGGCAGCTTAAGACCATGGTTCTGCTCAATCAGCCATGCGCTGCCGCTTTTACCTGACTGGCTGTTAACGCGGATCACCGCTTCATAGCTGCAACCGATATCCTGTGGATCGATAGGTAAATACGGCATTTGCCAGCGATCTCCCGGTTTACGGGCATCAAACCCTTTTTTAATGGCATCCTGATGTGAACCCGAAAAGGCGGTGTAGGCCAGACTGCCTGCCCATGGATGACGCGGATGTACCGGGAGCTGGTTGCAGTTCTCGACGATCTCTACCACCCGATTCATCTGCGTAAAGCGCAACTGCGGATCCACGCCCTGGCTATAGAGATTCATCGCCAGCGTGACCAGACAGACGTTGCCGGTACGCTCGCCATTGCCGAACAGACAGCCTTCAACGCGATCGGCGCCGGCCATTACCGCCAGTTCGGCGCTGGCAACGCCGGTACCGCGATCGTTATGCGGATGCACGCTGATACACACATCCTGGCGGCGCGAGAAGTGGCGGCAAAAATATTCAATCCGATCGGCGTAGACGTTCGGCGTGTTGACTTCGACCGTTGCCGGGAGATTAATAATCATTGGCCGTTCGCCACAGGGCTGCCAGATTTCCGCCACCGCTTCGCAGATTTCAAGGGCGAATTCCGGCTCGGTAAAACAGAAGGTTTCCGGTGAATATTCATATTGCCAACGGGTGTCCGGCTGCTGTTCGCAATGCTGACGAATAAGCCGGGTGGCGCGGGTGGCGAGCTCGATCACTTCGGCCTTTTCCATGCCGAAAACCAGCTCGCGAAACAGCGGCGCGGTGGCATTGTAGAGATGGATGGTCGCCTGCCGGGCGCCGCGCAGCGCTTCAACGGTTCGTGCTATGAGTTCTTCCCGCGCCTGAGTCAGCACCTGAATGGTGACATCTTCAGGGATGCGCTGCTCCTCAATCAGCTGGCGCACAAAGTTGAAATCGGTTTGCGAGGCGGAGGGGAAGGCGACCTCTATTTCTTTAAAACCGCACTCCAGCAACAGATCCCAGAACTGCAGCTTACGCGCGGCGTCCATTGGTTCGGCCAGCGCCTGGTTGCCGTCGCGCAAATCGGTGGAAAGCCAGCGCGGCGCGGTAGTGATTTGCCGCTCGGGCCAGCGGCGATCGGGCAGGGTGATAGGTGGATAAGGGCTGTATTTTTCGCAAGGATTGGTCAGCATGGTGTTCTCCTGTAGTCGGAGCTTTATCCTGCATGACATAACCCATCGGCGGCTTTAGCGAAATGGACAGAAGCTAGCGCGAAATGGACAAGGTCCGGCAATAAAAAAGGGATCCGCAGATCCCTTTTGTTAATACTTAGTGTGCGCCCCCGCCACCGCCGCCGGCGCTGAACGGCGGCCTGGCGAACCACACCAGGCCTAGCAGAAGGATAAAGATCCCCGCCGAAACCCAGAAGATTTCGTTGGCGGAGATAATCAACCCCTGGTTGGTTATCTGCTGGGCAATCCAGCCGGAAGCCTGCTGCTGCGTCATTCCCATACCCTGCAGCTGATCGTACATCTGCTGGGCGTTGGGGTTGAACGGCGTCACCGACTCGGTGAGCTGCGCATGGTGCAGCGCCTCGCGGTTGGTCCACATGGTGGTGGTAATTGAGGTACCGATGGAGCCGGCAAGGGTTCGGGTAAAGTTCGACAAGCTCGACGCCGCCGCCAGCCGCTCCGGCGGGAGGCCAGAGAGAGTGATGGTGGTCAGCGGCATGAAGAAACAGGCCACCGCAAAACCCTGGATAAACTGCGGCCAGGCCGATGCGCCGAAGTCCATTCCCGGTTCAAAGGTCCACGCGCGCCAGTAGAAGCACACCGCATACATAATAAAGCTGAAGGTCACCAGCCGCCGCATATCGAGCTTATGAGCAAAGCGGCCGATAATCGGCGACAGAATGACCGGGATCACCCCGACCGGCGCCGAAGCCAAACCGGCCCAGGTGGCGGTGTAGCCGTATACCTCCTGCAAAAGCTGCGGCAGTAATACAATGGCGCCGAAGTAGAGCATATAGGCCAGGCTGATACACAAACAGCCGATGGTAAAGTTACGCGACTTAAACAGCGACAGGTCGACTATCGGGTTATCGTCGGTCAGCTCCCAGACGATAAGGAAACTTATCGCCACCACCGCCACGATGGTCAGGATGATAATCTCGTTGGAAGCGAACCAGTCGAGCTCTTTACCGCGGTCGAGCATCACCTGCAGGCTACCGATCCCGATAATCAGCAACGCCAGCCCGACGCCGTCGATACGCCGCTGTTCGGTGCGGGTTTCGCGGCCACGCAGGGTCTGCAGCGTCATGAGAACCACCGCCACGCCAATCGGCACGTTGATGAAGAAGATCCAGCCCCAGTGGTAGTTATCGCTGATATAGCCGCCGAGAATCGGGCCGCAAATCGGCGCGACGATGACCGTCATTGACCACAGCGCCAGCGCGATTGAGCGTTTCGCTGGCGGGTAGTTGCTGAGCAGTAGACTCTGCGATAGCGGGATCAGCGGACCGGCGACGATCCCCTGAATCACGCGGAAGAAAATCAGCATCGTCAGGCTGTTCGACACCCCGCAGGCCCAGGAGGCGATAGCGAATGCCACCGTCGACCAGACGAAGAGTTTCACTTCGCCGACGCGCTTCGCCAGCCAGCCGGTAATCGGGATGGAGATAGCGTTCGCCACCCCAAACGAGGTGATGACCCAGGTTCCCTGACTCAGCGACGAGCCAAGGTTACCGGCAATGGTCGGAATAGCCACGTTGGCGATAGTGGAGTCCAGCACCTGCATGAAAGTCGCCAGCGACAGCGCAATGGTCATGATGACCAGTTGCGCGCCTTCGAGCGGTTTTTGCTGTTGCATTACGCTCACCCCGAATTATCCGGCGTTGGCCTGGATGATACCGTCGATCAGTTTATTCACCGGCTCAAGGCCGATTTCACGGGCATTACTTTCATAGACCGGCGAGCTACGTACCTGGCTTGCCAGCATCTCGCCTTCGCGATTGCTGGTGTCTACTTCAACCAGCGTCGACAGGCCAATGCGCAGCGGATGTTGCGCCAGCTGTTTAGCATCTATCTCGATACGAACCGGCAGACGCTGGACGACTTTGATCCAGTTACCGGTGGCGTTTTGCGCCGGCAGCAGGGAGAAGGCGCTGCCGGTACCCATATCCAGGCCGACCACTTTACCGGTGTACTTCACGTCATCGCCGTAGATATCGCTGACGATGGTCGCCGGCTGGCCGATACGCATATGGGCGAGCTGTGTCTCTTTAAAGTTGGCGTCAACCCACAGGTTGGTGGCTGGAACCACCGCCATCAGCGGGGTAGTGGTACCGATCTGCGCGCCAGGCTGCACCGAGCGGCGAGAAACGTAGCCGCTAATCGGGCTGACGATTTGCGTACGCTGCAGCGCCAGCCAGGCGTTGCGGACTTCGGTCGCCGCCTGCAGCACCGCCGGCTGCTGTTCCAGTTTGGTGCCCAGTACGATTGCCTGATTGGCGTTGTACTGTTGAATGGCGACGTCGAGTTCGGCCTGCGCGCTGGCGACGGTGTCACGTGCGTGCTGCAGCTCTTCGCGGCCAATCAGGTTCGCGGCGCCCAGCGGGATACGACGATTAAGGTCTGCCTGCGCCTGAGCGAGGGCGGTTTTTTTGACGTCAATATTCGCCTGCAGCTGCTTGCTGTTGATCATCTGCTGGCGAGTCTGGCGCACGCTTGCCGCCAGCTGGGTTTTGGCTTTTTCAAACGCCTGCTGGGCGTCGGTCTGGTCGAGGGTGACCAGCGGATCGCCTTGTTGCACAAAGTCGGTGTTGTCGGCCCAGACCTTAGTCACGCTGCCGGAAACCTGCGCCATGATCTGTACCTGGTTCCCTGCCACATAAGCGTCATCGGTCTCTTCATAATGACGCAGGACTAAAAACCAATAAATGCCGTAGGCTACGGCCACAATAACAAAGAGCAAGGTCAGGAGCAGAAGGGCGCCTTTGCGTTTCCCTTTCTTGCTGCCTGATTGCTGCGGAGTTTGGTTCGCCGCATTTTCGCTCATCTGATTCTCCACAATTTTACATTCTTATTATTTCACATCGGCTGAGCCGACCTGTTTACCAGAAAGGCCAGCAGAAGATCTGCTGGCCTGACCGTGTTCCTTGCAACTCAAAATATTGTGCGGCTCCGTGCTTAGCGCAGGGATCCCGCCAGCGCGCCGTCTTCTTCCATTTGGTCGAGGCGGCCAAGCAGTTTACGGGTGATGTGCTCCAGCTGGTCTTTTTCCGCGGTGCTTAAAGAAGACCACAGCTGGTGTAGACAGTTGTGCTGCGGAGGTAATACCTCGCGCAAGAATTGATGACCTTTGTCGGTCAGCTGCAGGTGCAGGCAGCGACGATCGTTATCGCTTTCACGACGTTCGATCCAGCCGCGTTTTTCCAGTTCGTCGGCGATGCGGGTGGCATTAGTGCGTGACGAACCCAGCGCGCAGCTCAGCTCGGAAGGTTGAATGCTGTGATTTTCCTGAGACTCAAGCGTTATCAGCGCCATAAATAATGTCTCGTTAATCCCTTGCGCTTTCAGCATTTTGTTACGGTTTTCCAGCAGCTTACCCTGCATGTGCATACAGAGACGGGTGAGGAGAATCTCCTGGAAAGGGAAATCTTCATGGCGGCTGGCGCGGAATTTGAGCATCTGCTCAATGGGAGTAAACGAACTATCCATTTGGGTATAACCTCATTAATTACAGCCGATATAATAACTATTGTGACAAATAAAGCAAATGAATTATTGGTCACTATTAATACTTAAAATCTCCGGCGAGTCGCCGATTTTCCATGCCAAACCATAGGCTAAAGCGCTGAGTTGCGTAGGGATAATAATGCTGTTCGCCACCTGTAAGCTCAACCTGAACGCGACGAAACCTACCCGTGTTGGTAGTCACGGGGGCTGACGTCAGGGAGCAGGAGTTTCCATATTGGTGACTTATTGATAACGTTGGTGAAAATTACGCCTGGAAAGAGTTATTCACCTTAGCAGACGGCGTGATGGCTTCACAATCGCTAAAATGGGAAATCAGAAAATACGCATTTTTATGCATATTCGTTTCATGTTGGTACAGGGGAAGGCAGTCCCCACGGCGATAAAACGCCGCGGGGAGAGGGAGAGATTACTTCTGCGCCGCCAGCGCTTCTTTCACCCAGCCATCGAACAACTGCTGGTGGGCTTTAATCCAACCATCAACGTGGCCGTTGATGTCGGCTTCTGAAGCATGGCCGGCATGCATCATCGCGTTTTCAGCGTTGATATCGGCAATTGGCAGCTTCATCAGGCTAAACAGCTTCGCCGCCGCCGGGTTTTTCTCGGCCCAGGCTTTGTTGGCGACGATATGCATGGTGTTCACCGGGAAACCGTAGTTGACGCCGTTCGGCAGCTTGGTGTCGATATCTTTCTGTTCTCCCGGCAGGGAGGAGAACGGTACCTGCAGCCAGACCACATCTTTACCCGGTTTCAGCACGTCGCTGACCCAGTACGGCGTCCAGGTGTAATAAAGAATCGGTTTGCCTTCTTTATAACGGGCGATGGTATCGGCCATCATCGCCGCGTAGTTACCCTGGTTATGGACCACTTTATTGTTCAGCCCATAGGCATCAATCTGATGGTTGATGACCGCTTCGCAGCCCCAGCCGGGGGTACAGCCGGTGAGATCGGCTTTGCCATCGCCGTTGGTATCAAACAGTTTGGCGATCTTAGGATCTTTCAACTGGTCGATGGATTTAATGTGGTACTGCTCGGCGGTTTTCTTGTCGATCAGATAGCCCTGCGCCGCGCCGGTGACGAAGGTTCCTTCACGGTAGAATTTTTTATCGCCGCCCGCCGCCGCGTACATATCATCGTGCAGCGGTTGCCAGTTGGTGGCAATAAAGGTGGCATCGCCAGAGGCGATGGAGGTGTAGGCGACGTTATAGTCGACCTCGCTCGGCTTTTCGACGTTATAGCCCAGTTTCTCCAGCGCGCGGCTGACCAGAAGCGTCTGGAAGGTTTCTTCGGAAATAGTACTCTGCGCCGGTTTCACGGTGATGCCTTTACCCGGCAGCTCGGCAGCAAACGCGCTAGTCGTGACGAGGGCGGTAAACGCTGTGGCAAGGAGAGTTGTATGTCGCATCGTTATTCCTTCTCTTATTTACAGAAAGGGCGGGTAATCAGCCCCAGAGGTCCGGTGGTGTACCAGCGGCGGTTACCGCGGCTACGGGAATCGCGGCCGACGGCCTGCGTCAGGCGGTCAAGGATAATCGCGAGGATAACGATCCCGACACCGCCGACGCTCGCCAGCCCCATATCCAGTCGGCCAATACCGCGCAGCACCATTTGACCGAGGCCGCCGACGGCGATCATCGAGGCAATAACGACCATCGACAGGGCCAGCATCAGCGTCTGGTTGACGCCAGCCATGATGGTCGGCATCGCCAGCGGCAGCTGGACTTTGAACAGCAACTGGCGCGGGCTGGCGCCGAAGGAGCGTGAAGCCTCAATGAGGTCTGCCGGCACCTGGTTAATCCCAAGGATCGTCAGGCGGACAATTGGCGGCAGGGCGAAGATAATGGTCACCACCACGCCCGGAACGTTGCCGATACCGAACAGCATGACGATCGGCACCAGGTAGACGAACGCCGGCGTGGTCTGCATCGCATCGAGTAACGGGCGGATGATTTTCGCCGCCCGCGGGCTACGCGCCAGCCAGATCCCCAGCGGCAGGCCGATTATCATGCAGAACAGCAGCGCGGTCAGCACCAGCGCCAGGGTGACCATCGCCTGCGACCATGCGCCGATAGCGCCGATGGCTACCAGCGAGATCAGGGTGGCGATACCCATGCCGACGCTGGAGATCTGCCAGGCGATCAGCGCGAAGAGAATAATCGCCACCGGCGCCGGCATCCCCAGCAACAGTTGCTGGAAGGCGCTGAGAATATAATCCACCGGCACGCGGATCCCCTGGAACAGGGGACGGAAGTGCAGCACGATCCAGTCGATGGCGTGGGTAACCCAGCTATCGAGCGGGATCAGCGTTTTATGGAACGGATCCATAATATTGAAATGTTCTGGCTGCGGCGCAGGCGCGCTGTTAAGCCAGTCGGCGCCGCCGCCGTCAGCGGGCGCAGGTGTTGGGTTGCCCCAGGCGTCGGCAGACTGCGCCGCGTTATCCGCTGGCGCTGCGGTATCCCATGGGTTTGATTGATCAGCCATTGTTTGCCCCCTCGCGATCTAAAGCCTGTAGCAGCATGCGTTTTGAAATAATGCCGAGATACTGGTGCCCTTCATCCACCACCGGGACGGCGCACGGCGCCTGGCCAACGTGGGAGAGCAGGTCGCTGAGCGGCGTTTGTGCCTCCACCGCCTGCGGGGAGTCAATTAACGCCGCATCGAGCCCCTGATTTTCGCTCAGCGCGCTTTTCAGAGAGTCGATGGAGACAATGCCGACAAACTTATTACCGCGTTCAATGACGTAGCCATATTCACGGTCTTCATCCTGCAATAATTTCAGCGCCGAACGCGGGCCGAAACCGGGAGTTTTACGAATCAGGCCAACCGGGCTACGGCGGGCAATATCTTTAGCGCTAAATACCTGGCTAATATCGACGCCGCGGAAGAAAGTACGAACGTAATCATTCGCCGGGTTATTCAGAATTTCGTCAGGGGTGCCAATTTGCACCACTTCGCCATTTTGCATAATGGCAATACGATCGCCAATACGCATAGCTTCATCAAGGTCGTGGGAAATAAAGACAATGGTACGTTGATGCTTTGCCTGTAATTTGGTGAGCTCATCCTGCATTTCAGTACGAATTAACGGATCAAGCGCTGAGAAGGCCTCATCCATGAGCAGAATATCGGGGTTGATCGCTAATGCGCGGGCTAAGCCGACGCGCTGGCGCATCCCGCCGGAAAGTTCGTCGGGATAGGCGTGGGCGTAATTTTCCAGCCCCACCTGACGTAGCGCATCCAGCGCTTTCTGCTGGCGCTCTTCGGCGGAAACGCCGGCCAGTTCCATACCGAACGCGGTGTTATTCAACACGTTCATATGCGGCATCAGGGCGAATGACTGGAAAACCATCGCAATCTTTTTCCTGCGCACCTCGCGAAGCTCGGCATCTGAGATTTTGGCGATATCGACGCCGTCAATCAGCACCTGTCCGCGGGTGGGTTCAATCAGGCGATTGAGAAGGCGAACCATGGTGGATTTCCCTGAACCGGAAAGTCCCATGATGACGAATATCTCGCCTTCTTCAATGGCCAGACTGGCGTCTTTAACGCCAAGCGATAGCCCCGTTTTTTCCAGTATTTGCTCTTTGGTAAGTCCTTTTTCAATATATTTGAACGCGCGTTGCGGGTGCTCGCCAAATATCTTATAGAGATTCTTGATTTCTAATTTAATTGCCATGCAATAAATGATTTCCTGTCTTTAATTATATCGATATCGTACCTGGTGAAGATTATTACCTTTTTACACCCTAACATACTGAGATTCTGTGACAACCCTCGATGTGAATAGCTAGCCAAAATCTGAATAGGGATCTCTGGCTGAATTGCCCGTGATATAAGGGCTGAGCCATCATATACGGCTGGTGATATTTTTTGATTATGCATGAATAATGAATGGGAAAATTGGTGTAAATGAAGGAAATATGACACGAAAATGGCCAGAGGGTTATTTGTGTGATAATAGGAAATAATGTGAAATAGATCACTGGAGAATGTATCGATATATTCCCCAGCGATCGCGAGATTAAAAGTCCCAATCGTCGTCGGCGGTCGCTTCAGTTTTACCCATGACGTAAGAAGAACCGGAACCGGAGAAAAAGTCGTGGTTTTCATCGGCGTTTGGCGACAGCGCCGCAAGAATTGCCGGGTTCACGGCGGCCATTTCCGCCGGGAATAGCGCCTCATAGCCAAGGTTCATCAATGCTTTATTGGCGTTGTAACAGAGGAACGCGTTGACGTCGTCAAGCCACGGGCTGTCGGCATACAGTTCGCGGGTATAAGCCAGTTCGTTATCGTATAGATCCATCAGCAGATCAAAGGCGAAATTTTTCAACTCCTCACGCTTCGCGGCGCTGACGATTTCCAGCCCTTTTTGATATTTATAGCCAATATAGTAACCGTGCACCGCTTCGTCGCGAATAATCAGGCGAATTAAATCGGCGGTATTAGTCAGCTTGCCGCGGCTGGAAAAATGCATCGGCAACCAGAACCCCGAATAGAAGAGGAAAGATTCGAGGAACACGCTGGCGATTTTTTTCTTCAGCGGCTCATCTGCCTGGTAGTAATTGAGCATCAACTGCGCTTTGCGCTGTAGCGGAGCGTTCTCCTCGCTCCAGGCGTAGGCGGCATCGACATCTTTGCTCTGGCACAGGGTCGAGAATATCGAACTATAGGAGCGGGCATGCACCGCCTCCATAAAGCTAATGTTCGACAGCACCGCCTCTTCATGTGGAGTGAGAGCGTCGGTCATCAACGCCGGGGCGCCGACGGTATTCTGGATGGTGTCGAGCAGCGTCAGCCCGGTAAAGACGCGGATGGTCAACTGCTGCTCCTGAGCCGTCAGGGTCTGCCAGTGCGGAATGTCGTTGGACAGCGGCACTTTCTCCGGCAACCAGAAATTACTGGTCAGCCGGTTCCACACTTCGAGGTCTTTATCATCCTCGATTTTATTCCAGTTAATGGCGCTGATGCGCGATAAATGGGTCATCCTGTTCTCCTTACAGCGCGCAGGACACGCAGCCTTCGATTTCGGTACCTTCCAGCGCCAGCTGGCGCAGGCGAATGTAATACAGCGTCTTGATACCTTTCTTCCACGCGTAAATTTGCGCTTTGTTGATATCGCGGGTGGTGGCGGTATCCGGGAAGAACAGCGTCAGCGACAGCCCTTGATCGACATGTCGCGTGGCTTCAGCATAGGTATCGATAATTTTTTGCGGGCCAATTTCCCAGGCATCCTGATACAGCGCCAGATTGTCGTTAGTCATAAACGGCGCCGGATAGTACACGCGGCCGGTTTTACCTTCTTTGCGGATCTCGATTTTCGCCACAATCGGATGAATGCTGGAGGTGGCATGATTGATGTAAGAGATCGAACCGGTCGGCGGGATCGCCTGCAAATTGCGGTTATAAATACCGTAGCGCATCACGTCGTCGCGTAGCTGGCGCCACATCTCACGATCGGGCAGGGTAATCCCCGCACGGGCGAACAGTTCGCGCACCGTGGCGGTTTTCGGCTGCCAGTCACCCTGCAAATACTGCTGGAAATAGTCGCCGCTGGCGTAACGCGACTGCTCAAACCCGGCAAAACGCACGCCACGCTCGCGCGCCATTGCCATAGAGGTGCGCAGGGCGTGCCAGGTGACGGTGTAGAAATAGAGATTAGTGAAGTCCAGCCCCTCCGGGCTGCCGTAGGCGATCCCCTCGCGGGCCAGATAGCCGTGCAGGTTCATCTGGCCAAGGCCGATGGCGTGCGATGCGGCATTACCCGCCGCCACCGATGGCACCGAGCGGATATCGCTCATATCGGAGACCGCCGTCAGGCCGCGAACCGCTACTTCGACGGTGCGGGCGAAGTCCGGCGAATCCATAGCGTGGGCGATATTCAGCGAGCCGAGGTTGCAGGAGATGTCCTCGCCAACGGTGGCGTAATCGAGATTTTCGTCAAAGGTGGAGGCGCTATTGACCTGCAGGATCTCCGAGCAGAGGTTGCTCATATTAATGCGCCCGGCGATCGGATTGGCGCGGTTCACCGTATCCTCGAACATGATGTACGGATAGCCGGATTCAAACTGAATTTCCGCCAGCCGCTGGAACAGATCGCGGGCGCGGATCCAGCGTTTACGAACGCGGTCGTCGGCCACCAGTTGCGCATACATCTCGCTGACGGCGATATCGCCAAAGGCTTTGCCGTACAGTCGCTCAACGTCATAGGGCGAGAACAGCGCCATCTGCGCGTCTTCTTTCGCCAGCTGGAAGGTGATATCCGGAATGACTACCCCCAGCGACAGGGTTTTAATGCGGATCTTCTCATCCGCGTTTTCCCGCTTGGTATCGAGGAAGCGCAAAATATCGGGGTGATGGGCGTGAAGGTAAACCGCGCCGGCTCCCTGACGCGCTCCCAGCTGGTTGGCGTATGAGAAGGCGTCTTCCAGCATTTTCATCACCGGCACCACCCCGGAGGATTGGTTTTCGATACGTTTAATCGGCGCGCCCGCTTCGCGCAGGTTGGAGAGCAGGAACGCCACGCCGCCGCCGCGTTTTGACAGCTGCAGGGCGGAGTTCACCGCCCGACCGATCGACTCCATATTATCTTCGATACGCAGCAGGAAACAGGAGACCAGCTCGCCGCGCTGCTGTTTACCGGCGTTGAGGAAGGTCGGCGTCGCTGGCTGAAAGCGCCCGGCGAGGATCTCATCGGCCAGCTGTCGCGCCAGGGTTTCATCACCCTGGGCCAGGGTTAGCGCCACCATGCAGGCGCGGTCGGCGAAATGCTCCAGGTAGCGTTTGCCGTCGAAAGTACGTAAGGCATAGCTGGTGTAGAACTTCCACGCGCCGAGGAAAGTACGGAAGCGAAAACCGTGTTGATGCGCGTGGGCGAAGAGGGCCAGCACGAAACGTCGCTCATAGCGGGCCAGCACTGCCGGATCGTAATAACCTTCGTCGCTCAGCCATTGCAGTTTCTCCTCCAGCCCGGCGAACGGTACGCTGTTGGGGCGCACGTGATTATGGATAAATGCTTCGACCGCCTGTTGGTCCTTTTCCAGGGGAATACGGCCGTTGCTGTCGTATAAATTCAGCATCGCATTGAGGGCGTGGAAATCAGACGCCCCGGCGGTTACACGTTCTGCGGTTGTCGTTGCCAAAATTCGCTTACTCCTTTACGCACGTTGTCGATATCTTGCTGGGTACCCATCAGCTCAAAACGATACAGATACGGCACGCCGCATTTCTGCGCGATAACCTCTCCCGCCCGGCCATAGGCCTCGCCGAAGTTACGGTTACCGGCGGCGATCACGCCGCGAATCAGCTGGCGATTATGCGGATCGTTTAAAAAGCGGATCGCCTGGCGCGGCACGGCGCCTGCCGTTCCGCCGCCGCCGTAGCTGGGGACGATGAGAATATAGGGTTCGTCTACCTGAATTCGCTCGCGCTCGTTGAGCGGAATGCGCACGGCAGGCAGCGCCAGACGCTGCACAAAGCGATGCGTATTTTCCGAGCTGCTGGAGAAGTAGACGATGAGGCTCATAGGCTGGCCGTAGCCGCGGCGGGACGCAGGCGATTAATCATATCCGGGCGGAAGCCGGACCAGCGGGTTTCCCCGGCCATCACCACCGGTAATTGCTGGAATCCCTGCTCGCGCAGCATGTCGATGGCTTCAGGGTGTTGGTCGATGTTGACCATATCGAAGGCGAAACCGCGGCTCTCCATCGCGCGTTTGGTGGCATGGCATTGCACGCAGTCATTTCGAGTGTAAATAATAATGCGCATGATTCGTATTTCCATTTAAGATAACAAGACGGCGTAAAAAATCGTGCCGAACGTTATGGGCTTACTGTTCAGGAAATACTAGATGTAGTTATTTAAAACTTCAACCACGCAATATATAGAGTTTTTCGATAAGTTATCCCCCACCGACTAGCCTGGCGGGGGAGGGAAGTCGATACCCGAAAATTACATCCGCATCGCGACCGCAAGTCGGTTGAAGGCGTTCATCAGGCTGATGGCGAAGGTTAAATCGCTAATCTGGCGGGGGGTAAAATGCTCTTCTAAAGGCAGGTACACCTCATCTTCAGCGTGGCTGGCTGCGATATCAGTAACCGATTCCGCCCATGCCAGGGCCGCGCGTTCCGCGGCGCTGAAGTGGGCGCTTACGCGCCAGCCTGCCAGCGCATCGAGCTTGTCCTGGGCAACGCCGGCTTTGCGTAACGCTTTGCTATGCATCTCAAGGCAAAAAGCGCAGCCGTTAATTTGCGACACTCGCAAATAGACCAGCTCCACCATCGTGCTGCCCAATTCGCTTTTTTCCAGCGCTATGCTGGCCTGAACCAACCCCTTATAGATTTCCGGGCTCAGTTCGCTGTACGGCTGACGTAATGTGGTCATCTTGCAGTTCTCCTCTCTAAGACCCGGGCAAAATAGCACTATAATGGACTGCATAAGATAGCCATATTGTGATGAAAAAAGCAGACCATAATGGAAGCCAAAAAAGTGCCGCACTACCAGCGTATCGCCCGACAGCTGAAATCAGCGATTGAGAATGGCGAGCTGGCCCCGGGAAGCCGCCTGCCCGCGAGCCGGGTTTATGCGCAGGAGCTTGGCGTGTCGCGGGCGACGATTGAAAATGCCTGGGGCGAGCTGGTGGCCCAGGGCTGGCTGGAGCGTCGCGGCCAGGCGGGCACCTTTGTCAGCGAGCGCCTAAGCCCGCGGCAGGTCACGGCTCAGCGCCCGACGGCAGGCCAGGGATCCTCCGCGCCGCAGCCTTTTCAAATGGGGCTACCGGCACTGGATCTTTTCCCGCGCGGGGTGTGGGCGCGGGTGATGGGGCGGCGGCTACGGACGCAATCGCGCTTCGACCTCGCGCCCGGCGATCCCTGCGGCGAACCGGTTCTCCGTCAGGCGATTGTCGACTATTTACGTCTGTCGCGCAGCATCGAGTGCCAACCGGAGCAGGTTGTGGTTAGCGGCAACTATGCGGCCTCGATGGCGCTAATTTTGCGTACCCTCGCGCAACCGGGGCAGCATATGTGGATGGAGGATCCGGGATATCCGTTCATTCGGCCGGTGGTTAGCGCGGCGGGGGTCAATATCGATCCGGTACCGATTGACCAACAGGGAATGGATATCGACTGGGCGCAGGCACACTTTCCGCAGGCGCGCTTTGCGCTGTTGACTCCAGCGCATCAAAGCCCGCTCGGCGTGGCCCTATCGCTGGAGAGGCGCCGCCAGGTACTGCAGTGGGCGGCGCAGCGCGATAGCTGGATTATTGAAGATGATTACGACAGTGAATTTCGCTATCAGGGGAAACCGTTACCGCCGCTGAAAAGCCTCGATGCGCCACAGCGGGTACTGTACGCCGGGTCATTTAGTAAATCGATGTTTCCAGCGCTGCGCGTCGCGTGGCTGGTGGTACCTCTGCCGTTGGCGGCGCGGTTTCGCCGTCAGGCTGAATTGAGCCACTGTAATGTACCGACCTTATGGCAGCAAACGTTAGCGGACTACATCAATGAGGGGCATTTCTGGCGCCATCTGAAAAAAATGCGCGCCAGCTACGCGTTGCGCAGGCAGTGGCTGGAGTCGGCGCTGCAGGCGCAGGGTTTTCAGGTAGTACCGCAGTCCGGCGGGATCCAACTGGTGATGGCGGTGAAGGGAGACGATTGCGAGCAGGCCCGGCGCTGCCAACGAGCCGGGCTGGCGGTGCAGGCGTTGAGCGATTGGCGCATGCTTAGCCGCGGTGAGGGCGGGCTATTGATGAGTTTTACGAATATAACGTCGGCGGTGATGGCACGTGAAGTGGTAGGCGAATTAAAGCAAGCGCTGGCCAGCGTGGAATAACAAAAAACCCTGCGTACCATTGGAACGCAGGGTCAGACGCGTATTTGTTATCTTCACATGTAGTCTATCAATACTATTATCGACGCAAATTAAGCAAAACGCCAATAAATACCCCAACGGCGGCGGCCGCGCCAACGCTCTGCCAGGGTTTATCGCGCACGTAGCTGTCGGCGCAGCCGGCGGCATCCCGGGCGCGCTCAACGGTATCATAGGCCGCCTGGCGCAGGCGGGTATTGCCGTTCAGGCGGGCACGCGTCTCTTTGAGCAGTGACTGCGCTTTTTTGCGCGCATTCTCAGCTTCATCTTTCGCATCGCTGCCCCATGATTTCAGCACTTCTTCCAGCGTATCCGCTAATTGGCTGACTTCGTTATGAATATCCTCGGCGCTTTCATCAATATCGTTGCGGTTCACACGGTTAGCCATTGGTTTCTCCCTTTGTTCCATTCGAGTTATTAAGTGTAGGACATGATTTTGCATTATGCTTTTGCGGGAGTTTATGGAATTTTCTGAAAGCGCTGCTATTCGTGAATAAGGTAAGGTAAATGTGCGGTAAAAGATAACGAGGAATCAGTATGTATTTAAGACCCGATGAGGTGGCGCGTGTTCTTGAAAAAGCCGGCTTCACCATGGATGTTGTGACGCAAAAAGCGTATGGATATCGCCGTGGCGATAATTATGTTTATGTGAACCGCGAAGCGCGCATGGGGCGTACCGCTTTAGTTATTCATCCGGCGCTCAAAGAGCGCAGTAATTCACTGGCTGAACCTGCCAGCGAGATTAAAACTTGCGACCATTATGAACAGTTTCCGCTCTATTTGGCGGGGGATGCGCAGCAGCATTACGGCATTCCCCACGGTTTTAGTTCGCGGATGGCGCTTGAGCGTTTTCTGAATGGGCTGTTTGGCGAAGCTCAGCCGCAGATGTCTCACGGCTAAATAGTCAAATGCGGGTTGGTTGAAAGCGGGCGACTGGCAGCGGCCAGTCGCTGAATGACAAGGATCAGGCTTTAGCTTGCTGATAAGGGCTGACGCGGAACAGGCGACGGCAGAAGTCGAGAAAGTAGCCGTACACTGCGCCCATCATCATTGATACCAGAATGTTTGAACTGACCGCGGCGGCAATTTGATGCCAGTCTGCGCCTACCGACAGCAGAATCAATACATACACCGGTGACTGGAAAGTCACATATGCGACGACGTCAGCAATGTTTTTCATCCATCCCGAGGTGCTGATTCGGCGCGCCTGACGCATGGCGAAGTCGCGATAGAAGCCATAAGGCACCGCAATAATAATGTTGACCGGGATTGCGACCAGGCGTGAAGATAACGACTGCTCAAAGGTCATTCCGGAGAGGAAAATTTCGATCATCATATTGACAACGGTGCAGTAGACCACCATTGCAAAGGTGTCTGCTACCGCATGACGCAAGCGGGATTGAGCAGAGAACATCGGTATGCTCCTCGAAAAATGAAGTCAATAACGCCGAAAAGTGCGCATGGTGTAGCGGTTTTGGGCTGCCTGTTTTGATGTGTGTAGAGTATATCTCTGTGTAGTAAGTGACAACTAGCTATAAATTTTTATTTATCGCCTTTTTGTCGATAAAACACTCTGTGAACTGGCGTTTTGCTCAGCTTGCGCTACTTTTGTTCCTTTTTTTGATTATGTTGTTTAATATCAAATAGATATGATTTTGTTTTGTAAGGTGACGAGTAAGCATGACAGGGGAAGGGAGGTTGATAAGGCGGGCGCCTGATTACGTTATGTGATGCTGGTCACTATTGGCGTTATTTACTGTATGAATACCTTTTTATCAGCATTTACTGCTGTATGTAAATAATGGGTTTTATTCTGATTATGTGAATTTAAATTCATTGTCGCAAAGCTATTGGCATTCCCCACGGCGGGCGATGATTTTATAACTCACTGAAGTGGCTATAAATATAACATTATGAATATTATCATGTCGCACTATGCATTATTCATCTGCGCTAGGCTGTATTTATGTTCTATTTCGCTATTACCCGCCAATAAATTTCAGCGCGTTCATAGGTGTAATCCTGTACATATTTATTTGAATAAGCTAAGGCTGGAAATAAATATACATATCTATTAAACTGACCGGGTAATTCTTGTTTTATTTTTTCGATTTGGGATTTTTGATCTTTATGTCTTTTATGTTACAAAAACTGAATAATATTCGCTCACTGCGTGCTATGGCGCGTGAATTCTCCACTGACGTGCTTGAAGAGATGCTGGAAAAGCTCAGGATCGTCACTGAAGAAAAACGCGCTGAGCAGCAGAAGACGCAACAGCAGCAGGCAGAATATCAGGAGAAAATTAATACCTGGCTGGAATTAATGGTTGCTGATGGTATTTCACCTGATGAATTAGTGCTGCATGAAATGGCCCCGGCGAAAAGCAGTAAAAAGCGTAAGCCGCGTCCCGCTAAATATCGTTATACCGACCATACCGGCGCAGAAAAAACCTGGACCGGGCAGGGACGTATGCCGAAGCCGATCGCTTTAGCCGTCGCGCAAGGGAAATCGCTTGAGAGCTTCCTGATTTAAATCGAGCGTAGATTAAAACGGTGGGATTCCCCACCGTTTTACTTAGCAGACGCCGAAATCGCCTTCTTCGGTATAAGGCGTAACATCAACCGCTTTCAGAGTAAACTTTTCACCCTGCTCGTTACTTGCCTGAACGACGACCAGACTATCGCCATTCACTTCCACTACCTTCAATTTTGGCCCGCCGACGCGCGGTTGTACCAGATCGCCTGTTGCAAACATGGTGTTTCTCCTGTGCATTGGTCACAACTAAGAACCTAAACGATAGCTCAACGACGCTGACGGATTCAATGATCGTGCTGTTTTTTGTTAAAACAATGTGGGGGTGGATGTATTATCTTTGTTAATGGTTTTAACGGCGCTGCGGTGAAGGCAACTAACGCTGCCAGCGAGGAATGATTAAAAACAGAACATGGTCAGATAAGCGAATATGAAGTATATCATTTTACTTATTATTATAATTGCTGTGCTCTACGTCCATTATCGCGGAAAGGTTCGCTATCGTTTCTGGCGACAGCTTTCCGATCATTCAACTTTTACCGCGCCGCTTAATGGCTTTATGTACCTTTTTTCTCGCGTGCCAAATACGCCGTATCTACGCCCGGAGACTTTTCCAGAGTTGGCGATATTACAAAAGAACTGGCTGGTTATTCGTGAAGAGGGGATTAATCTGCAGCGTCTGGAGCAAATAAAAGCGGCGGAAAAATATAATGATGCCGGATTTAACTCATTTTTTAAAACCGGTTGGAAACGGTTTTACCTGAAATGGTATGAAGACGCGCATCCCTCCGCAAGCCAGCTATGTCCAAAAACGACCGAGCTGCTGCGTGGGATTCCTTCGGTTAAAGCGGCAATGTTCGCCACGCTACCCGATGGTAGCCGTTTGCCTCGCCACCGCGATCCTTACGCCGGGTCGCTGCGTTTTCATCTCGGGCTGGCGACGCCGAATGATGACCGCTGTTTTATTGAAGTGGACGGCGAACGCTACAGCTGGCGCGATGGTGAGGGTGTGCTGTTTGACGAAACCTATATTCACTATGCGGAAAATACCAGCGGTGAGAATCGGCTGATTCTTTTTTGCGATATCGAACGGCCCATGCGTTACCGCTGGGCGCAGAAGGTGAACCACTGGCTGGGGCGAAATTTAATGAGCGCCGCCGCCGCGCCGAACGACGTCGGCGACCGCACCGGCGGAATTAATCGCAGCTTCCGTTACATTTATCAAATCCGCATTATTGGCAAGCGATTGAAAAAATGGAATAAAACGGTTTATTACATCGTCAAATGGCTGCTCTTCGGCGGCATTGCGCTACTCATCTGGCAGGCGTTTTAACGACGGTTCCAGGGCATGACGGCCAGCAGGCGCGCCATGCCGCAGAAACCGGTGAGGCCAGCAAAAGTGAGCCCCGCGCCAACGAAACCACTCAGCAAGAAAAAGCCGCTGTTGACGGCGTAGCCCAGCACTACGCCCAGCAAAATCAGCGCTCCGGCGGCGATTTGCACCTGGCGCATTAGCGGCAGCGGCTGGGATTTATCTTCGACTATCGGCAACCCCGCCGCCCGCCACGCCTGAATACCGCCAGCCAGCAGCTTAACCTGCGCGGGCGCGGCGGCGGCGGCCAGAAGGCTGGCGTTATTTTGCGTGCGCGAGCCGGCCTGGCAGTGAAAAATGATGGTGTCGCCCGGCTGCGCATTGAGCGCCGCGCCGTGAGTTAATTGTTCTAATGGCAGCAGTGTCGCCGCCGGAATATGCTCGCGGGCGTATTCGTCGGCAGCGCGGATATCAATTAACCGCGCCCCCTGGGCGATAAGCGCTTGGGCTTCGTTGGCTGAAACGGTGGCGATAGTCATAAGGACTCCTTACGGGCAGTAAATGGTCTTCAGCGTGGCGATGACCTGCTGAACGGCGGGATGGGTAATGAAATAGCGCAGGCGCTGCGCATCGCGCTCGCAGTCGATTAGCCCTTCATCACGCATTCGTGCGAGGTGCTGAGAGGTGGCGGAAGGGCTCAGGCCGGTGATTTGCGCCAGCTCGCCTGCGGTTGTACGCGGGGCTTCGCAGAGCATGCACAGAATCAGTAATCGGTGGGGATTGCTCATCGCCTTCAGCAGGACAGCGGCTTCCCCGGCGCTGGCCTGCAGTTGTTGTGCTGTGGTCATTTTATTTTAGTATTTGCTAAATTTAGATTATTCTAAAATAAAAGATGACCCTTTACCAGTCGTATAAAGAACGGAGCTCACGCCTGCTGAGCGGCCCTGGCGATATGCTGGCGGGCGTGGGCAATGCCCGCGTCGCGGCCGTGCGGGCGAATATCCATCCCTTCGGCGTAGATAAATTCGACGTCGCTAATCCCCATCAATCCCAGCACCGCGCGCAGGTAAGGGGTGACCGCATCGCTGGGTTGCCCGTCATGGACGCCGCCGCGCGAACTAATGACCACCGCACGCACGCTTTCCACTAGTCCCTGAGGCCAGGTCTCGGTGTAGCGGAAGGTTTCCCGCGCCCGTGCCACCAGATCGAACCAGTTTTTGAGATCGGTTGGCACGTTGAGGTTATACATCGGCGCGCCGATCACCAGCAGATCGCTGGCCTTTAACTCGCCGATGAGTGAATCAGAGAGGGCGACGCCTTGCTGAATCGCCGGGCGCGGGTCTTGCGCGCCGCGCAGCGCGGCAAACAGCGCGCCGTCGAGTTTCGGCAAGGCGAGGGTGGTCAGATCGTGTTCGACGACCGAATCCTGATGACCGGCCTCGAGGCGGGTCTGCATATATTCATCTATTAGCTGGTTGGTTAGCGACGCCGGGCCGTTGATGCTGGATTTTAAAATCAAAACGTTACTCATGACGGACTCCTCATAAAGTTGATGGTCCGCAGGGTAACACTGTCTTTTTTTCTCCAGTAGTGACATTATTTTTTATCATTGTATCCATTCAGGAACCAATCAATGCGCAGTGATTTAAATGCGATCCCGGTATTTGTCGCCGTCGTCGAATGCGGCAACTTTGCGCAAGCCGCGGAGAAGCTGAACGTGACGCGATCCGCTGTCGGCAAGAGCATTTCCCGTCTGGAACAGCGGCTCGGCGTCGCGCTGTTCCAGCGCACCACTCGCCGGCAGGCATTGACCGAAGAAGGCGAGGTCTTTTATCTGCAATCCCGCCGGGCGCTGGATAACCTGCGGGATGCGGAAAATGAAATTCAGCGCGGGAAAACCCTGGTGCAAGGGCGGCTGCGAATCAGCCTGCCGGTGCTGTTTGGCCAGCGCTGCGTGGCGCCGATCTTGTTTCCTCTTAGCCAACGTTATCCGGAGCTTAAGCTTGAGCTGTCGTTTAGCGACCGTCAGGTCAATCTGTTTGAAGAAGGGTTCGATATGGCGATACGTATCGGCGCGTTGAACGACTCCAGCTTTCTTAAGGCCCGGCGTTTAGGCCAGCACGGCATGATTCTCTGCGCATCGCCGTTATATCTGCATAATCAACCAGCGCCGCAGACGGCGGAAGAACTGCACGAGCATCTTACCATCGGCTATCTCTACGCCGGGCAGATGCAGAAATGGCATTTGCGCGATACGCACGGAGCGGCGCTCGCGTTTCGCCCTCAGCCCGGACTGGCGATGGATGATTTCGCCGCCATCGCCGCGGCGGCAAAAAGCGGGCTGGGTATCGCCTGGCTGCCGGATTGGCTGGTGGCGGACGAGATAGCGCGGGGAGAACTCCAGCAAATATTGCCGTCGTCCGTCAGCGGCAGTTTTGCGATCAGCGCCGTCTGGCCGGAAGCGGTATGGGTGCCGCAGAAAATTCGCGTGGTGGTAGATGAACTGCTGGCGCGGCTGCCGCAGCAGTTAGCCGGTGGAGAAAACCAGGAGGATTCTTCAGCGTCAGGTTAATCCGGGCTTAAGGTATGCCGGCGATAATGACAGCATGATGACTGTGACGAGAACTCGCCATGAACCTGTTAGAAACGTTTAACCAGAACGCCTTCCTTACGCTGAATGCCGGGCCAGGTACGCCGGACAGCCTATTGCTACTGGCTCAATTCTCCGCCAGCTGGCTTATTCTCATTGTGCCGGCGATATTGCTGGGATTATGGTTCCTTGGCGGTCGTCAGGGGCATCGACAGGCGCTGTTTTGCGCCATGACGATTTTGATAGCGTTAGGGCTGGGGGTTGCCTGTGGAACCCTGTGGTTCCATCCGCGGCCGTTTATGATGCCGCTGGGTCATACCTGGATAAGCCACCCGGCGGATAACTCTTTTCCAAGCGATCACGGCACCGTAATGTTCAGCGCCGCCTTCGCGCTGCTGTCATTACGCCTGCGCGGCATTGGGCTGCTGGTGCTGGCGGCGGCGCTGCCGGTAGCATGGGCGCGTATTTTTCTCGGCGTCCATTTCCCGCTGGATATGCTGGGCGCGGCGCTGATTTCAGCACTGAGCCTCTGCGTAGCAAAAGTGGTCTGGCAACGGCTGGGGCAGACGCTGGTGGCGCTGTGCGAAGCGCTGAGCCGCCGTCTCTTCTCCTGGCTGCCGGCGCGCTTTACGCCGTAGTCACTTCCTTTGTACGCGCGCGGCCCGTCGATACAGCGTGCTGCGCGCGACGCCTAACGCCTGCGCCGCTTTACTCACATTGCCGTTAAAGCGGGCCAGCGTATCGGCAATCAGCTTTGCATCATGTTGTTGAAGCCCGCCCGGAGCGCTGGTTTGCTGCGCGCTTTGATACTCCTCCGGCAGCGCCGCGACGCCCAGGCATTCGCCATCGTCCGCCAGCGCCAACAGGACTTTGAGCAGGCTTTGCAACTGACGCACGTTACCCGGCCAACGACATAATGCCAGTTGATGAATCAGCGCGTCAGAGAGGGTTATATGGCGTTCTGCCGCGCCAAGCGAGCGCCACAACGCTGGAATAAACTGCTTGAGTTCAGGCCATTGGCGTAGCGGCGGGATGGTAAAAGCATACTCGCGCAGGCGGTAGAGCAGGTCCTCGCGAAATGCGCCTTCGGCGACACGCTGCGCGAGGTGACGGTGGGTGGCGCAAATCAAGGCGAAGTTCACCGGCGCGCTGCGATTCCCACCCAGCGGCATGACCTCTTTTTCCTGCAATACCCGCAGCAGACGGGTTTGCAGAGCCAGCGGCATATCGCCGATTTCATCGAGGAACAGCACCCCACCATCGGCTTCGCGAATTTTGCCGATATAGCCGTTTTTATTCGCACCGGTAAAGGCCCCCGCCTGATAGCCGAAAAGCTCCGATTCAATCAGCGATTCTGGAATGGCCGCGCAGTTGATGGCGACGAATTTACCGCTGCGCCAGCGGCTATGCGCATGCAGTTCACGGCTGAGGAACTCTTTGCCGCAGCCGGTTTCGCCTTCGATGCACAACGCGATACCGGCGTTGAGCAGGCGGACCATTTTCTCGCCTTCGCCGGACGCGCAAAACGGCAGGTTAAGTGCTGGTTGTGCGGGGACGGCGACGCTGGCGCGGGTTGGCGCGCGCAGACGGTAGTAGTAGCCACGTTGCTGGAAGGTCATCGGTAGCGGCACGCTGACCGCCGTTTGCGTCAGGCGGGGGAACAACTGCTGGAAGGTCATCTGTCCGATCTGTCCGGCCTGCAGGCCCAGTTCGCGGATGGCCAGGCGATTGGCCGCGGTCAGCAGGTTATCGGAGAAAACCAGCAGCAGCTCTTCGGCGCTATCGAGCTTCTGTACCCGCGAGTGCAGGCTCATTAACCACTGTTGCGGATGCAGACTCTGTTTCACCCACAGATATTCAATCTGTTTGGCGGCCTCTTTTATCCACGCCAGAGAGTGGGGATGCGGGATATGCGCCGGGCCGGAAATATCCAGCGCCCCGGCAATCTGGCCATCGGGGCTCTGTAGGGGGACCGCCGCGCAGTACAAATCCTGATTACGGGTTAAATAGTGTTGGCGGCCTTCGACTTCGCAGCTGTCATCAATCGCCAGCGCGGTACCGATAGCGTTGGTGCCGCGACCGCTTTCGCTCCAGATATTGCCAGGCTCCAGCGCGAAGCTTTGCGCTTTTTCCATCGCTGCGCTATTGCCGAAGGTTTGGAGTACCAGCCCGCTGGCATCGGAAAGAATCACTACCGATTGCAGCCCGGCGGCACGTTGCGCCAGCGGCGTCGCCACAGGTTGCGCCAGCCGTTGTAGGCTGCGGTTGCTTTCCAGCACGTCGGCCAGTTCGCCGCCGCGCAGGCGCGGAAATTCGTCGCTCGTTGGCTGCAGGCCATAACGCTGGCTGCGTTGCCAGGAGTCGCTCAGCAGCGCGCTGGACTGCGCCTCGGGGGTGATAGTGAACGGATTTCCTTGCACGGCGCACCTCGTGGTCGGCTGGTTTGTGTTGCAATATTGTAGCAATTTGGTTTTCTTGGTGTTGCGATTCGCAACACAGAAGCGGGATCCTGTGCGACAAAGAGGACGCGAATCGGCAGAGGGATATATGTAATTATTTGGAAATTATGAATTTTATGTGAAGTACGCAAACCTGGCATAACCCCTGCTACAGGAAAAAGCGTGCAGCGGAAAATAGCAAAAACCACCACGCCGCTGCGCCTTAACCCTACAGAAGGAGATTGCTATGCGTTATGTTCATCCTGGCAAACCGGGCGCTTTGGTTTCATTCAAATCGGCCTACGGCAACTTCATAGACGGTAAATTCGTCGAGCCGTTAAGCGGCGAATATTTCATGAATACTTCTCCCGTCGATGGGAGCAACATTGCGCAGTTTCCCCGTTCCGACGCCAAAGATATCGATTTGGCCCTTGATGCGGCACACCGGGCGGCGGACGCCTGGGGGCGAACCTCGGTACAGCAGCGTTCTCATCTTCTGCTGCAGGTCGCCGACCGCATTCAGGAGAATCTGGAGTATCTGGCGGTAGCGGAGAGCTGGGATAACGGCAAACCAATCCGCGAAACCCTGAACGCCGACCTGCCGCTGGCGGTCGATCATTTCCGCTATTTCGCCGGTTGTCTGCGCGCGCAGGAAGGCAGTACCGCCGAAATTGACGACACCACCGTGGCTTATCATTTCCACGAACCGTTAGGTGTGGTTGGGCAAATTATTCCGTGGAACTTCCCGCTGCTGATGGCGGCATGGAAACTGGCGCCCGCGCTGGCGGCAGGCAACTGCGTGGTCTTAAAACCGGCGGAGCAGACGCCGCTGAGTATTACTTTGCTGATGGAAATTATCGGCGATCTCTTCCCGGCAGGGGTGTTGAACGTGGTGCAGGGCTTTGGCAAAGAGGCCGGCGAAGCGCTGGCCACCAGCAAGCGGATCGCTAAAATCGCCTTTACCGGCTCGACGCCGGTAGGCCGTCATATTATGGCCTGCGCGGCGGAGAATATTATTCCCTGCACCGTTGAGCTGGGCGGCAAATCGCCGAATATCTATTTTGCCGACGTAATGGATGGCGAGGAGGAGTTTATCGAGAAGGCGGTGGAAGGGCTGGTACTGGGCTTCTTCAATCAGGGAGAAGTCTGTACTTGTCCGTCGCGCGCGTTGATCCACGAATCGATCTACGAGCCGTTTATGGAGCGGGTAATGGCAAAAGTGATGCAGATCCGTCGCGGCGATCCGTTTGATACCGAAACGATGATCGGCGCTCAGGCATCACGCCAGCAGTTCGATAAGATCCTGTCATATATCAAGATCGCTCGTGATGAAGGCGGGCAGATCCTCACCGGCGGCGATCGCGCGAGCATTACCGCCGAGCTGGATAGCGGCTTCTATATTCAGCCGACGCTGATTAAAGGGCACAACGAGATGCGCAGCTTCCAGGAGGAGATCTTTGGCCCGGTCATCGGCGTGACCACCTTTAAGGACGAGGCGGAGGCGCTGGCGATCGCGAACCAGACGCAGTTTGGTTTAGGGGCCGGGGTGTGGACGCGGGATACTAACCTGGCGTACCGCATGGGGCGCGGCATCAAGGCCGGACGAGTGTGGACCAACTGCTATCACGTTTACCCGGCGCATGCCGCGTTTGGCGGGTATAAGCAGTCCGGCGTCGGGCGGGAAACCCACAAGATGGCGCTGGAAGCCTATCAACAGACCAAAAACCTGCTGGTGAGCTACGGCACTGAGCCGTTGGGGCTGTTCTGATTCATTTATAACGGCTGACCCGGGGGCGGCGTAAGCGCCTTCCCCGGGCTACCTATGGCTCTGGGCCACCCATTGCACTGGATCTGTAGTCCCGCGCAAGCGCAGCGCCGCCGGGCAATATCCGCGGATAAGGCGCCGCTTTTGCGCCGGATAGCGGCTTCGCCTTATCCGGCCTACGGTCTGTGCGCTCCCTGCGCCATGAGAGCCATAACGCAGAAGAAATATCGGGAGCGCAATGTGCTCTGAATTAACACAAAGCACATGTTTTCCGTACACAAAACCGTTGCAAACCGATAACAGTAGCACCGGGCGGCGCCCGGTCTCATCTTATTGTTTGTGCTTTCCAGCAGCGGACCTGCGCGCCATTCGCTTGCGCCTCCAGCGGCTGCGGCCGTTCGCAGCCCTGGCTGGCGTAAGGACAGCGTTCCCGAAAGAAGCATCCCGTCGGTAGCCGGCGGTTGCCCGGTAGTTCGGTATTGCGCACGCCTTCGCCTAATGGCGAACCGATGCGCGGTACCGACTCCATCAATAGCCGGGTATAAGGATGCGCAGGATTATCCAGCACCTGCCGTGCCTCGCCCATTTCAACGATTTGCCCGAGATACATCACCGCCACCCGATCGCTCATATGGCGTATCACCGAGACGTTATGCGAAATCAGCACGTAGGTGAGATTCTGCCGCTGCTGGAGTTCGACCAGCAGATTGAGGATCTGCGCCTGCACCGAGATGTCCAGCGCCGAAGTCGGCTCATCAAGCACGATTATCTCCGGCTGCGACGAGAGCGCGCGGGCGATGGCGATACGCTGGCGCTGGCCGCCGGAAAAAGCGTGCGGCAGCCGATCGAGATATTCGCTACGGATCCCCACCTGTAGCGCCAGCTGCTCGGCGAGATCGCGACGCGCCTTTTCAGGCATGCGCGACTGGATCCACACTGGTTCGGTGATGGTGCGCCAGACTGGTAGCCGTGGGTCCAGCGATGAGAGCGGATCCTGAAACACCATCTGCATGCGTCCGCTCTGGTTTTCGCCGCGCGCCGGCGCGCGGGTGAAGTGGCCGGAAGAGGGCTTTAACATGCCCATCAGCAGCTTCGCCAGGGTGCTTTTCCCACAGCCGGATTCGCCAACGATCCCTAAGGTTTCGCCGCGCCTGGCCGTCATCTCCAGCCCATTTAGCGCATAGACGCGTTCGATGACTTTCCCGCGCCAGTTTTTCTGCGCGGTAAAGGTCAGGTGCACATCATTGAGGGTTAATAGCGTTTCAGACATGGGCGTTCTCCCGTTGCGGGTACCAGCAGGCAGCCTGTCTATCGGCGACGTTATCATGAGCCTGCAGCGTGGGGGTGATACCGCAGGCTTCACCCGCGGCGAAGCAGCGTTCGCGGAAGGCGCAGCCGGCGGGAAGACGCGCCAGATTCGGCACGGTGCCGGGAATAGAACGTAGCGGCGCGCGCGGTTCGCCATTATCGGGGGCGCTGTTTAACAGGCCAATAGAGTAGGGATGCTGCGGCTGCTGCAGCACTTCTCCGGTGTTGCCGCTTTCGATGACCGCGCCGGCGTACATGACGTACAGCCGATCGCACACCTGAGAGACCACTGCCATATCGTGGCTGATAAACAGCACCGCCGTGCCGGTCGCCTGGGCCTTTTGCTTTAACAGGCGCAATACCTGACGCTGCACGGTGACGTCCAGCGCGGTGGTCGGTTCGTCGGCAATCAGCAGGTCGGGCTCGCAGGAGAAGGCGATGGCGATCATCACCCGCTGGCGCATGCCGCCGGAGAGTTCGAAGGGATAGCGCTTGAGCACGCTTTGCGGATCGGCAATTTGCATATCCGCCAGTAGTTCGACGGCGCGGGCGCGCGCTTCACGCAACGACATGGGACGGTGCTGGCGGATGACGTCTGCCATCTGCTTACCGATGCGTCGGGTGGGGTTAAGCGCGGTCATCGGCTCCTGAAAAATCATCGCGACCTTGCTGCCGCGAATATCGCGTAGCGTTTTTTCCGTCAGGTTGAGCATATCGTGACCCATCAGGGTGATAGCGCCGCTATGAATATGATAGCTACCGGCGGGAAGCAGCCGCATCGCCAGCATCGCGGTCACCGATTTGCCGGAGCCGGATTCGCCCACCACGCCGACGATTTCACCGCGATCGATGTGCAGCGAGATATTATTCAGCACGTTGACCTGGCCCTGATAGACCGGGAAACTCAGGCGAACGTTATCGATAGTTAAGACCCGATTTTCCATTAGTTGCGCCCTCCGGCTTTGGGATCCAGTAGATCCTGGATGCCATCGCCAAACAGGTTAAAGCCGACGGCGGTGATCAGGATCGCCGCGCCGGGGAAGGCGCAGTACCACCACTGATCGAGCACGTAGTTGCGGCCGTTAGCGACCATCGCGCCCCATTCCGCGGTGGGCTGCTGGGCGCCGAGGCCAATAAAACCGAGCGTGGCGGCCATCAGAATCGCGCTGCCGATATCCAGCGAGGCCTGCACCACCAGCGGCGGCAGGGCGTTACGCAGAATATGCCAGCTGATCAGATGCCAGCGCGAGGCGCCAAACGTCACCGAGGCCTCGACGAAAGTATGCTGACGAACCACCAGCGTCTGGCCGCGCGCCAGGCGCACGTAAAATGGAATACGCACGATGGCGATCGCCAGCATCGCGTTGAACAGGCTCGGGCCTAACGCCGCCGCCAGCGCCATGGTCAACACCAGCGACGGAATCGACAGCATAATGTCCATCAGACGCATAATCAGCGCGTCGCTGCGCCCGCCAAGCACCCCGGAGAGACAGCCCAGCAGCGAGCCGCTGATCCCGGCGATCAATACCACCGCCAGCCCGGCGGCCACCGACTGCTGGCTGCCGATCAATACGCGGCTGAACAGATCGCGGCCAACCTCGTCGGTACCAAACCAGTGATCGAACGACGGCGCCTGCAGACGCGCGGCAAGGTTGATAGCGTTAGGATCGTGCGGCGTCAGCCACGGCGAGAAGATCATTAAAAACAGCATGATCAGCATGATCGCTGCGCCAATCAGCGTTAGCGGGCTCTGGCGGATCAACCACCAACGACGCTTCCAGTGGCCGCTTTTTTCAGCCTTTGGCCGTGGAAGCGGTTGTTCCTGAGTCATCATCACTTAGCTTTCTCCCCGACCCATGCGCGGGTCGATCCATAAATAGAGCAGGTCGACTACCAGGTTGACCAGTACGTAAGCAAAGGAGACCACGATGGCGAAGCCCATCACGGCGGGGAAATCGAGCGCCTGAATCGAAGACACCACGTAAGCGCCCATTCCAGGCCAGGCGAACACCGTTTCAGTGAGCACCGCGCCGTACAGCAGATCGCCCAGCGCCAGCCCGAGTACGGTGATGGAGGGAATCAGCGCGTTGGGTAGCGCATAGCGCACCACAATGGTGAATTTCGGCAGGCCGCTGGCTAACGCGGTCCGAATGTAATCCTCATTGAGCTGCTCGAGCATTGCCGAGCGGATCTGCCTGGCGACGATGCCAAGATGAACGAAGGCAAGGGTGGCCGCCGGCAAAATGAGGTGCTGCAGGGCATTGAAGAAGACTTCAATATTGCCTTCCAGCAGTGAATCCAGCAGATAAAAACCGCTGACGCGGGTGGGCGGATCGAACCAGTCATCGAGCCTGCCGCTGCCGGGTAGCCAATCGAGCTTGCCGTAAAACAAGACGATTACCCCGAGACCGAGCCAGAATGCCGGAGTCGAGATGCCGGTCAGCGCCATCAGGCGCACCAGGTGATCGGTCCAGCGATTGCGGTAAACCGCCGACAGCACGCCGAGCGGGATGCCGACCAGTAGGGCAATCAGCAGCGCGCAAAAGGCCAGTTCCAGCGTCGCCGGGAAGAAGGTTTTTAAATCTTCCAGTACCGGGCGGCCGGTGCGAATCGAGGTGCCGAGATCGCCGTGGAGCAGGGCGTCAACGTAGCGGGCAAACTGCTGCCAGAGCGGTAAATCCAGCCCCAGCTGCTGGCGAATATGGCGGACGATTTCATCGCTGGCGCGATCGCCCGCCAGCAGCCGCGCCGGGTCGCCGGGAATCAGGTGCGAAATAATAAAGGTAATCACGCAGACGCCGGCGACAACTAAAATCAGCCCCCAACAGCGCTGCCGTATTAAACCCCAGAAACTCATGATGGCGCTCCTCGGCCGGGCCTGCGACGGCCCGACCCGACAAGATGGAGAGACGGCCCGCTACTTGTGCATGTCGGCGATATTGTAAATCTGCTCAAGCATCGGGTTGAAAACGAAGCCTTTCACCTCCTTGTTCATGGCGACCTGATAGTTCTTCTGAAACAGGTAGACGTAGGCGGCGTCATCAATGACGATTTTTTGCGCCTGCTGATAATCTTTGGTCCGCGCCGCCTGATCGGTGGTGGCAACCGCCTGTTTCAACAACGCATCAACCTGTGGGTTGTCGTAGAACGCGCGGTTTCCCGGCAGCCCTTTTTTGTCCGACTCGAACCAGTAGTTCATAAACATATAGGGGTCGGCGAAATCCGGGCTCCAGTTACCGATAGCGATGTCGTAATCACCTTTACCCACACGCTCGCGCATGGTGGCGTTGGCCAGTTTCTCCAGCTTGACCTGGATACCCAGCGCCTGCAGGTTGGCCTGAGTGGAGAGCGCAATCGGCTCCCAGTTCGGATCGTTATCAGAGTAGAGGAACGTCAGCGTTTTCGGCTTATCCGCTACCTTGTCCAGCGCCGCTTTGGCTTTGTCGAGATCTAATGAATACTGCATGGCGCTGGCGTCGTAACCCCACATGCCATCGGGGATCGGCCCGCGCATCTGCTTACCGTTACCGCCGAGAATGCCGTCGACCATGCCTTTATAGTCCGTTGCCCACGACACCGCGCGGCGCAGATCCGCCTGGTTCATCGGCGCTTTGCTGTTGTTGAGATACAGATAGGTGACGCGCAGCGCCGGATAGTCGTAGACCGTCACCTTGTCCTCTTTCTTCAATGCCGCAAACTGATCGACCGGCAGGGCGTCGGCGATATCCAGGTCGCCCTTGGTTAACTGCAGACGGCGAGCGGCGCTTTCGCCGATGATTTTCACCGTGACGCGCTTAAAGGCCGGCTTGTTGCCGCTGAAGTGCGGGTTGGGCACCAGCACCAACTGTTGCCCTTTCTGCCAGCGCTGCAGGCTATACGCGCCGGAGCCTGCGGTGTGCTCGGCCAAATAGGCGCGGGCGTCATCGGCGGCGTTGGCTTTCAGCACCGTCGGGTTAATGATGGAGGCGCCGTCATTGGCGAGGGTATGCAGGAACGGCGCGAAAGATTCCGGCAGCGTGAAACGTACGGTGGCCGGATCGACGACATCCACCTTCAGCCCGCTGGGAAACGCCTCCGATGGCCCCTGTTTAATGCGCATTAGCCGTTCGAAAGAGAGTTTGACCGCCTCTGCCGTCACCGGCGAGCCGTCGGCAAACTGCGCGCCTTTGCGCAGAGTGAAGGTCCAGGTTTTGCCGTCGTCGGAGGCCTGCCAGTTTTCGGCGAGATCGCCTTCGACATCGGTTGAACCTTTGCCATTATCGGTTTTGTATTTGACCAGCCGCTGGTAGGCCGGATAGGTCACCGTCCAGTCGTTGTTATCGATGGTGACGGCCGGGTCGAGCGTTTGCGGGTCGGCGGCTTTGCCGATCACCAGCATATCTTTCGGCACCGCGGCAAAGGCGGAAGGGATGGCGGCGCAGAGCGCGGCGGCTAACAGTAACGGGCGAAAACCTACGGATGCTGGGCGAGTCATGTTCATGGTGAAACTCCGTCAATCTGAGCGGGGGAGAAACAGGCGAAAACATCATCGAGTAGCGGATAACCGGCCGCGTCCGGTAGTTCGAAGTGCCACCATTCCGTGGTAATACCTTTAAAGCCGCCGCCGAACATAATGGCGTTCAGCAACAGGCGATTGCGCTGGGCCTCCTGCGCTACCGCCGGGTGGTAGGGATGCGAGCGATCGTCCATTTCGTCAAAGGCGGTGCCCATGTCGAGTAGGTTGTTGTGTTCATCGAGTAGCGTTACGTCGATGGCGGTGCCGCGGCTGTGGTTGGAGCCGATATTGGCCGGTACGACATAATCCTGGTTCGGGCAGGCATTCCACAGCAGTTGCTGGGCGCGCTGTGGACGATAGGCGTCAAGTACCTGCAGGCGATAGCCCGCCAGCGCGGCGATGGCGATAGATTTCTCCAGCGCGACGGCCGCGTCGGGGTGCAGCAGGCAGCGGGCTTCGCGGTAAATCGGTTGGCCGGTAATGTTATCGGCGGTAGCGTATTTCAGGTCGACAGGCAGCGTGGGAAAACGCGCGGCGATATCCACCAGGGAAAGATGGCTCATCGAAAATTTCCTTAACGTTCAAACTGACCAAATTCCTGCTGCAGCGCGCGGTTCGCGGCAAGGCGGCTGGAGAGGCTCGGCCCCAGCCGTTCCACCACCGCGGAGAGCAGCAGATTAAAAAGGCAACCGATCGGCGCCAGCGAATCCCAGAAGTGGCCGGTATCGGTTTTTACCTGTAGTAAATCAACCGGATAGTCGCGCGCCCACGGACACCAGATATCGGTGACCAGCGCGGTGGCAACCCCGCGTTCGCAGGCGACCCGGCAAAACTGGCGCGCGGCGACGGAGTAAGCGCGGGTATCGGTCAGCACCACATAGGGGCGCTGGTATTCAGAATTCAATGATTCCAGCCAGCTACCGGAACTGCCGTCGGCGTAGGTCACGCGCGGGCGCAGGTATTCCAGATGGCTGAAGAATGTGTTGGCGATGCCGCGGGTCGACTGAATGCCAATGATGATAACCGCGTCGGCCTCGGCGATGCGTTGACTGACGCGGGCGAAGGTCGGTTCCTGCGCCAGTTGATAGACATAGCGAATGGCATCCAGCTCCATCTGCAACGACAGGCTGGCGCGATCCGGCTGCGCCTGCTGCTGTGACCAGGAGTCAAGCCGGTCAATCACTCCCCACTGGCGGTAGGGTGTTGAAGCGGGCTCCTTCAGGCTGTGCTTCACGTCATCGAGATTGCGATAGCCCAGCTTGCGCAGATAGCGGCCTACGGTTATCCCGCTGGTGCCGGTGGCCTGCGCAATGCTGTCGGCAGTCTCAAACGGGATATGCTCCCGATGGCTTAACAGCCAGCTGCCAATACGCTTTTCGCTCGGCGTGAGCTGGCTGAAAGTGGATTCAATAATGTGAAACAAGCCGTTGCTATCGTTCATCTCTGCCCTTAATGATAGTTCGCTCTCATTTAACAGAATTCTGATACTCAATTAACAAAGCACGATGTGTGCCAGCTATTGCGGGAAATAGTATTTCCCGCAATAACGCTAATCTATTGGGAAGTGTGCGGATCCTGAGCGTAGGATTTGGTTATTCATTGCACAAATAAGGTGCAATGAATCCTGGTTGTGCATCACAAAACAAAAACATTTCATTAACATTTTGTGATGTGGATAAAGCATGGATGCTATCAATAGGAGGTGTGCTGGCTGGGTGACGACATTACGCTGGACAGGAAAGGGTGAAAAATGAAAATCGCATTTGGCGAAATAAGATCGTTATTACAAAGTCAGCGTATTTTCCTCGGCGGGCAGAGGCTGGTTTGCGACCATCCGTTTTATCGTGATGAGCAACCAATTGAAGTACCAGAAAATTTATGCACTGAACCGTATACCACCTATTGGGGGCGCTGTGGCGAGCGGTTGGCTTCGCTGGGGGCTTTCAGTTACACCCGTACGTTGTTGCCGGCGTTTATTCAGGTTGGGCGCTACACCTCAATCGCTGATAGATTACAGGTATTAGGCGATCGTCATCCCTTAGAGTGGGCAAGCTCCAGCCCGGTTTTTTACGCCCGTCATTCAGCGCTAATGGAAACCCTGGCAGCGGATAACGGACGGGAAAACCATTTTTACGCTTTTGAAAAACAGACGCGCCCCATCGTGATTGGCAATGATGTCTGGATTGGACAAAACGTGACGTTGGCGCAGGGGATTACCATTGGCGATGGCGCGGTTATCGCCGCCAACGCGCTGGTGGTGAAAGATGTTGCCCCGTATACCATGGTTGGCGGGAACCCGGCGAAGCTCATCAAATACCGTTTTGCCGAACCGATTGTTGAGCAGCTGTTAGCGCTGCGCTGGTGGCAATATTCTGCGCAGGATATTGCTATGTTTCCGGTGAACGAGGTGGCGCGCTTTTGTGAATTACTGCGTCATGCGCAGGAGCAAGGTGAACTCACGCCGCTTGCGCTACCAAAGCTGACGGCAACGGTGGTGAAAACCGTGGTCGCTGGCGGCATGAAGATGAAATCATAAGGAATTTAAGATGAAGTTAAAGTTGGGTGTGGCCCTGATGGCGACGGTGATAGCCTGCGGCGTCCAGGCGCGCGATATGCAGTCGATTCAACAAAGCGGCGAGTTAAAAGTCGGCGTGCCGGGGGACTACGCGCCGTTGGCCTTTCATAACGGCGCTGGTGAACTTATCGGCTATGACGTCGATATGGCGCACGATCTGGGTAAAACGCTGGGAGTGAAGGTGACGTTTATTATCACCAGTTGGCCAACGTTATCGACTGATTTAAAAGCCGATAAGTTTGATATCGCTATGGGAGGCGTAACGGAGACGGCGGCACGGGCAAAAGATTTCTCCCTGAGCCATCCGGTGGTGGCCAATGGTAAAATCGCCCTGGCGAACTGCAGCGCCGCGCCAGCGCTCGGCAGCCTTGAAAAAATCGACCAGCCGAATGTGAAGGTGATTGTGAACCCCGGCGGTACCAACCAAAGTTTCGTTGATGAGCATATCAAGCATGCGCAGATCATCCGTGTGCAGAACAATGTCGATAATCTGCAGGCGCTGCGGCAAAAAACGGCCGATATGATGGTGACCGACCTGATAGAAGGGGATTACTACCAGAGCAAGGAGCCTGGCGTGTTCTGCGTGGCGAATGAGACGCCGTTCCCCGGCACCGCCAGCTATAAGGTCTATATGATGAATAAGGATAATCCGGCGCTGCTTGAGAAAGTGAACCACTGGCTGGATAGCCAGGACAAAAATGTGCTCAAGCGGAAGTGGAAAATTCAGGGGTAATTCATGATTCCCGCTGCCGCCAGAATGCGATATTCTGGCGGCGCAGTGGATTAGCTTTTCTGCCGCGCCTGATAGCGGAAGTAGCAGTAGTAGCCAATCGAGGCGGTTAGGCAAAGCATGTAGCCGAACGACTCGCTACCCTCTTCAACGGTGTTTTTCACCACCCGCGCGTAGTTCTCATCGAGTACGGCATACCATAAGCCATGCATGCCGAACAGCCGTGAGAAGACCAGAATCGCCAGCAGGCCGCTTATCATCATGCCGTAGTAAGGCGTGCGGGTGTATTGCGCCAGTTGCGACAGCGTTTGACGAGCGTGGCGCAGCGGAGCGATTAGCGCGGCTATCGTCGTTGCCAGCGCGAACCACACCCAGCTGCCGTGAGTAATAAGATCAAACAGCGCATCCAGTTCGCGGATCAGCATCGCCAGGAAGAAGCCGCCAACGAGGATATTACAGTAGCGCAGGAGCTCATATTTTTTCGCCAGCAGGAAGTGCATCAGCACGATTATCGCCAGCACGCCCTCCTGCACTACCTCGGTAAGCGAAATCTCCGGGATATCGTTGCCAAACACCCGGATATCCATCCATAGACAAAGTACCGCGATGGCGGAAGCCGCCGCTGCGCCGAGAAAGAAAAGTAAGCTTCTGATGACAGACATTAACACCACTATTTATGTTCAAAACAGCAATGATAAGTATCGTGAATGCGACTTCCTGTTCACTTTGTGCGACATCGCGGCGTGTTTTAAACCTTTTGAGCTATTTAGCGCTAAATAGCGCAACTGCAGGTGAGAAAGGGGAGCTTTGCTCCCCCTGCTTAGCGGGGTAATTCAGACAATATCATCGACTACGCCGCCATCGACCCGTAGCGCGGCGCCGGAGGTGGCGGATGCCTGCGGCGAACAGACGTAGACCACCATATTGGCCACCTCATCCACCGAGGCCGCGCGCTGAATAACCGAAGCGGGGCGCTGCGCCATAACAAACTCTTTCGCCAGTTGTTCCAGCGGCTTGCCGGTTCGCGTGACCTCATCTTTCATCATTTCGGCAAAACCATCTGAGAGGGTCGGGCCGGGCAGCACGCTGTTTACGGTGACGCCGCTGCCGGCGACGTATTTCGCCAGCCCGCGCGCCAGCGACAGTTGCGCGGTTTTGGTTACGCCGTAGTGGATCATGTCGGCGGGAATATTGCGTGCCGATTCGGAGGAGATAAAGACCACCCGACCCCAGCCTTTACGCACCATGGCGGGCAACAGCGCGCGTGACAGGCGAACGCCGGACATTACGTTGGTTTGCCAGTAGTTTTCCCAGGTGGCGTCATCGGTGGCGTAAAAATCCTGCGGGCCGTAAATACCGGCGTTATTCACCAGGATATCGACTTCATTCACCGCCTGCAGCAGTTGGCTGACGCCCGCGGCGTCACTGAGATCGGCCACCGCGGGATAGGGCCGGAATCCCGGCACCTCCTGTTGCAGCCGCGCCATCGCCGCATTAACGCTATGTTCGCTGCGGCCGTTGATAATCACTTCCGCGCCGCTGGCCGCCAGCCCTTTGGCAATGGCATAACCGATGCCGGCCGTGGATGCCGTCACCAGCGCGACTTTCCCCGATAAATCAATATTCATGGTTGAGCCTTTTTTATGGAATGGAGTAGTAAGCGTAGCAGGTGGGGGAAGGGGGCTTCGGTCAGTGGCAATCAACAATATCGATGGTGATATCGAAATTATCCGTTAGAGCATAGCGGTGAGAGCCTCTAATAATGGAGGCTGTTTTTGGCGATTACACTGATACTGATGAGTAAACGATGAATACTACTTTTCCCAGTAAAGTCCTCGGCGATATGCGCGTTACTGCCGTAAGCGATGGCTATTTGCAGGTAGGTTTTGGCCTGTTAACCAAAATTGATGAAGACGAGTGCAGAAACATTCAGGCAAACGCCCGTATAGCACAACCGAATACGGTCAACATAAACACCTTTCTGGTACAACAAGCCGGGATGAATATCCTGATCGATAGCGGCGCTGGCGGCGTTAAAGGGTGGGGAGGCCAACTGATCAATAATCTGGCTAAACTTGGCGTCAAACCAGAGGATATTGATGGCGTACTGCTGACCCATGCGCATCCCGATCACATCGGTGGCTTAATTAATTCGCAGCAAGACGCGGTATTTCCTCGTGCTGAATTGATAATACCTCAAGATGAATTCAGTTATCTCGAAGATGACCGTAATTTGGTTACGGCCAGTGAACGCGTTAAAGGTAATGTTATGTTCGCGCGCAGCGTGTTTAAACAATATCAGCATCGTTTACGGCTGATTGATGAAGGCGAGGTGTTTGCTGGTATCAGTGCCCTGGCATTGAAAGGACATACGCCAGGTCATACGGGGTATCTCCTCTCTGGAAGCATAGAACGCGTATTAGTGTGGGGGGATATTGTGCATTTTCCCCATATTCAGTTATTAGACCCCGAGGTCACGATAGCCTTCGACTTCGACCCGCTTTTGGCGCAGGAGACGCGCATTCGCCTTCTTGAAAAGGTCTGCGCTGAACAGATACTGGTTGCCGGGATGCATTTTGATACAGCAGGTTTCGCCAGGATTAAAAAATGCTCGTCCGGCTATCAAATTATCCCGGCGGACGGAATTAATAGCCAGTCTCACGCAGCCGTGGATCCTGAAATACGGATGCCACCATGAGGTTCAACTGCTGCAAATCGAAATGGGTGCCCTCAGGGCGGCATAGCAGCTCAATTCCGAAATCATTAAACTCACCTGTTAATGGATGGATTTTTATTTTTTGCTGGATCTCATCGCTGATTGAGCAACGCAGCACCAGCGAGACCCCTTTGCCATCGGCGATATTTGAGAACAGCACCGGGTAAGAGCCGCACTCCACGACGCGCCTGGGAGTAATGTTGCCTTCACGGAATAACTTATCCAGATTGCGCGTTGAAGTTGCGCATTTTTTACTACTCAATAAAAAGACATTGTCATCCAGAGCGGAGGTCGCGGTGATGGCTGGATGATCTTTCGCGGTGATAATCACTAACTCACTAGTGAGCAACATAGCGCGCGTATGCTGTGGGGAGGAGAAGCCCGCGCCAATAATGACCGCATCATATTCGTGTCTATCGAAAGCATTAAGTAAACTGCTGGTATTGCCGATTGAAACATCAATATCCCAGCCTAAGTCATGGCCTGAATCAATCAATGCGCTGATAACATAGGGCGGCAAACATTCAATGATGCCGATTTTAATCGTTAATCGGCGTCTTTTTGAAAGGGTAATGTTGTGTTTGCAATCATCCGCCAGGTTAAGCATTTTGAGGGCATATTCATACAATATCTTTCCCTGCTCGGTTGGGATGCACCCCTCGTTCTTCCTGTCTAATAGCGTGGCATCCAGGCTACTTTCCAGGCTGCGTATCCGATGGGAAATACTGGATTGCACTCGATTCAGACGTTCTGCCGCCAGGGTGATATTCCCCGTTTCCACAACAGTAACGAACGCTAGAAGTTCATTAAGCTTCATCTTAAACCTTATATGAGCGTTATTTTCTATCCGCCAGCATATTTATAAATTTTGGTGACTACTTTGTCATCAGATTTTTAATTATTGACGAATATAGCGATAATTATCGCGGTGACGAACGGCCATCGATTTTTTCGCTAATAATCTCGATTTTATTCTCTGGTTTTTCCCTCTGGCGACATTCATAACAATAAAACCATTTGATCTGTTTTGATAAGGACCTGCGGATATGTCGCTGGTAAATAGTTGTTCACTTGATCAAGGTTTTGAGGCGCCGAGGCGCTATTTAGCCGCCGCGGCCATACTAATCGGCGTGCTAATGGCGGCGCTGGATAGTTCCATTGTCAATGTCGCTTTGCCTTCGATTGCTAGTGCGTTACGGGTCGATTCGGCGTCCGGTATCTGGATCACCAACGGCTATCAGGTAGCCAGCGCGGCGACGATGCTGATTTGCGCGTCGCTGGGCAGCAGAATCGGTGAGAAGCGTTTTTATACGGCGGGAATGGTGTTATTTACGCTCTCTTCGCTGGGCTGTAGCCTTGCGCCGACCTTTGGCGTACTGGTTACCATGCGGATACTGCAAGGGGTAAGCTATGCGGTCATGATAAGCGTGGGGCTGGGCTTGTACCGGGTTATTTTCCCACCCCGCGCGCTAGGAACGATTTTCGGGCTGAATGCGCTGGCCTTCGCGGTTGGCACGGCTATCGGTCCGGCGCTGGGCGGATTTATCATCTCGTCGCTCTCCTGGCCGTGGCTTTTCTATATCAATATCCTGCCTGGCGGCGCTGCGATTGTTTTCTCCTTGATTTCATTAGGGGAGGATAACGAAAAGGAGCAGGGCTTTGATTGGGCCGGGGCCGTGAGTTCAGCGGCGGCATTAGGCTTGATGGTGGTGGCGGTCGATCAAATTGGCCGCTGGGAGGGCCGAACGCTTATCTACTGCGCGGTGGCATCAGTGGCGTTATTTGCTTTCTTTATTATCGCCCAGACGCGAGCGAAGCATCCACTATTGCCGCTTGATATATTTCGCTCACGCCAATATACCCTGGCGGTGATCTCGTCCAGCTCTTTGTTCATCGCCCAGGGAATGGCATTGGTCGGTTTACCGTTTGTATTGCAACATACCTACCATTACTCAGTACTGGAATCGGCTTTTATCTTTACGCCGTGGCCGGTGGCGGTCGCAATCTGCGCCCCGCTGGCGGGAAGCTTGTCAAACCGTTTTAATCCGACGCAGATTTCAACTGTCGGGGTGGTTATCTTTTGTCTTGGCTTAGGCTCGCTGGCACTGTTGCCGGGCGCTGCAACGGTGAATGATTTTCTGTGGCGGACCGCCGTTTGCGGGGTGGGGTATGGCTTATTCCTGCCGCCAAACAATAAGGAGATGTTTGCTAATGTCTCAGCAAATCGCACGGCAACGGCCTCCGGGGTATTATCCACCGCCAGGACGACTGGGCTGTCCATTGGTGCGGCGCTGGTGGCGATGGTTATAGCGCTGTTGAACGGCTTAACCGGCCCAGGCGGCGCACAGTTTGCCGTTTATGTGTTTGGCCTCGCCTGCGTCATTGCAGCGATATCCTCTATTGCCAGTACCTTACGCTTGCATCGCTAAAGAAAGGAATGCCGGTAGTGGTGAAAATGCAACCGCTACTGGCACGTTCGATTATGAGTTTTTAGCATTTTTACCTGTTTAGCGGCGGTTCAAAATTTTTAATATATTCAGCAAAACAGATTGTTTTCTTTCGTTATAATAAGGCACTTGAATGCGCTGACCCCCGGACTGGACCTGCTTTCTGATGCTGGAAATAAAAAATATCGCCTGCCTGCGGGATGAACGAACCCTTTTTACCCACCTATCGTTTGCGGTACAACCCGGCGAGATTATTCAAATTTCAGGCCCCAACGGTGCGGGAAAAACCTCGTTATTACACCTCCTGACCGGGTTATCGACGCCAGAAGAAGGGGAAATTCTCTGGCAGGGCAAACCGCTGCGGCGTACTCGCGATAGCTGGCACGCGCAGCTCTTGTGGCTCGGTCATCAGGTGGGGGTTAAAGGGGCGCTAACGGCGGACGAAAATCTGCGCTTTTACCATCCTGAGGCGACCATTGAGGCGCGCTGGCAGGCGCTGGCGCAGGTTGAGCTGGTGGGCTTTGAGGATGTTCCGGTAGCGCAACTCTCTGCCGGGCAACAGCGGCGCGTCGCGCTGGCGAGGCTTTGGCTCAGCCGCGCGACGTTCTGGATTTTAGATGAACCCTTCACCGCGCTCGATGCGGCTGGCGTGCAAACGCTGACCACCCGGCTGGAGCAGCACGTCGGCCAGGGCGGTGCGGTCATCCTGACCACCCATCAACCTCTGCGCCCTCTGTGCGTTCCCTTACGCACGATTATGCTGAGTGACGATGAGGCGGTCGCGGCATGATCAAGCAGATATTCTGGCGCGACCTGCGCCTTGCCTTTCGCAATTACGCCGAAATTATCAACCCGCTGTGGTTTTTCCTGATTATTATCACCCTGTTCCCCCTCAGTATCGGCCCTGAACCGCAGCTGCTCCGGCAGATTGCGCCGGGCATTGTCTGGGTGGCCGCGTTACTCTCTTCGCTGCTGGCAATGGACCGGCTGTTTCGCGATGACTGGCTGGATGGCTCGCTGCAGCAACTGATGCTGATGCCGGTGCCGCTGTCGCTGGTGGTGCTGGCAAAAATCGCGGCGCATTGGGTGGTCTCCGGGCTGCCGCTGCTGATAATCTCTCCGCTGATCGCTATGTTATTCGGACTTTCGACCGCGGAGTGGCAGGTGCTGGCCCTGACGCTATTGATGGGCACGCCAACGCTGAGCTTTATTGGCGCCATCGGCGTGGGGCTGACCGTCGGCCTGCGGCGCGGCGGCGTATTGCTGAGCCTGCTGGTGCTGCCGCTGATGATTCCGTTACTGATTTTCGCCACCGCCGCCGTGGGCGCGGCGCAGATGCAGTTGCCGGTTGACGGCTATATGGCCATTCTTGGCGCCTTTCTGGCGGGAAGCGCCACCTTAAGTCCGTTTGCTACCGCGGCGGCACTCAGAATTAGCGTGCAATAATTCCCGTTCCCTCGGGGCAATGAGGCAAAAAAAATGTGGAAAGTGTTACATCAACTCGCCATTCCAGAGCGCCTGTATAGCGTATGCGGACGATTCATTCCGCTGATGGCTATCCTCAGCGCGCTGTTTCTGGTGGTGGGCTGCGTCTGGGGATTTGTCTACGCCCCGGCAGATTATCAACAGGGTGAAAGCTATCGCATCATGTATCTGCACGTTCCGGCGGCGATGTGGTCGATGGGGATTTACGGCTCAATGGCCGTGACCGCTTTTGTCGGCCTGGTCTGGCAGATGAAAATGGCGGATAAAGCGGTGATTGCGATGGCGCTGCCAGGCGCGGTTTACACCTTTATTGCGCTGGTGACCGGTTCCGCGTGGGGAAAACCGATGTGGGGAACCTGGTGGGTCTGGGATGCGCGTCTGACTTCCGAACTGGTCCTGCTGTTTTTATACGTCGGGGTGATTGGCCTGTATCACGCTTTTGACGATCGCCGGCTGGCCGGGCGCGCCGCCGGGATACTGGTGCTGGTCGGGGTGGTCAACCTGCCGATTATTCATTATTCCGTGGAGTGGTGGAACACCCTGCATCAGGGCTCGACCAATATGCAGAAAACCATCGATCCGTCGATGCGCATGCCGTTGCGTTTAACCATTTTCGGTTTCTTATTCCTCTTTATTACTCTGACATTAATGCGTATGCGTAATTTAATTCTGTTGCAGGAGCGCCGCCGTCCGTGGGTCGTGGCGCTGGCTGGCGCTAGTAAGCGCGAGGAGAACTCATGACCAGCGCTTTTCACTCCTGGAGCGATTTCTGGCAGATGGGCGGCTACGCCTTTTATGTCTGGCTGGCGGTTGCAGTGACGGTCATCGCGCTGCTGATTTTGTTCATCCATACCCGCTGGCAGCGCCGGGCGTTGCTGGCGGATGTACGCCGGCAGATGGCGCGCGAGCGGCGGGTATCGGCGGCGCGTAAGCAAAGCACAATGAAGGGAGATGCGTTGTGAATCCTCGGCGTAAAGTTCGTCTCTGGCTCGCCTGCGGAGTGATTGGGGGGCTGGCGCTGACCGTTGGTCTGGTGATGTATGCATTAAGCTCCAATATCGATCTCTTCTATACCCCAGGCGAAGTGATATACGGCAAACGGGAAAATGGCCAGAAGCCAGAGCCGGGGCAGCGTCTACGTATCGGCGGCATGGTGATGCCCGGCAGCGTGAAGCGTGACGATAAAACCCTCGATGTGACCTTCAAACTTTATGATGCCCGCGGCGTCGTCGAGGTGAGCTATACCGGGATCCTGCCGGCGTTGTTCCGCGAAGGGCAGGGGGTTGTAGCCCAGGGGACGCTGCAGGACGGGACGCATATCCGCGCGAAGGAAGTGCTGGCGAAACACGATGAAAATTACACCCCTCCGGAAGTGAAAGAAGCGATGGAAGAGAATCATCATCCGGCTGAGAAGCCACAGGGAGCCGCGCAATGATCCCTGAAATCGGCCTCTTCCTGCTGTGCCTGGCGCTGGGCATTTCCTGCCTGCTGGCGCTATTTCCCTCCTGGGGCGCGATGCGGCAGGATGCGCGGATGATGGCACTGGCGAAGCCGCTGTCGGTAGCGATGTTTGCCGCCATCCTCGGGGCGTTTCTCATTCTGGTGTACGCCTTTGTGGTGAATGACTTCACCGTTCTGTATGTCGTCAGTAACTCGAATACGCTGCTGCCGGTGTGGTATCGCGTAGCGGCGACTTGGGGGGCCCACGAGGGATCGTTGCTGCTGTGGGTATTGCTGATGAGCGGCTGGACCTGCGCGGTCGCGGCCCTGAGCCGTAATATTCCGCTGGAAGCCTCTTCGCGGGTGCTGGCGGTAATGGGGATGATCTCCTTCTGCTTCCTGGCGTTCATCCTGCTGACCTCAAATCCGTTCGTGCGCACGCTACCTGATTTCCCCATCGAGGGGCGCGATCTGAACCCGATGCTGCAGGATATCGGGCTGATCTTCCACCCGCCGATGCTGTACATGGGCTATGTGGGCTTCTCCGTGGCCTTCGCTTTCGCCATTGCGTCGCTGATGACCGGGCGCCTTGATAGCGCGTGGGCGCGCTGGTCACGCCCGTGGACGCTGGCGGCGTGGAGCTTTCTGACGGTCGGTATCGTGCTGGGGTCGGCGTGGGCCTATTATGAGCTCGGCTGGGGCGGCTGGTGGTTCTGGGATCCGGTAGAAAACGCCTCCCTGATGCCGTGGCTGGCGGGAACGGCGCTGATTCACTCGCTATCGGTCACCGAAAAGCGCGGCAGCTTTAAATCCTGGACCGTACTGCTGGCGATTCTGGCGTTCTCGCTGTGCCTGCTGGGCACTTTCCTGGTGCGTTCCGGGGTACTGATTTCCGTACACTCCTTCGCTTCCGATCCTACGCGCGGCATGTTTATTCTGGCGCTGTTGGTGATCACTATCGGCGGTTCGCTGCTGTTATTCGCCATCAAAGGCGGCAAGGTACGTTCCCGGGTGCGTCACGAACTGTGGTCGCGCGAGTCGCTGTTGCTGGGCAACAATGTGCTGCTGATTGCCGCCATGCTGGTGGTACTGCTGGGGACGCTGCTGCCGCTGATACACAAGCTACTGGGGCTAGGCAGCATTTCTATCGGCGAGCCGTTCTTTAATTCCCTCTTTATTGCGCTGATGATCCCGTTCTCGTTGCTGCTTGGGATCGGGCCGCTGGTGCGCTGGCGTCGCGATGAATTCCACAAGCTGCGTAAGCGGCTGCTGATTGCCGCGGTGGTTGCCGTCGTACTGGCCATCGCACTGCCGTGGCTGATGCAGGATCGTATTAAAGCCATGACCGTAGTTGGCCTGCTGATGTCGCTGTGGGCATTCGTGCTTACCGTGATGGAAGTGGTGGAGCGCGCCACCGACCGCCACCCCTTCTGGCGCGGGCTGACCCGCCTCGGACGCAGCCACTGGGGAATGGTCGCCGGCCATGTGGGGCTGGTGGTCACCGTCATTGGCATCGCCTTCAGTCAGAATTACAGCATCGAACGCGACGTGCGAATGAAGCCGGGCGATAGCGTCGATATCCACCAGTATCACTTTGTGTTCCGTGACGTGCGGGATATCACCGGGCCGAACTACTTTGGCGGTGAAGGGGTGATCGAAGTTTCGCAGAATGGCCATCACGTGAGTACGCTGCGGGCGGAGAAACGCATTTACAGCAGCAGCCGGATGGAGATGACCGAAGCCGCCATCGACGGCGGGCTGGCGCGCGACCTGTACGCTGCGCTGGGTGAAGAGCTGGCCGACGGTAGCTGGGCGGTGCGCTTGTACTATAAACCTTTTGTTCGCTGGATCTGGTTCGGCGGGATGTTAATGGCGTTTGGCGGCGTGCTGTGCATCCTGGACCCACGTTACCGCTTACGTAAATCACTGCCGGAGAACGCGTGATGAACCGCAAAGTCTTATATTTACCGCTGGCTATCTTCCTGATTCTGGCGGCGGCGCTGATGTGGCAACTGATGCGCAATAGCGACGGCGACGATCCTACCGTGCTTGAATCTGCGCTGGTGGGTAAACCTCTGCCGGATTTCCGCCTGGCGTCACTGGAAAAACCGGATGTCATGCTGGATCCCTCTAACATTATCAATGGTAAACCGGTGCTGATTAACGTCTGGGCCACCTGGTGCCCCACCTGTCGGGCGGAGCATCAGTATTTGCGCTCTCTGGCGGCGCAGGGCATTCGCATCGTTGGCATCAACTATAAAGACGATCGCCAGAAAGCGGTGAACTGGCTGCACGAATTGGGCAACCCGTATGCGCTGGGAGTGTTTGACGGCGACGGTATGCTGGGGCTGGATCTTGGCGTGTATGGCGCGCCGGAAACTTTCCTCATCGACGGCAAAGGCATTATCCGCTACCGCCATGCCGGCGATGTGAACGAGCGGGTCTGGCAGCAGGAGATTCTGCCGCTGTGGAATAAATACAGCCAGCAGGGGGGCGCGTGAAATATCTGCTCATCACTTTACTGACGGCGCTGTTCTCGTTTCAGGCGCTGGCGGCGATTGATACCTATCCATTTAAAGATGAGGCTCAGGAGCAGCAGTTCCGCCAGTTGACCGAACAGCTGCGCTGCCCGAAATGCCAGAACAACAGTATTGCCGATTCGAACTCGATGATTGCCGCCGACATGCGCAAAAAGGTCTGGCAATTGATGGAGCAGGGACAAAGCAATCAGCAAATCACCGATTACATGGTGGCGCGCTACGGCAACTTCGTGACCTACGAACCGCCGGTGACCCCCGCGACGATTATCCTCTGGCTGCTGCCGGCTTGTTTCGTTGTGGGCGGCGCGCTGGTGATTTTCCGTTTAAGCCGTCGCTCACGGGCTGAACGCGTCAGCGAGCTGAGCGCGCAGGAACAGGAACGCTTAAAGGCGCTGCTTGATGACAATAAAAGGACCCTGAAATGATTGTCGCTTTGCTCATCATGTTGGTGTTACTGCTGGGAACCGCGGCGCTGCTGTTTATTCCGTGGAGCGGCAGGCAGCGCGTTGACCGCAATACCATGAACCATATGATTTATCGGGCGCGCCTGCAGGAGCTTGATGAGGATCTTTCAGCGGTGAATGCGGCGCAGCAACAGCAGCTGGTTGACGATTTACGCTTGAATTTATTGGAAGATTTGCCCGAATCTGCCGAAACGAATCACAAAAATAGTAGTTATTGGGTGTATATTCTTGGGGTTATTATACTAACCTCTTTATGCGTAGGGGTTTTTATCCGAACGAGTTACATGACCCGCGTGGTTGAGTGGCAGCAAGTTGTCCAGCAAACGCCGCAGTTGATGCAGCGGGTGATGGATCCACAGGGTAAACCGTTATCGGAAGAAGAGCTGTTTCGACTGGCGCTGGGGCTACGCACCCGCCTGCAGCAATACCCGGCCGACCAGCTGAGCTGGACGATGCTCGGCAGGCTGCAACTGGTGCTCAATAATCCAGGCGCCGCGTTACAGGCGTTTGATAAGGCGCGACAGCTGGCGCCAGGCAACGCCGATGCGCAGCTGGGATATACCGAAGCGTTACTTCACTCTACGGATCCCAACGATAGCCGTGAAGCCCAGCAACTGCTCGATACGTTGCTGAAGAATAACCATAACGATGTGCGGGTGCTTAGCCTCGCGGCGTTTAACGCCTTTGAACATCAGCAGTATGACAAAGCGATCGCGGCGTGGCAGCTGATGCTGCAACTGTTACCGGCGGATGATGCTCAGCGAGAAATTATCATTCGTAGTATTGACCGGGCTAAAAAAGAACAAGCCGCTACACTGCAATAATTAAAATAACGTGAGTATTGCTCGAAGGCATATTGGATTTGCAATGGGTTATCGCTCTGAAATCACAGGATAATCATCCCCGGCTGATTATCCTGGCTCCGAAAATTTCCAAAAATTTAGTTGGATTAGAAGGTGAGTGCAATCGTTATAGATTTATTTATATAACGATTGCCATCTGGCAGGGACTTTTGCGTCTTTCATTTAGGAAAAGGGTTAAATAATAAGATGAGTAAACTTTCACTGGAACGCTCTGGTAGGCGAAAAATTATATTTATCGCCTTGCTGGTTGGGATCATTATTGGCGTGGTATTGCTGGCTGGTACCGCGACTATTATGCATAAAACCAGCGATACCGAATTTTGTGTGTCATGTCATACCATGCAGCAGCCTCTGGCGGAATATCAGGGCAGCGTGCATTTCCAGAACGATAAAGGTATTCGCGCCGAGTGCGCCGATTGCCACGTTCCTCATCAGCCGATCGATTATATGCTGACCAAAATTGGCGCCCTGAAAGATGTCTGGGGTGAAATGACCGGCAAAATCGACACCCCGGAAAAATACGAGGCGCATAAACTGGCGATGGCCCAGAGCGTCTGGGATGGGTTGAAGAAGAGCGATTCGGCGACCTGCCGTTCCTGCCACGACTATAAAGCGATGGATATTCTGGCGCAAACCCCTGAAGCCCGTAAGCAGCACCCGGTCGCAATCAAAGAGGGCGAAACCTGCATCGACTGCCATAAAGGCGTGGCGCATATTCTGCCTAACATGAGCGGCCTGGCGGCGGCAGGGGCGAGCGAGCTCGCTAACGCGGCGGCGAAAACTCCGGCGACCGCGACCACCCTTTACACCATTCAGACCCAGCCGTTCTGGCTGAGCGAGAAAGCAGGCGACCATAACGACGGTAACCTGATGGCCTCCACTGAAGTGAAAGTGGTGAAGCGTGAAGGCGACATGGTGCTGGCGGATGTTCATGGCTGGCAACAGGATGGCGTCACCGAAGCCTTCTACGCCGCGCGCGGCAAACGCATCATGAGCGCGCTGCTGGGCGAAGAAGCTCGCAAAGCGTTAAAAGTCTCTGGCTCCGTTACCGATGAAGAGACCAAACAGGTCTGGCATGAAGTCGATCTGCAGGTCTGGCTGCCGGCGAAAAATCTGATTGGCGATCAACAAAAAATCTGGAGTTACGCTTCTGAATTAATGGCTAACAACTGTACCGGCTGTCATGGCCTGACCGAGTTGAATCGCTTTAACGCCAACCAGTGGATTGGGGTGGTTAAAGGTATGTCCGGCCGTACTTCACTGACTCAGGAACAGGTTCGTCTCCTGACCCAGTATGTACAAAAACATGCGAGCGACATGCCAGCAGCGGCCAATCAGGACAAACAATAAGGAGCCATGATGAAAAAGAATAACGATTATGACATGGCGGATCAGAGCCAGGAACCCGGTATGAATCTGACGCGTCGCCGTTTTCTGGCTGGCGCCAGCGCTCTGATGGCGGCGCCGCTGCTGGCGGGGCTGTGGCCGCGTTCGGCGCTGGCGGAGGCCATTAGCCAGGCGATGCCGCAGTTTATCGCATTGCGCCAGGCGGAAAGCGGGATTCTCACCGGCGCCCACTGGGGCGCGTTTGAAGCCATCGTCCGCGACGGCAAAATGGTTGACGTTCGCCCGATCAAAGACGATCCGTATCCTAACGAACTGATTACTATGGCGCCGTATCAGGTTCACGCCGAAAACCGGATTAAATATCCGATGGTGCGTAAAAGCTGGTTAGAAGGCGGGGCGAAAAACGGTAAGCCAGAGCTGCGCGGCCGCGATGAGTGGGTCCGCGTCAGCTGGGATAAAGCCCTGCATCTGGTGGCGGGTGAAATCAGCCGTCTGCAAAAAGAGCATGGCCCATCATCTATTTATGCCGGTTCTTACGGCTGGAAAAGCGTCGGGATGTTCCACAACCCGAGAACGCTGCTGCAGCGCATGATGAACCTGGCGGGCGGCTTTGTCGGCTATTCCGGTGACTACTCCACCGGCGCGGCGCAGGTGATTATGCCGCACGTGGTCGGTTCCGTTGAGGTTTACGAACAGCAGACCGCGTGGCCAAACGTGATTGATAACAGCGAGCTGGTGGTGATGATCGGTTGTAACCCCATGATCACGCTGAAAAACAGCTGGAACCTGCCGGATCACGTCGGCCAGACGGGCTTTGAAGCGCTGAAGAAAAAAGGCACCCGGATGATCTGTATCGACCCGGTGCGCAGCGACAGCGCGCGTGAGTTAGGCGCCGAGTGGATCGCCCCGCGCAGCTACACCGACTGCGCGCTGATGGCGGGGGTAGCCCATACGCTGCTGGCAGAAAATCTGCATAACCCTGATTTCCTGAAAACCTACACCGTAGGGTTCGATAAATTTGAAGCCTACCTGAACGGTAAAGAAGATGGCGTCGTCAAAGATGCCAACTGGGCTGCGGATATCAGCGGCGTTGATGCTGAGACTATCAAGCAGCTGGCGCGAGATATGGCGAAGCATCGCACCATGATCATGGGCGGCTGGGGCATCCAGCGTCAGCATCATGGCGAACAGGCCCACTGGATGATGGTGACGCTGGCGGCGATGCTGGGGCAGATTGGCCTGCCCGGCGGCGGTTTCGGCTTTAGCTATCACTACTCTTCCGGCGGTAGCCCAACCGCGCGCGGCGGCATTCTGGCAGGGATCTCCGCCGGTAGCCCAACGTCGCCAGCGGCGAAAGATATTACGCCGTTCCCGGTGGCGCGCATTGCCGATGCGCTGGCGAACCCAGGCAAGACCATCGACTATAACGGGACAAAGGTCACCTATCCGGATATTAAAATGGTGTACGTGGCGGGCGGTAACACCTTCCACCAGCATCAGGATACCAACAACCTGGTGAAAGCCTGGCAGCATCCGGAAACCGTGGTGGTGAACGAACCGTACTGGACGGCGACGGCGAAACACGCGGACATCGTACTGCCGGTGACCACCACCTACGAGCGCAACGACATGGATATGGGCGGTGACTATTCGCAGCTTTATGTCTTCCCGCTGCGCCAGTGCGTACCGCCGCAGAACGAAGCGAAAAACGACTTTGATGTCTTTGCGGGGATTTCCGAGATCCTTGGGGTGCACGAGGCCTTTACCGAAGGCAAAGATGAGATGCTGTGGTTGAAGGGCATGTATGACGAGATGAAAGCCCAGGCGCGCAACGCTCGCGTGGCGCTGCCGCCGTTTGATATGTTCTGGGCTTCCAACAACTACATTCGCTTCCCGATCCCGCAAGAGAACACCCAATGGGTGCGTTTCGCCGATTTCCGCGAGAACCCGCTGCTCAACCCGCTGGGGACGCCGTCAGGGAAAATCGAGATCTACTCTGACGCCATCGCCAAAATGGGCTACGAGGACTGTAAAGCGATTCCAACCTGGATGCCGCCGCACGAGTGGTATCGCGGGCCGGAAGCCGAGAAATATCCGCTGTCGCTCAATACCGGTCACCCGATTAACCGTCTGCACTCTCAGCTCGATAATACGCCGCTGCGCAAAAAATATGCGGTAGCCGATCGCGAAGCCATCTGGATCCATCCGAAAGATGCGAGCGCGCGCGGCATCAGCGAAGGCGATTTGGTTCGCGCCTTTAACGATCGCGGGCAGATCCTGGTCGGAGCGGTGGTTACCGATAACGTTCGCGAAGGCGTAGTGCGCATCAGCGAAGGGGCATGGTTTGATCCGGCCGATCCGTCACAGCCGGGATCGCTGTGTAAAAACGGTAACGTCAACTGTCTGACCTTTGACGTCGGCTCCTCCAGCCTGGCGCAGGGGAACTGTGGCCAGATGTCGCAGCTGCAGATCGAGAAGTACACCGGACCGGCGCTGAAAAACACCGCGCACGATGTGCCGGTAGGCGCGTAACCCGCAGCTAACGTTTGAAAGACAAAACGGACACTTCCGTGAGGGAGTGTCCGTTTTATTGTTTTATGGCTTTGACGAACCGGCCAGGTAAGCGCTAGTCTGCGTACCGTCTTCAGGAATTCGTAGGTAGTCGTTTCCCACAATCCAGGCGAAAAATCATATCCATATCGGCTTTTGAATTCATCATCCAGCCTGTCGCTGTAACTCTCAATGAAAGTATCAATCTCTTGGCCTGCTGGGTAATTGATAGTGACGCACCCACTGCTTTTACTTGCACCAAGCAAAGATTTGATATTTTCTCGATTAAGATAGATTGCTCTAGAAATCACGTCTTCGCAACGGTTTCCAGAAGTGAGCGTTTCTGTCGGGTAATTCACACTCTTGATTTTTCCCGCCTGTAGACCATGCTCATTTGATACATGCGAGAAACAATAACGTCATCTTTAGCCGAAGGCGCTACAGGTAGTTGGCCTTTGGTATATCTAATGATGCCCCTTAACAATAAGAGACCACCATGCTTGAACTCCGTCCTAATTGCGAATGCTGTGATAAAGATCTGCCCCCTGAATCAAAAGAGGCATTCATCTGTTCATTTGAATGCACATTTTGCACTGATTGCGTGACCCAACGGCTTAGTGGCCTGTGCCCGAACTGCGGAGGAGAACTGGTGCGACGTCCAATACGCCCTGAAGCATCCCTCCTGCGATATCCTGCATCCAGTCAGCGTCACTATAAACAGTAGAGATGAAAACTATGTTCGCTCTTTGCTTATAACGTCCTAAGTGATCCTGCTAGTCGTCTGCTGAGTACCAGAAACGGATGTTAAGTATTGGGGCTCCATCATTGTATTGCTTTATGCAACTGCTGATTATGGTTGCTATGGCAGGCATTTTTCCACCGGAAAAAAAGCCGTAACCCAAGATTACAAGGATTACCCTGGGTTTGAGATGCCCCTTCCTGAAAGATTTCGAAGAAGAACCTTTACGCACTTTCATCATACTTCTTTCAAAACTGCACCCTAAACGTTTATGGTGTGGATTCTCATACAATTATGAAACAGATGTTATTCATGCCGAATGCACAAAAGAATAAAGACTGGGTCAAGCTTGCACACACGCCAGGGAAAATAGAGCGCTTGGAGGCGTATTTCAGCGGGCATGGTTATGAACCTCATCGGCACGATACATATGCGATCGGCAGGACATTGTCTGGTGTGCAACGTTTCCGTTATCGTGGCAGTAAACAACATAGTTTACCTGGTGGGACGATGGTCTTACACCCGGATGAAATTCATGATGGAGAGGCAGGAACGCTCGAGGGATTTCAGTATCGGATGTTTTATATCGAGCCCGCTTTAATTCAGAAAATTTTAGGCGGCAAACCGTTACCATTTATTCACAGCGGGATCTCATCTGATCCCCGGTTGTTTGCCGCTACCGGGCCGCTTTTAAAAGCGCCAGAAGATTCTATTGATACGCTTGAAGAGGAGGATGCCCTTTACGATCTTGCCCAGACTTTGGCAGTCGTGTCAGGGCAGCGATTTCGTCGATGCCTTCTGGACTATCAGTCTGTAGAGCGCGCTCGCGAATATATACAATCTGAATTCAGCCAGAACATCACGCTGGATACGTTGTCCTCCGTCTGTGGTAAAGATCGCTGGAGCCTGAGCCGGGATTTTCGAACTCTTTTCGGAACGAGTCCTTATCGCTACGTAACAATGCGCCGTCTCGCATACTGTCGACATCTGATTCAGTTAGGCCTGTCACTTGCGGAGTCTGCGTTGGAGGCGGGGTTTTCAGATCAAAGTCATATGACACGCCAGTTTATAAAAGCATATGGCATTTCACCGGGTCGTTGGCAAACATTTATTCAAAAACGCCGTCCCTGAGTTGCACGATCGTTCAATACCGGTACCGCAATATTATTTATCCTCGGCGTTTCTTAGCCATTAAGGAATGTCATCATGTACTCACCTGTAAATCTGGAACAGAAGTTCTCTCTCTTCGATACTCACTGGCAACCAAAAGTCATCGCGCAGATGAACGACTACCAATTCAAAATCGTGAAAATAGCGGGCGACTTTATCTGGCACTCACATCCGGAAACCGACGAATCCTTTATCGTAGTTGAGGGGGTTTTGCGTATTGATTTTCGTGACGGGTATGTTCTTGTCAAGCCAGGAGAAATGTTTGTTGTACCTAAAGGTGTTGAGCATAAAACGTCAGCTGAGACGACGGTAAAAATGATGATGATAGAACCCTGTGGTGTCAGGAATACCGGGCATGAAGGTGGGGAACGCACCGCAGAAAACGATATTTGGATTTAATTTGAGGAGATTTTAAGCCAGCCGATCGGCTGGCTTAAATAGTAGAAAACAAGTACATCGGCTTTTCTCCTTACTCAGCTTTGCTTCATGCCTGGAGCGGACGTTGCTAACCTGGTGATGTGGCTTTATCGGGGCATATCAATATCGCTAACATTGCTAAACTCAACGAGATATATGCAACCTGAATACGGAGTTCTTAATGGTCACCACACATGTTTTCATCGCGGTCAGTCTTGATGGGTATATCGCCCGACAGGATGGCGATATCGACTGGCTGTTGAAGCGCGATGACCCGACAGAAGATCATGGCTATGCCGCATTTATCGCAGACAAAGATTGGATCATTATGGGGCGAGGCAGCTATGAGAAGGTGCTGACCTTTGACGAATGGCCTTATGACCGACCCGTGCTGGTGCTTTCCCGGCAGCTAACTGATACTCCCGTGCCCGAAGCGCTGAAGGGTAAGGTGCAGTTTTCATGCTTCACGCCAGGGGAGGCTCTTGCTCACCTGAAGGAGAAAAACGTGCACAGGGTATATATCGATGGCGGGCAGTTAATACAGTCGTTCCTGCGCGAAGGTTTGGTCGCCGATATCGTTATCACTACCGTTCCTGTCCTGCTCGGTTCGGGAAAACCGCTGTTCGGAGTACTGCCCCATGATATCGATTTGACGCTATTATCCAGCCGCAGCTTCCCGTCGGGTCTGGTGCAGTCGAACTATCGGCTGTGAATCTGAGCATAGTGGCGACCTTCGCCGATAACCGCTGTGGTGATTGTGGGATCAGCCGAAAAGGATGCCATCTCTACAGGGACATTACTGTTCCTGCAAAAATATCTAGCCTGAATATAAACAACTCGATATTCTGAAATGCTTTGTATTTTTTGTGAACAGGAAAAAGTATGCTGAGTACATTACCCGATTTACATAGAAGTTTTGCAGAGCAACTCAAACTTAAATTTCAGTCTGATTCGCGAATTCACTCCCTTCTCGCTGGCGGCTCAATCGTTCATGGCGGGTTTGATAAATACTCCGATCTCGATTTTGTCGTTGTCGTAGACACTCTCCACTATGACGAAATCATGACGCAGCGTAGGGAGCTTGCCGGAACATTAGGCCATCTGCTCCATGCTTTTACCGGGGAACATGTCGGAGAGCCTCGCCTGCTAATATGCCTGTATGGCCCAGAACTTCTTCATGTCGATCTGAAATTCGTCACTCTGGAAATGCTCACTCAACGCGTTGAGGAGCCAGCAGTGTTATTTACCCGTGATAACACTGCTCTGCAGCGACAGCTGGCAAAATTTAGTGCTCACTGGCCTGATATGTCGCCGGAGTGGTTTGAGTCCCGAGCCTGGATCTGGCTGCATTATGCAGTGGTTAAGTTGGGAAGGGGCGAACTCTTCGAAGCGATTGGTATGCTGTCATTCTTCCGTGAGCAGGTGCTGGGGCCAATGCTGTACCGCCGTGCCAATCTTCCGCAACGTGGGGTTCGCCGCATTGAATTCCACGGCATTGACCCTGATGGCCTGCTGACTTCCACGCTGGCAACGCACGATCGTGACTCCGTCAGCATGGCCATCAGAATGGCTGTTGACGCTTATATCAATCTGCGAGCTGATGCTCTGCCTGAGAATATCGCAGATGATGCGGCTCGTTGGGCGGTTCTTGCGATGCTGAAAGCGTATTCTGACAGGGTTTAAATCTGTACTCCGGTCGCTTACACGGCCGGAGTAAAAGTACCAGCGATCTAAATCCCAGAATTGGCTGTCGTAGTTTAGTTACTACAATCCCATGCTAAAGCCAGGTTCAGGTGTCAAGAGTAACGTGGATGAACTGCAGAGGAGGGATGACTGGCTGACGGCGCTGCTGGCAAATCTGGCGCCTGCCGCACGCAGCCGTATGATGCGGCAGCTGGCGCAACAGCAGAGCATCAGGCTGCTGCGCAATCCTGATGACTGCGGCTATGAGTCGCGCAGGGTGACAGCCCGCAGCAAAAAGGGGCGCATAAAACGCCAGATGTTTGCAAAGCTTTGCACCACAAAATACCTGAAAACTGCCACCAGTGCGGACTCCGCCAGCGTGCAGTTTGATAGCAAGGTGCAACGTATTGCGCGGTGCACCACTACGGCTTACGTGATCGTGTAAGTCGTAAGGGGCCGGAGACCCGCTATGCGGTGGGGAAGTTGTTGGGTATCAGCGAATAGGTGGAAACGCTAACTCGAGATACATTATTAATCTGGATATCCAAGAGTTAAGGTTAGGAGATGTGGGGATGTGTAGATGCTTGGTAATTCCATGATCTTCCTCTTATTTTTAAGTGCTATTATCTGATAGATTGCCCTCTAATCTGTGTCAGGAGAGGTATTATGTCTGAAAAATTGATTTTTTTATCCCATATAACAGAAGAAAAAGAATTAGCGAAAATAATCAAAGATGCAATTGAAGACGAGTTCTCTGGATTCGTTGAAGTATTTGTATCGTCAGATGGGAATACAATTAAAGCAGGTCAAAACTTCTTAAATGTTATTGAGAATGGTTTGGTGAATTGTATCGCTGCTATTTATTTGATAAGCCCAGAATCAGTCCGGAGAAGCTGGATTAGTTTTGAGTTAGGGGCTGTATGGGTTAGAAATGCTATCAGTCAGAAAAATGGTGGGCCAGAAATCCCGGCGATTCCTTTTTGCCATTCAGATATGATTTTTAGTGATTTACCGCAACCTATTTGTAACCTAAATGGTATTGAAGCAAACCGCTCTCATTCATTGGAGTTTGCATTCAAGTCAATTCAGACCGCAGTTGGAGGAAGAGGACGATTGAGAACTGATTTTGATGTTCTTGCCGAGAAAATAAACAGTTTCGAGAGGGACTATACGGTATTCAAAAGAATAGGTGAAACTCTCAATTTAATTGGTGTGAACGACGAACGTCGAGCACAATTAGTTCAGTTAGTTAATAGTACAGCAGAGAACAATGTTACGATTAAAACTAATGTTCGACAGGATTCAGCAGATCAAATATTTAAATTAGTTAATACTAAACTAAGCCATTTTGCGAAATATAAAGTTACATCTTCTGGTTTAGGTATGGGGCCTCAAGGTGCATCCCCTTTCTGTGAAATTGAATTGATAATGGATCGAAAAATACTCAGTGATTACTTGGCTAGATAATTTCCAATGCCTTGTGTGAAATAACACACAATCATCTCTATTACTAAAGCCTGCCAATTTCTGGCAGGCTTTTTTTGAACGCACAACTCACAGAAATCATGCGCCTTATCACCAACCTGATCAGCACCGGCATCGTGACCGAAGTGGACCGGGAAAACTGGCTGTGCCGGGTGAAAGTGGGCGAGCTTAAAACCAACTGAATTAACTGGCTGTGGGTGTGGTGAATTCAGTTAATGACCCGGACACAGTACTGAAAGACTTTATTCACAAATATATCACCAAACCGGCTCTTACTAACGCTGAGATGCCGAAACAGGACCCGGTGTTTAAACTGGCAGGTGTTGCGCCGGATTATGCTGCCCTTGCTGATTTCCGCAAACTCTGACGCTGTTCTGATGCCTGCTCTTGTTGCTGTTGCGGATCCATACCCTGTGCGAGTGAGGTTAAGTGCTGGTCGCGTATCTGACGAGCTGCTGCGAGAGTAAGGGCAGTGTATGAGCCGAGACTCAAATTAGTTCGGCTGCCACTGACCGGACGTTGATAGCGGAAGCGCCAGAGTTTTTTACCGGTGGTTTTGACGAGCAAGAACAGGCCGTCACCATCATGAAGGGTGAAGTCTTTTTCCCGAGGTTTGGCTTTAAGGATTTCGTTGTTAGTGAGGGGGCGTGTGATGCGCGCCATGTCTGGATCCCTTCCATAATTGGTACACTTTTAATGGACCACAGTATAGCGTGTACCTAAACGTGTACCAATTTTCTCTGGATTTAGCCGGATGTTCTCGGACAACGACAGACACAAAAAAGCCCGCAGGGCTTGTGCTGTGCGAGCTTTCTGTACTTCACCGGACGTATCCGGGCTGGCGGGAGTTGAATTTATTATTTATCACTTTGATTATTTATCATATTAATAATTTTATTTTTTCTTCGTGGGCCTAAATATGGGCCTAAAAATGTTGGCAATACTGGATGAGTTAGGCATTAATATTCGATTTTTTAAGACGGCTCTTTGATTTTTAAAAAATATTGAATAATTTTTGCGTGGTGGGCTACGACCAAACGAATCAGAAAACCGATTCTGGAAAATTTTAAAGCGGTGGCAAATTCAAGTGTAAGCACACCTGTTTCAGTTCCATTCACTTTTAGAGATCTTCCAATATACTTATTATATCCCCTGAGGAGAACGCTATGCGTAAGATCTGATTCACTGAACACCAGATCATCGCCGTTCTGAAGTTCGTCGAAGCCGGACGTACCGTCAAGGATGTGTGCCGTGAGGCCGCTATTTCGGAGGCCAGCTATTACAACTGGAAGGCAAAGTATGGCGGGATGGAAGCGGCCGATATTAAAAAAATCAAAGACCTTGAGGATGAGAGTCGACATTTGAAACATATGTTTGCCGACCTGAGTCTGGATAATCGTACGTTAAAAGACGTCATCGAAAAAAGCTTTAAAACCATCGATAAAGCGTGAACTCGTCAGCTATCTGACGGCACAATTTGCCATGAGTTTACGCCAAGCCTGAAGGACGTTATCGCTGAGCAGAACGGTGTATTTTTATCAGCCTGATACCCGGCGTGATGAACTTCTGATCCATGCGCTGACTGAGCTGGCAGAACGCTATCCGCGCTACAGTTTCAAGAAGCTGTTTCAGCTGCTGCCAGTGCGTAATCCAGCACCACTAGCGATAGAAATCGGCCTGAATATCCCGGTTCAGCGAGTCGTCCGGGGGCTGGACAGGGTCGTGGTAAACCGCGGATACCCGCTGAAGATGCGGATGGACAACGGGCCAGAACTGGTCTCGCTGGCGCTGACAAAATGGGCCGAAGAACATGGCGTGCAGCTCGAATTTATCAAGCCGGGCAAACCTACACAAAATGCTGTTATCGAACGGTTCAACCGGACAGAAACTCTGGATTTATACCTGTTCAGAACACTGAATGAAGCACGGGAAATTACCGGGCGCTGGCTGATGGAATATAACAACGAGCGGCCTCATGAATCCCTGAATAACCTGACGCCGGAAGAGTACCGGTTGATGGCTGAAAACCCGGAACTCTCAAAACATGCGTGGAACTAAAGCTGGGATGTTTACAGCTGTAACAAGTTTGCAGATGGTGCCACCTCTATTCCCTTGGATGAAATAGGAAATCATGCGTCTTCCTGCATCGTTATGTATTGCGTAAAATGTATTCTACGCGTTTCTGGCGGGTTTTCGGGTGGTTTGTTGCCCTTTTTACCGGCTATCCGCCAGAAACGTTATCACCCGTTTTGGCTGTGCGTACAACTATGAAATTATGATAAATGCTCTGAACCAATGTCGGCAATGAGCGAAATGCCGACATGCGGGAGCATGGTCTATGTATGAAAGCTAATGATGATAAATACCGTCTTCCAAAGGGGGGCCATCAGCAGTAACCCCCGTGATACTACTTGGCGGTTCAAAGATGGCCCCACCAAATATTGCATCAAACTCTGCTTTGGTGACTGATAAGTATTCCAAGATGATCTCTAGCAGCTCTCTGTACGTATCACAATGCCATTCAATATGAGGACAAATTTGGGCGAGAACTCTGGTCTTAAAATCATCCAGATTATTTGGGACTTCCAGCAAGTTACCAGTGTTTAATGCTTTCGACATAAACTTGTAATTGAGCATAGAGAGAACCATTACTGATACACCTTTCTCTTGCCTTAACTGATCGAACTTCTCTTGCGCTTGAAGGCTAAGCTTGGCGTATTCGCGATCTCGCTTAGAGTTGATTGGTTCAACGTACTGAAGCGGTTCGTCTGCAGCATCACCGATACGTGGACAAAAGTATCTATTCCACCAAGCCTCAAAATACCTTTTTTGGAACTCTAGGTATGTCATCCCAATAATATTGGTGTTTTGAGTGTACTGTTTAGCACCCTGCTGAAGCCCGTGCTTTGAAATAATAAATCCAATATTAGCCCCGGTTTCATGCATTACCGTGGTGAATGAATGGACCACAGTCTGTGGTATAGAACTACCCCAGTTTTTGCATTCCACGATGTACGTGATTTTGTCCACGCTCCTAACATCTGTAGCGAGAACATCCACATTCACCGAGCCACGCGGGGTTTCTAAATCGACCTCTACTTCTGCAAACAAGCCAACATTACGGAATATACGTTGGACCCCTGTCTGGAGGTCTTGCCAGTTCTTTGGTAATGGGTCATCGATCACTTCTGTTTTTCCTAAGCACTATCCGCATGCGATTAAGACTACTGGAAGACACAAACGTCGTCATCCACTAAAAGATTCAGATTTGAGAATGAAAGTTGGTTTATGGTACGAAGCGGACCGGACCATTTGAAGAGCCGTGTGGTCTGCAAAGAGCGGAAGTCAAGCTTGCTGATGCCTCTTAAAGTGCATAGCTCGTTTTTCAAGGTGCAAACAATTGCAGCCTGACCGTAATTGCCGCCAGTTCTGCATCTATGTAACAGCTACACGTATGTTTATGCAGGACCAATTCAACTTCATTCTGATGCAAATGACCCACAAGCATTCGCATGCCTTCAAACTTTCTGCTTGAAAAGCATGCTTAATCAATAAATTAATTTTGATTGCATTTTGGTTTGAACCCTTGCGATTTAGACGTATTATTTTGAGATTAATCCAATTGCCCGACCTTCATTGCTGCTTGTAAGTGTGCGTGAAGAATGATTTTAAGGTTATATATCATGGAGTTATTGAAGTTTCTGGCGGCGATTTTAGTAATTTACTTGTTGTTTTTTAGAAAGAAAAAACGTAAATCTCCAAAGTCTTATGCTTCAAACCCCGTGAAAGCACCGCCAAAAGAATGGCTCGCTGACATCAAGAAAAAAGAGGCGGTTGTGCGAAACGATGATAGT
>OKWS01000073.1_pt1 | contig 68152 bp, 80 predicted proteins | sample 1607061 | NCBI WGS metagenome assembly OKWS01 (sample SAMN07501040, study PRJEB24779) | human gut metagenome | isolation source: stool | host: human infant | place: USA: Pittsburgh, PA | reverse complement strand
TCGCTGATCGACAATTTAATTGAGAATGCCGTGAAGTACAGCCCTGAGGGTGGACGCATTGAGGTACAACTGCAATCGCGTGATAAGTCCGCTCAGCTGCGCGTCTCAGACGCCGGCCCCGGTATCCCGGTTGAACTGCGGGAGCGCGTGTTCGACAGATTTTTCCGCGATCCTAATCAGACCCAAAGCGGGAGTGGACTGGGGCTTGCCATCGTCAAAGCCGTTACGCAGCAACACAACGGCAGGGTCAATCTGAGTACGTCAGCCGAAGGTGGTCTTATGGTGACCGTTGATTTCCCGAATCCGTCGTTCGCATGAACGTAAACCCGGCGCTACACGTCCTGACATGTGTCAGCGCAGCGTTACTTCACGTATGCCGCAGATTGCTTCAATAAAATTACCGTATTTGTTATATTGTTACTCACTGATTATTCACCTCTGCGGTGCCAAAAAGAACAAGATTCACCGCAACCCAGGACAGAAAAATGTTAGATTACCGCTTCCCGACAGCTTTGCAGATGGTTCTCAGCGTAGCGATGGCGGAGCAATCGGGTGAACGTTCGACGAGTGCAATCCTGGCTTACGGCCTGGAAGCGAATCCGAGCTTTATCCGCAAATTAATGGTTCCTCTCGCCCGGGACGGCATCATCGTCTCCACGCTTGGCCGCAACGGCTCTATTCACCTTGGCCGCCCGGCTGAAGAGATCACCCTGCGTGATATCTACCTTTCCGTCACTGAAGATAAAAAGCTGTGGGCGTCCCGTCCTGACGTCCCGGCCCGCTGTGTGGTCAGCGCCAACGCCTGCTGGTACTTCAAATCAATCGCTGATGAAGCGGAGCAGGCTTCGTTAGCGGTTTTAGCGCGCCATACCGTCGCCAGCGCGCTGGAAGAGGTGAAAAAAGCCGATACCAGCGGGTGCGATCCGGTGCCGGAACTCTGTACGCAGCATAAAAAAGCGCCTTAATCCTGACGGATTGCGAAAAAAAAGCCGCCTTCACAGTGAAGGCGGCTTTTTGTTATCTGCTACGTCCTACGCAGGCAACACCTCTCTTTCCGCTTTGCCGCGCGTCACGAACTTACGCAGCGTCACGTAAAAGACCGGCGTCAGGAACAGACCAAACAGCGTCACGCCCAGCATCCCGGAGAAGACGGTGATCCCGGTGACGCCGCGGACTTCTGCCCCTGCCCCGTGACCAAGGATCAGTGGAATGGTCCCGGCAATAAAGGCGATAGAGGTCATTACAATCGGGCGTAAACGCAGGCGGCACGCCTCCAGCGCAGCCTCCATGATGCCTTTGCCCTGAATTTCCAGCTCGCGGGCAAACTCCACGATAAGTATCGCGTTTTTACAGGCCAGCCCCATCAGCACGACCAGCCCCACCTGCACGAAGACGTTGTTATCGCCCCCGGTCAGCCAGACGCCGAACAGCGCGGAGAGCATCGTCATCGGCACGATAAGGATCACCGCCAGCGGCAGCGTCCAGCTTTCATACAGCGCCGCCAGCACCAGGAACGCCAGCAGCACCGCGACCGGGAAGACGATCAGCGCCGTATTGCCCTGGGTGGCCTGCTGGAAACTCAGGTCCGTCCATTCAATATTCATCCCGTTCGGCAGGATCTGCTTAGACATGGCGTCCAGCTGCGTCATCGCCTGCGCGGAAGAGAGCACGCGCGGGTCAGCATCACCAATAAGATCCGCCGCCGGGTAACCATTATAGCGGATCACCGGGTCCGGCCCGTAGGTGGTCGTGATTTTCACCATACTGCCAATCGGCACCATTTCGCCCTGGTCATTGCGTGTGCGTAAATTCGCGATATCTTCCACGCTGTCGCGGAACTGCCCGTCGGCCTGTGCCATTACGCGCCAGGTCCGTCCAAACTGGTTAAAGTCGTTTACATATGACGAGCCCAGATAGGTTTGCAGCGTGCCGAAAAGATCGGTAAGCGATACGCCCTGCGCTTTCGCTTTATCACGGTCAACCTGCACATCCAGCTGCGGAACGTTAGCCTGGTAGGTTGAGATGGGGAAATGCATCCCCGGCGTCTGCATAATCGCCCCGGACATGGTGTTCACCGCGCTTTGCAGCGCGCCATAGCCCAGACCAGCACGGTCCTGAATGTACAGCGAATAACCGGACCCTTGACCCAGCCCTAAAATCGGCGGCGGCAGAATCGAGAAGCCAAAGCCCTGCTGGATTTGCGCGATTTTCGCATTGATCTCCGCGTTAATTTCCGCCGCAGTATGTTTACGCTGGTCGAACGGCTTCAGGCCAAAGAAGACCGTCCCGGTGTTCGGCGTATTGGTGAACTGGAGCGCGTTCAGGCCAGGAAACGCGACCGCATAATCCACGCCTTCGGTATTCATCCCGATTTCGCTCATTTTGCGGATCACCGCATCGGTGCGCGCCAGCGACGAGCCTTCCGGCATTTTCACGCCGCCGATCAGGTACAGCTTATCCTGCGTCGGAATAAACCCGCCGGGTACGACTTTAAACATCACACCCGCGGCACAAAGCAGCAGCAAATAAACCGCAAACACTGCACCGCGTCGGCCAAGCGTTTTACCTACCATTCCCTGATAGCCGGTCGAGCTGCGATGGAAAAAGCGGTTAAACGGACGGAAAATCCAGCCGAACAGACGATCGATAAGCCGGGTCGGGAAATCTTTCGGGGCACCATGCGGCTTCAACAGCAGCGCGGCCAGCGCCGGAGAAAGCGTCAGCGAGTTGATCGCGGAGATCACCGTGGAAATAGCTATCGTTACCGCAAACTGTTTGTAGAACTGGCCGGTCACGCCAGAGAGGAACGCCATCGGCACAAACACTGCACACAGCACCAGCGCAATGGCGATAATCGGCCCGGACACTTCACGCATCGCCTGATGCGCCGCCGCAAGCGGGGCGAGCCCCTCTTCGATATTTCGCTCGACGTTCTCCACCACCACGATGGCATCATCCACCACGATACCGATGGCCAGCACCAGCCCGAACAGGCTCAGGGTATTCAGCGAGAAGCCCAGCAGGTAAAGAATGCTGAAGGTACCCACCACCGATACCGGCACCGCGATCAGCGGGATGATCGACGCGCGCCAGGTTTGCAGGAACAGGATCACCACCAGCACGACCAGCACCACCGCTTCCAGCAGCGTTTGTACAACCGCACGGATCGAATCGCGCACAAATACCGTTGGGTCGTAAGGTGCCGCCCACTTCATATCGTCCGGGAAACGGGTGGACAGTTCGTCCATTTTGGCGCGCACCGCGTTAGACAGATCGATGGCGTTTGCCCCCGGCGACTGGAAGATACCAATCCCGACCGCGTCTTTATTGTTCAGCTGGGAGCGCAGCGCATAGCTGCCGGAACCCATCTCGATACGCGCCACGTCGCGCAGGCGGACGACCGTACCGTCCTGCGTTGTTTTCAGGACAATATTGCCAAACTCTTCTTCGGTATGCAGACGGCCCTGGGCGTTAATGGAGATCAGGAAATCGCTCTCTTTCGGCAGCGGCTCGGCGCCAAGCTGCCCGGCGGATACCTGTACGTTTTGCTCCTGCATCGCCGTCACCACGTCCGAGGCCGTCAGTCCGCGCGCCGCCACCTTGTTTGGATCCAGCCAGACGCGCATCGCGTATTCACCCGAGCCGAAAATCTGGATCTGACCCACGCCGGGCAGACGCGCCAGCTCGTCCTTCACCTTCAGCGTGGCGTAGTTACGCATATACAGTGAATCGTACTTACCGCCAGGCGAAAAGAGATGCACCACCAGCGTCAGCGTTGGCGACTGTTTCTGAGTCGTAATGCCCAGACGCCGAACGTCTTCCGGCAGACGCGCCTCGGCCTGTGCGACGCGGTTTTGCACCTGTACCTGCGCCTGATCCGGGTCGGTACCCGGACGGAAGGTGACGGTAGTCACCAGCACGCCATCGGAGCCCGCGACGGATTTCATGTACATCATGTTTTCAACGCCGTTGATCGCCTCTTCCAGCGGCGTCGCCACGGTTTCGGCAATCACTTTCGGGTTGGCGCCCGGGTACTCGGCGCGCACCTGCACGCTTGGCGGCACGACATCAGGATATTCGCTCACCGGCAGCAGCGGGATGGCGATTAATCCTGTGATAAAAATCAGAATCGACAGTACGGCGGCAAAAATCGGCCTGTCGATGAAAAAACGGGAAAAGTCCATGGATTGGATTCTCAGGTAAGGGATCAGTTGAGGGCGGCGCTGGCGGTCATGGCAACGGTTTTCGCGTTAACCGGCATACCCGGCATAAACACTTTTTGTAAACCATCGACGATGACTTTATCCCCGGGATTCAGCCCCTGCTGTACAATACGTAAACCGTCGGCCAGACGCCCCGGCGTAATATCGCGGCGCTGCGCTTTCCCGTCTTTATCAACGACATAAACATACTTACGATCCTGATCGGTCAGCACCGCCTTATCGTCAACAAGCGTGGCTTTAAATTCCGCACTGCCCGGCAGGCGCACGCGTGCGAAGAGTCCCGGCGTGAACTGACGCTGTGAGTTATCCAGCAGCGCGCGCATGCGGATTGTACCGGTACTCGGCGTGAGCTGGTTATCCAGGAAATCCACTTTGCCCTGATGGGGATAGCCCTCCTCACCCGTCAGACCAATCTCCACCGGCAGCGCCGTGTGGTGACTGGACGCCCCCTGCCCGCTGCGGGCCAGGTTCTGATAGTGAAGATAGGTGGACTCGTCCACGTCGAAGTAGACGTAAACCGTCTTCTGTGAGACCAGGGTGGTGAGCACGCTGGCGCTGTCACCCGCAGTCACCAGGTTACCGCTGGTGATCAGCGCCCGGCTGGCGCGACCGTCGATAGGCGCGGTCACTTTGGTGAAATCGAGGTTGAGCTGCGCGGCATCAACCGCCGCCTGCGCCGCGCGAATATCGGCCTGCGCCTGGGTAGCGGCGGAACGGCGCTGCTCCCACTCTTCACGGGATACCACGTTGGTATTGACTAATTTATCGGTACGGTTAGCCTCGCTTCGCGCCAGGCTGGCCTGCGTTTTGGCTCTCGCCAGGTTCGCCTGCGCCTGTTCCAGCGCCGCGCGATAGGTTCGGTCATCAATCGTGAACAGCACCTCGCCCTTTTTCACCTCCTGACCGTCGGTGTAATTCACTTTATCAATGTAGCCGGAGACGCGTGGGCGCAGCTGAACGCTTTCCACCGCTTCAATGCGACCGTTAAAGCTGTCCCACTGGCTAATGGATTTCACCACCACGTCAGCTGCGCTGACGACGGGCGCTTGCGGTGCGGCATTTTGCGCGACGCTGTCATCGCACCCGACGAGAAGCGCGGAGAGTAAAACCACCCCCGTCGCGCTCAGATGAAAGTAACCCCAGGTTTTTTGCAGGCTCATTATTTTTATTCCGGTTATTGTAGCCGCCGGGCAAGACGCAGCGGGAGGCGCCGCGCCACTTCCTTTGTCCGGTCTGGCTTAAGGCCATTTGTGTCGTTCATCGCCACAAAACTGTAACAGTTGCGAATACACTATCGCGGCGATTGTAGGAAGGCGCTTAATTAAGTGCAAGAATAATTGTTGCACTTTATGTGCTATTTGCCGCGAAGGTAAATCACGGGTTTTGAGAAGGGATTTAAATGTAACAATAAAACTTGCAATTAATATCAAAACGGGCCACCTTTAAGTGCAACAAACAAAGATGCTTTTAATGCGTGGCGTAGGGGGAAGCAAGATGAACACGGGTGCATTCATTCACGATTTGCTCGACTGGATCGACAACAACCTTGATAGCCGCCTGGACATTGAAACCGTCTCCAGGCGAGCCGGCTATTCGAAATGGCATCTCCAGCGGATCTTCAAAGAACATACCGGCTCCCCTCTCGCTGAATATATTCGCGCGCAAAAGCTGCAAAAATCAGTTGAGCGCTTAGCCCAAAGCGATGAACCGATTCTGAACGTGGCGATCGCGCTGGGCTTTGATTCTCAGCAGTCCTTCAACCGCAGCTTTAAGCGTCAGTATGGTCAGGCGCCAGGGGCATGGCGACGCAGTATCGGCTGCCGTGGATCCCGGCAGATGAGCCAATAATTCACGTCCCGTTCGGATATCAGTTACAAAAGAAAAACCCTCTGTAAACAGAGGGTTTTATCAGTCTTACCTGCTTATAACTTCGCAGGAAAGGTTATGGGCTTACTCCCACTCGATTGTTTACGGCACGCATAACCAATTGACTGGTAATAAGTTTTTGAAAACCAATCTCCACCGTACCGTTTTATATACCGTCACCGGAAATCAGTACCCCGTTTCGATGAGGCAAAGTCACCAAAGAATTTGTCCCGCGCCTCTTCAGAAACTAAAGCCGCTAATTCAAAGTCTGAGTAGTACCCAAGACTTTTGAACTTGCCATCAATCCTTAACGTTACCCGCCACTTTTTCCGACCTTCATACCAGTTCACACCGGGAGCACCACTCTTATTATCAGAGCGAATTGGCATGTTCATGTTGTTCTGCTGTATTGTGCACTTCCTGATATTGCACCAGCGGTTATCATGCCGAATTCCATTTCTGTGATCTACATTTTCTGCATATTCACCAGTCATATAAAGATACGCAAGGTGCTGTGCTTTATATAATTTCCTGTTAATTCCTATTCTGACGTAGCCGTGAAAAGGACAGACATTACCTGCCTCTCTGCCTTTGCGCCGATTCAATCCGTTAACAATCCATGTAAAAATACCGTTTTCTGGATTGTAGTGTATCAACTTCTTCAATTCACTTTGTGAGATCATTAGAGTTCCTCACCGCATCATAAGCAGCTTCACATCTTAATCCTGCCTTCCTTGCTCTGTCAGCCTCTGCTGCATACTCTCCCGCCGCTGCGTCAATTTCTCTAAACAGGACGGCAAGCAAACTGCTGGTTCTGGCCCTTGCCTTGCTGCTGATGGTAGCGCCGGCATTGCCGCTATCTGCCTGTAGTCTGGCGATGGCATCTGCGATACCGTCTTGCAGGCGCTTAGACTCAGCAGCAGCAATGGCAGCATTACGCTGCGCTGTAGCAATGTCCTTCTGTGCTTGTTCCTGGATTGCATCTATAGCCCCTTGCCGCTGTAGCTCAATGCGACGTTGTTGTTCTGTGAATTCCAGTTTGGCCTGTAGGTCATCTTGGTCACGAGCATGCCACCTAGCCTGCCAAGACCTATCAGCAATGCTGTAGCCAGCCCACAGAATCATCAGCACACCAACAGCCACTAGCAGCAGTGCTGCCAGTGGTCTCCAGTACGCTTTTACGAATGCCCAGATCATAAAAGCACCTTGCTGGCGGCGATGTACCGCGCGCGCCGGTCGTCGATACCGTTCTGCCCGCCATTGATGATCTTCGTGACGCGCACCAGGTCGCCGGTGTACTTCATGCAGCCTTTGGTGGCGAAGAACCACGCCGCGCTGCGGGCCGCGTATTCGTCCTGCGCCAACAATTCCGGCTGGCTAACCAGCTCAATTTTGAGCCCGTTGCCACAGTCTCGGTAGTTGTTCAGTCCGGTGATCTGGATGAGCCCGCGCCCGCGATAGAACCAGCCGTCAGTCGGGCCATTGTTCCCATTACGTTTGCTGTATACCAGATTGGCGATCGCACGCTGGCGCTCCAGAGGCAACGATGGCTCACCAGCACGGCGGCCCAGCTCGTTGGCCTGGCGCTGAGTGAGACGCCCGGCACGGACGAATCCTGCCAGTCCGGTTACGCTGTAGTTGAAGTTCTCCTGAAGCCGTGTGAACCCTGTCGATTCATGGCCTACCTGCGCGATAAACATCGCCTTGTGCACTGGCGCTTCAATGCCAAACTCTTTCATGGCGGCGGTGATATGCGGGAACCAGCGCGCGGCCAGATCCGAGTTAACGCCAGCAGCATTCTGGAACTGTTTAATGTCCATGTTGGGACCTCGTTATCTTGAATATTTGCACCACATTCCCCTTCGTCTTGATGAGCGCAGCGAGGAACACGGCTTTGAGAATGACCTCTGACCAGTCGGCGGATTCGTAGTATCCGTAAAACGTCCGGATCGGTACGCTGGCCGCCACCACGATCAGCAGGTACGCCAGCCAGCCACCCCACCAGCGGTGGCGTGACCCGTCACGGCGAAACAGAAGGACGCGGACGGCAATGCCGCCGCAGATGATGGCGTTCAGGATTAACAGCAGGTCAGGACTGGTCATCGTCTTTTCTCCCCGGGATCAGGTCGCGTGGATTTTCAGAACGGTGATACAGCCAGATGCCAATGCGGACAGCGACGATTGCCGACACAAACGCCCCGGCGGAAAACACAATGCCCTTCTCGAAAGAGTCCTGTGTAATCGTGGGGATCAGGCTGGCAACGCCTATAAGAATGGATGCTGTCGCTTTGTAGAAGAGGACGCCGCAGAGGAAGCTGAGAAGCGCCAGAAGCAACCGGCGCTTTATGGGATATTCGACAGCCGAGGTAACGAAAATTACCGCACCTGCCAGCGCCCCAAGCGCCACCTCTGGAGGCACCCCGGCCACAACAGAAGCCAGTGCGCCAAGGCTAAGCCCCTGGTTTATCGACTCCGCCGTCAGCGAGGTTGCCATAATGACCACCGTTTAATGTGCATAAGAACCCCCTTAGTTGGTGCTCTTATCATACACAATAAACCATATTCGGATTGTTTTTGATCGGATAACTCTTAACGAAATTACCCTAAAGGTGATAAGCTTGAATTTTGAATTTACTGAGTCGGTCCGTGATTAAGTTATTTGCAAAATATACATCGATAGGGGTTATCAACACGCTCATTCACTGGGTTGTGTTCGCCATATGCATATATGTTTTCCATACCACGCAGGCTCTCGCAAATTTTGCAGGGTTTGTCGTTGCCGTCAGCTTTAGTTTCTTCGCTAATGCGAGATTTACCTTTAAAGCGCGCACCACCACAATGCGCTACATGCTTTACGTTGGCTTCATGGGGACGCTGAGTGCGGCTGTGGGATGGGAGGCAGACAAGGTATCTCTTGCGCCAATAGCGACGCTGATACTGTTCTCAGCCATCAGCCTGGTGTGTGGATTCATCTATTCAAAGTTCATTGTCTTTAGGGATGTGAAATGAAAATTTCTCTTGTCGTTCCGGTCTTCAACGAAGAGGACGCAATACCAATTTTCTATAAAACAGTCCGGGAATTTCAGGGACTGAAAGAGCATGATGTAGAGATAGTATTCATAAATGACGGCAGCAAAGACGCTACTGAATCAATCATAAATGCGTTAGCCGTATCAGATAAATTAGTAGTCCCCCTCTCTTTTACCCGTAATTTTGGGAAGGAGCCGGCACTTTTTGCCGGGCTGGATCGCGCATCTGGCGAAGCTGTTATCCCAATAGACGTGGACCTGCAGGATCCTATTGAAGTCATTCCTCACCTTATTGAGAAATGGCAGGCAGGCGCAGATATGGTTTTGGCAAAGCGGACTGACCGGTCAACTGATGGCAGGCTGAAAAGAAAATCTGCCGAGTGGTTCTATAAGCTGCACAACAAAATCAGTAATCCAAAGATCGAGGAAAACGTTGGCGATTTCCGTCTGATGTCCCGCGAGGTAGTGGAAAACATTAAACTCATGCCGGAACGAAACCTGTTCATGAAAGGCGTGCTGAGCTGGGTTGGTGGCCGCACTGATGTCGTTGAATATGCCCGCGCAGAACGAGTGGCCGGCAGCACGAAATTCAACGGCTGGAAGCTTTGGAACCTGGCACTTGAGGGGATCACAAGCTTCTCAACATTCCCTCTCCGCATGTGGACCTACATAGGCTTATTGGTTGCTGGCGTTGCGTTCATCTACGGCGCGTGGATGATAATAGACACCCTAGCCTTTGGTAATGCCGTACGTGGGTATCCATCTCTCCTCGTTTCTATTTTATTCCTTGGCGGGATTCAGTTAATTGGGATAGGCGTACTTGGTGAGTACATTGGCAGGATTTATGTGGAAGTGAAAAACAGACCTAGATACTTATTAAAGAGTGATAAGAAATGAACGGATACATAAAAACGGATAAGGTTTTCTTATTTTTCGCTATATTTGCGGTGACTTTCATTCTGTTCGTTTTGCGTCGACCAGATCTAATCACTAACCCTCAGTTTTGGGCTGAAGATGGAAGGTATTGGTACCATCAAGCATATACACTTGGTCCACTCCATTCTATAATTCTTCCCCAGAATGGATATTACCAGTCTATATCCAAAATTACTGCATCACTCTCTCTTGCACTTCCTCTGTGGTGCGCGCCTATATTCTTCAATGTTATAGCAATCTCCATCAGATGCTTTGTGGTAATGTTTTTACTCTCATCAAGAATGAGTTCATACAAACTATTACCAAGGTTTATTCTGGCTGCATTCATTATTGCAATGCCTCATGTTAGCGAGGTTCATGCAAACATAACCAATGCTCACTGGTATTTATCAATGTGGCTATTTATGGTTATAATCTCGAACAAGCCTGACGGCACCTACTGGAAAATGCATGATTTTCTAATCTTGTTATTATCAGGACTAAGTGGTCCTTTTATAGTTTTTCTAGCGCCGGTTGTAGCCCTCAAATTGGTTGATGGAAGAGTATTCCAAAATCCATTCAAAACAATACGTAATGCTGTAAGAAATTTAGACGCTTTTTCTATAGCGTTTATCTTTGTGTGTCTTATACAGGTTGTGGCAATTTTGATTTCTTCAACAGCTGATAGAAGCCATGCCCCGCTTGGAGCAAGCCTGGACCTGCTCATTAGAATACTATCATCTAAAATATTTGCTGGCTTTGCTTTAACTACAGCCGAGACAATTGAGCTTTGGAATTCTGGCATTTACAATTACGTGATATGTATTGTTTCAATTGCTATCATATGCTGCGTTCTTGCCAAAGGAACATGGCGAGAGTGGTCTATGGTGATTTTCCCAGCACTGATGATTGGGTTTGCACTTGCCAAGCCAATGATTAGCAATACAGAACCTCAATGGCCTATAATAATGAGCGGTGGTGCTGAGAGGTATTTTGTTATCCCAAATGTATTCTGGGTTTCAATATTGCTTTCTTTTTTAGGCGGATTTAATTCTTGGTCTAAGTATTTGCACTCTGCTTTTCTGGTGGCGATACTGGTGATGTCGCACTATACATATAAATTAAAAACCCTTCCAGATAATAAATGGATAGAAAGCGTGAATGTGTTTGAAAACGCATCCGCTGGCGAGAATGTAAGCCTCCCTATAAATCCAAGAGGCTGGGTGATGGTATTGGAAAAGAAATAAAAACATAGTGCAGGTGCACATATATGCACCTGCACTTATCATATTTTAGCCTCCCAATAAACTGTCGCATCTGAACCGGGAGCAGTTGCGATGGTTATTGTGAATGTTGTTGCCCCCAAGGTCGTCGCTCTGACTTGTGACGTTGCGTTTGCCCCGGCAGTTAGGTTAACCGAGGATGGTGCAAGCGCCAGCCCGTGGTTAACTGTAATTGATGTAGATCCCGCAGGAATGACTGCTGACCCATGATTATCCGATATGAATCCACCGTTATTTGTTACTTTTGGTATGACCCCACCCAAAAATACAGGTGCTGAAGGGTTATCATTGCGGTCAAAAGAGCACCCTATTACTCGATAGTTAGAATTACCAGCGCTAAAAATGCAGTTATTTACCGCAGATAGCCTAAAGTGCATACCCTCAAAAAGATACCCAGAGGTGGGGAGCGGTATATCGACAAGAGGGCCGCTTGCCGTAGATGAAGGATTTATTATTGCGCCACGCATTCTAATTCTTATAACTGAACTTGAAATTGTAACTGGTTTATTTCTGGCACTTACACTAACAATCTCGCAATCAAAGCCAAACGTATTATTAGTAACGCGCAGACTTTCATTATCATCTCTTGAATAATGTCTAACCTTACCGGCCCCCCAGCCGTCAAGAATAACTCCACAATCTCGAGAGTTGCTAGTGTCAATATTAATCCACGAACTTGAATCCCCCTGAAGGAATGCCCCCGCAGCAACATGAAGGCCACGATAGCTGCTTCCTACGTGCATACTTTCAATATGAACAGTGTCGCATGTCCAGCCATCGTCGGAGGGCTGAAACCTCATTTGTTCTACGGTACCCGCACTTTCATCACCAAGGTTGATGGCCAGCAAGTGCAATGTTTTACAACCTTTAAAAATAAGGCCGTTATTAGTCTGCCATCCGGCTTCCATATGGTGGATAGTTAAATCTAGTGCCTTATTAAATACAGGCCCAAACATATCCCATAGCGAATACCAGGTTACGACCTCTCCGAAGTTAGACAGGTCTCCAGAACGACCATCGGCCCATAATGACTGACCGCACTGTGTACCAACCCCAGTGCCTGTGCTAATACGTTTAAACATTAACGCAGAAGTCTTCCAAGTCTGTCCTGTTACACCATCGGAGTTACGTTCGGTTACGTGGATAACACGTCCCTTGTAGTTATCTGCCTGAATATCGAACCCGCACTGACGGCACGCCTGTATGAACACGCCAATTTGCGCCCCCGTCGGCATTGTACTTGTGCCATAGGTTGGCGTTCCTCCAGACCAAACACCCCCTCCTTGGAAACTAAATTTAAATTCCGACATGAGCGTGTCTAAAATCTTCAGGCAAATGCCAGTATCGGTGTCAGCAAATATAGGAGTGGAAAATAAAATTGAGCAGTTCTTTCTACCTTTGAAATCGGCTATAACTGTAGACGTCAGGCGATAAAGTGCACCTGGACCAGAAATGAGCTGCCTGCCATTTGCTGCTGATACCCAATCAAACGCTAATTGCATTGCCGCCGTGTCGTCACTAATCCCGTCGCCTACTGCCCCGAAAGATTCCGGGGTTCTTGCCAAGAAACGTTTTAAAAGATCAATCATTACATCAGCAGCACTACCACCAGGTGGTGTTATAACAATGGCATTGCCATCATTATCGAATGCCGGAATTTTATTTTTCCTGGTAGCGGCATTAGGAAGTTGATTAATGATTTCAGGAACGCGCAATGTCCTGTTAAAGTTGTAATTAGAAACAGTATCAACATAATTCTTAGTAGCCGCGTCCTGCGGATCTCTGGGGTCCTTCAGGTTGCGGATATAATTATTCAGCGCGTCGTACCAGTTCGCGATACTGGAAGGCTTACGTAGCGCCAGGCGAAACATACTTCCCACTTGCTGGATCAGCATCGTCAGCTTATCGAAAGCGTCTTCATGCACTTCAGCGAAAAACTTACCCTGGTTGCGCAGGTCAGTTTCCTGCGTCGGCTCCAGCTCGCGCGCGATAGAGATCTGCCATCCTGTAGCCAACGGCGCGGTGAGCACTACATTACCGCCGTTATAACCCCCGGCGTTGGTAACTGTGTAGTCGGTGTCCAGTACCAGCACCGTGATGTTTTCGCTCAGGTCCACAACCGAAACGGCAAGATCTGTTTTTTTGAAAATGCGGAAGGTGTACGGGAAGGATGTCGTAACGCCATTCCCGGTGTAATCGTTATGGTCAACTACGGTTGATACCGTCATGGCCTCTCTCCATTAAAGCAGCGCCCGGCGCGCGTGCATCATCAGGACAGTTTATTACCTGGCAAACCTTATATGAATTGAATAAATAACAATCAGTAAAGTTATTACCTTTTGGGTAAATGGCAATTCGTGCTGGATAGTATTTCGAACTTTTGCTACTGTACATTTATACAGTGAATGCATGGAGATTATCAGATGCAACGTCAGTATCATCACCCGCTGGAAAAAGGATTTGCCGAACGAATACACACGCCGGGAGGCGTCCGCTCCCTTGTTGAAGATTCTCACCTGATGACGTTGCTGCGCCAACTGGGTGAAGATGGGTTTAACGTTGATGGCCCGATGGCTGAGCTGACTGCTCTGGTTAACTATGTCACCAGCTCGCAGATGTCCATGAAGGATCTGCAAATGCATCTCGATTACTGCGTGGAAAAACTGAAGCAGGAAACGACATAAAGAATAGGCCGCATGCGCGGCCCAGTATACTAGATGTAGCGAACCTGAATTCCCCATCCATCTGACTGAGTTAGTTTTGGTTCAGCTTTCGCTGCTAAATATCCCATCCATCCCTTTCTCGGATCGCCTAACGTTTTTGCCATTTCGTCCGAGTACTGTGATGGAACCCAGATAACAAGGTCTCCTTTTTCTAAGGCACCTGAATCTGCTTGTGCTGCCATAAAAATAGCCGGAACGATAAACCCACCGTCATCGGATGAAACCTTCACTGCATATATGGCGTTACCATCACCATCTGGTTCCTGATCCGTAATAACAAGCGCCAGAAGCCCTTGTCTTTCTGCAATATCAGTTGTGCAATACTTACACGCGTATTCAAATGCTGATTCGTTATCTTTAAACCAAAGGTCTTTAATATGGTTATTCACGCTCTGATCCTCAAGAATGGGCCGACTGCTCGGCCCTTCCGTTGCTAAAAATCATTCACCTGCTTAAGAATATACTGCGCGTTGGTAGTAATGTCGCTTATGCAGCGCCTTACCCCGGCCACATAGCAGAAAATCGTCGTCAACTCCGCCGCCGCGCCGGAGACATCATGCCCATCATCTTCCATTTGGCGAAGCAGATTCATCAGCAGGGAATGCTCCGTCAGGCCAAGGACACCTTCAGGTGAATGGATATGCTCGCGGTAGCCAGGCTTCAAAGAAGCCTCGTATCGCTTCGTATTGTTTTTTACGACTCCACGGATCGCTGCCACTACCTCAGCGCTCAATTTTTCTTCAGCCAGAAGTACATCTCTTGCGGATATCAACTCTCCTTCAAGAGGGATTCTTGCAACCAGAGAAACCGCTTCGTTGAACTGCCCAGCTTCGATATCTTTATAGGAAACACCAAAGTGAGATTTTAACGCAGACCACATTGTGATAATGGCCTTAGCCTGCTTGTCCTTAGGGAGGGCCTGGCCGCGAGACATAACCATTTCTTTAATGGCATACTGCTGATCAGCGGTGATTTTACCCAGTTGAGTCTTCACAGATTTGCGCGGGTTAACCACTTGGCCTTTCGTCCAGTATTCGTAGAGCACATCGTCACACTCTTCCTGATACTGGATCACGCGGTCACGGATTTCTGGGCGAACTTTATTTGGGCTGATGGTATGGAGCCAGCCGGCGAGCTTACGTAATGCCATGCAAACCACGCTACGACGCTGAGTATCACCAGGAAGCTGCATCACCATTTCGGTGATGCAGGTTTTGAATCGCTCAGTCAGCTTTCTGTGCTGTGTTTGCCAAGCCAATCCCATACCTTCAACAATAGGTCTCATTGGAGTGTATGGCTCTCCGTTGTGGTTGACCACAAACAGATCAGTGCCGTGGAATGGTACGCTGATGGTGCAATGATTTTGCTTCAATGCTAAAGTATTCATGTCGGTTTACCTGTAAGTTGCTGACAAATTAGAAGCCTGACGGTCTGGCCACCGTTGGGCTTCACTATTTTTACTGCACATTTATCCTTTCCTCTCTCACCCCCTTAGCTAGCAATCTCACAATCGCAGAGTTTATTGAAATGCAGTCCATTTCAGCCATGCGACGTATTTCTTGGTCCAGCCTCTCTGGAAGTCTTAGGTTTAATTTGATGCTCTTACGTTCGGTACAAAGTGATTTTTGCATTTCAGCCTCCTTGGGGCCAACTTGACACCTGATATTAATTTAACACCATTGCGTGATATGTCAACTTGGCCCCATAATAATTTTGAATAATTTTTCCAGGTGACTTATGAGCAAATACCCAAGCCAGATGCAGGATAAGTTCAACCTCAGATTCCCTGATGGGATGCGTGATGCTGTAGCTGAACGAGCCAAAAGCAACGGACGTTCCATGAATTCTGAGATCGTGCAAATGATTGAGGATGCGCTTTCTGGAGCCCCGACCGTAGCCATTGGCAGTCATAAAGAACTGGTTGAGCGTTACCGGGCGTTAGCCAAATCACTCCCTGAAGATGGCAAGAGTGAAGAGTGGCAAAAAGAATTTGATAAACTTACTATCGCGATCGTGGATGCAATGACACCTCTTGTGCTTTTAAGATCTGAGTTGGTGAAATTGCACGAGAAGGTTGACAAAACTAATTAAGCAGTAAGGATAATCCATGCCAGTTTTCTCAACACCAGATGAATACAGCAACGGTTATGTACCTTCAGGTAATGCGTTACCAAAACCAGAGGGGTTTGATGTCCCACCCCCAAAAGGCACAAACCCACCACCACAAACGGTAGTCAGTAATACTTCACATTTGGATATGCTGCTTTCGCCATCAGGTGCATATGGCATACCACTTCTAATATTTACTTTAATTGTGATTTTCATTCTCCTCAAAATACGGAAGTAAGAAGCACATAACGTTCTGTCTCGACATCCACACCCACGCGCAGTACATCACCAAAAATGCAGCTGCGTTCTGAGACTGTTGGCACAAGGAAGTGCCTTTGTTTAAAGGCCAATGCGGCTGTAAAATATTTTGCTATAGCGTATCAGTGATGTAATATTACCCCATGGGTAAACGAGATGTTTACTAAGGAGAGATTATGGAACTGAACATCATCACTTTAATGAAAGCCATTATTGGTGGGGCTGGAAGCGGTTTCGCTCTATCTGGCGGCCTGTCTATGATCATTCCTGCGTTCACAGTTACTACTGGTGTGGCCTATCTTTTCGCTATTACCGGTGGCCTTGCTATGGCAGGAACCTACATTTTTAAAAAAATGAGTGCCGGCAGTGCAGCCTGAGATCGCTCAAGTATCACACTGGTACAATCCACAAACGGCACAGGAACTGGCAATCTTTTATTGTATCCTGTGCCTTGTGTATATAGTAATCCACCTGATATGGGATTTTTTCTCAAAAGAGACTGGTAACTTTTCCGTTGTTAACCTTCAGTACAAACTGAACGAGGTGTATTCATCAACTACGTTCGCAACGAGTGGTTTTTTCCTCGTTATGCTATGTGACATGAAGAACCCTCTTAGAACATCGGATGCGTTCATCATACCTCTGATACTGGCTATGCTGACTGGATTCATGATATCAATAGCCGCAATAGCGCCAAAGAAAGTCAACATTTAAGCCCGCGATGCGGGCTTTTTCGTGGCTGCTAGACGGCCTTTGTGACATGTCACGCTATTTCATTCCCGGATCAACCTGATTTATCAGCGGGGCAATCCAGAACAGGTTGTTGCCAGGAAGAAGTGTGCGCACATTATGCAGCACCCTGTCACCGGCATCGCCATTGAGTACGCCTGCGGTCACGTCGGTAATGGTATCGAGCAGGCCGAACGTTGGGCCAAGCGCAGAACCGATAAAGCCACGGCTGGCATATCTCGACTGCGCGCCCGTTCCGAGTAGCGCCCCAAGGCCAACCATACCCCCGGTAGCTTTCTCAGCCATATTATTGTATTCCATCAGGGGACCAAGGATACCGGATCGGTCAATCCCCTCAATAGCAAGTTTCTGCGGCGACCAGTCTACCTCTTTGCCATTTGCAGACTGTTTAAGCGCGTACGTCAGTGCGCCCAAAGCAATCTGAAATGCGGTGCCGTAATAAAACTGACCGGTTCCCTCCTGTAGTCCGCCTAACGTCGCACGATTATAGGAAGCGGTCGCGAACGATTTAAACTGGAATATGGTTTTACCCAGCGGCGTACTGGCCCACAGCGGTGTATCGCCGATCCCCGGGGTGATAACGGTATTGTTAACGTCTTTGAGCACCGCAGACTGGAAAACGCCTGCAACGTGCTGATCGTCCCATTTCTCAAAATTGCCGATATGCCAGCCGTTGATCACCTCACCGTGCTTTTCGAACTCGCTGCGGATACGCGCGGCCATATTGTCGTTAATGCCGAGCTTAGCCAGGCGGCGGCCGGTGAATGCGCCGGAAAGAATACCGTCGGACGTGATCATACCGTTTACCGATTTGTTCATGTCATCGAAGTGACCCATCAGCGTGAGCTTGCCGAACGCATCGGTAACACGCTCCATACCCGCTTCCACTGCCGTTGTCCGGGCGGAACTGTCCACCAGGTCGCCCATCGTACGCGCGCGGGTATGGAGGATGGTCTCCAGCCCGACGGCCATTTTTAACTGTTCTGACCGGCTGGCCTTGAATGCCGGTGATCGCGTAATCAGCGCTGAGTAGCCGCGCATGGTATTGCCAAACCCGTTAACCATCACACCGCGCGCAAGATCAGGAATAGCGGAAACGGTCATACCGCCCAGCTTGGTAACAAAGTTAGCGCTGCGTAGAAACGCACCAGCGCGTACGAAAAATGATGATGGATCGTCAGGCATGCCATAGGTACCCGCCAGGCGGTCTCGTAGCGCTGTGATATCCCGGATATCGTTATCGCGGGCTTTCGCCAGTTTTGCCTGGTCTTTGGGATTCTGGCGCATCAGCGCATCGTATTCGTCCTGAATATCCTTGAGCTGCTTTTCCAGGGATTTGTTACCGAATGCGCGGGTCAGCTCAACCTCTGCCGATGCCTCGCGAATGTGTCGCTGTAACACATAGTTGGCGTCACTCTCCAGATAATCTTTCATCAGGCGATCTGGAACACTGAGCGTACGCGCCCGGGTGCTTCCTGCCGCTTTCACCATAAAGACGTTCGCGAAATCCTGGGGAATTTTTGCGCCGACGATTTTATTGATCGTGGCATCGGCCGTAATTTCCGCCTCTTCGCGGGACATGGTTTTTTCACCACGCGACCACCAGTCAACCAGCATGTCGCGGAATTTATCACGATCGTTGACGATCTTGCCGACTTTGTACACGCGAGGGAAATAACTCTCCTGGCCGATGGCTTTCAGTTCCTCGTCAGGTGGCAACAGGCCAAGCTTTTGCTGTGCCACTTTCACCCGATTAACAACGGTGCGCATTGCCTGCGCCGCTTCCTGCACCACCGGATTAGCATGCACATCACCGCTGCGCATGGCGTTACCTACCTCCTCACGGAACTGTGAAAAACTCAGGTCGCCCCCGGCGGCTTTATACTGGCTGTAGGCCTGTTTGTTCGTCACCACGACGGCCGCCTCTTCACGACGCCACCCGCGAACACGGGTTTCCGCCGCAATTGGTGTCTCAATGCCGCGGGCATTTCCTTGCAGTGTGTAGTTATTCTCTGCCAGTTCAAGCGCGGTGCGGCGGGAGGTTTTAGACGGCGACTCCATCAGACGGGTAAACGGTGTCAGATAACTCCCTGCCTTACGTGCCAGCTTGCCGACCGGGCCGCCAGCTGCCGGAGTGAGATCCTCGAGCGTGGCCTCACTGATTCGCGCCGCGCCGACGCTGCCACCTTCGGGAAGCGAGGCAGCAGCCGTGTCCGTCACTGACGTGATACTCATATTATCGAGCGCGTCAGCCACCTCACGCGTGGCCGCTGTACGAATTGATGGCGATAGCGCAGCACCGGCGGCTGCAAATACACCGCTCATCAACGCACCAGCTGAGACGTGGGAAGCACTCTCCCCCCACGTGCGGGTAATCTGCTGGTTATTCAGCGCAACCTCGCTCGCTGCTGTTGCAGCTGCGCCAATCGCAGCCTGTGACGCTATACGGGCCACTGCTCCGCCCTGAGCACCAGGAATGAACATCGACGCGACGGTGACCGGATCGACAACCCCGGCGGCAATACTGGCGAGAACGCCCTCCCCGCCCGCCTCTGAAAGTACCCGACGGTCCTCGTTTTCGTCGTCAATCTGCTGTTTAAGCCAGGCAGTTTCTTCCGGTGAACGGGAATCAGCAAAAGCAGATCCCCATTGTTCGTATCCGTGCAGCTCGGTTTTATCAGCATAGGGGTTATACCCGTCTACCGACTCAAACTGCTTGGCCGGGCGGAACATCTCGGCCAGAAGGTTATTCTGGCGGAAGGCGGCGCCCCATACCGATGGTTCTGGTTGCTGCGGCTCCGGGTTGGTTCCTTCAGGCAAAGGCACATCAAACCCTGTGGGCTCTGGCAGAACATTGCCAGCAGGAGTAAATCCGTTGCTCAGTTCTTCTGGCGATGAATACACAGGCATTATTCATTACTCCATGAGAAATAGTTTTTGAAGCGATTAACACGATCATTGTGGAACCTGCGATACTGTTCATCAATTGCACGGTGTTTATCTTTAAAGCCGCGAATTTCCTGACCCTTGATGATTTCTTCCTGATCTTTTTGCTCTCTTTCCTGTATGGATTTTTTATATGGCTCCCATTCATCCAAAGAGGGTTTCCACCGCATAGGCCTGCCATAAGAATCGTAGAATGGCTGTACCGCCTCAATACCATCCTTATCTTTTGTTCGCACCATAATGGCGTAATCTCCATTGCGGGCCGTCAGCACATCAGGGGTAATCTCCAGTTCGCCGCCAATACGCGACTCCGGCGTTTTACTGGTAACAGGTGCTGAGTTGCCGGAGGTGATCCCGAGTTGTGTCGGGCTTGTAGTGATGTCTATCTTACGGTCGCCATACATCAGTTGCTCTTTATCTGCCTTCCACTGCTCTGCTTGCCATCCGGAAGGGCCATAATTGTAAAGAGCCTCAGGGGCATACTTCATCAGCTTTGCAGTCCCATTCACTTCGCTGATGCTCCAGGTGCGGGCGATCTGCTGATTGGTCATTTTCTTCGCTGCATCAGCATTTCCGCCAGTGGTGCGGTAGTTAATGTCGTACAGCGCCTGATAGTCATTTCTGAATCTTGCAGCATCTGGAGTTGAGTCATCTGCCGATGGCCCGCCAAAGCTATACCAGGGAGACATATTGCTTACGGCTGAATCCATCGCCTTGACCCGGTCTTTTTTATATTCCTTTGTGCTCTGTGTTGATGACAGCTGCGCTTTGAGCGCATCGGTCTGGTTGTATGAGAGGTTATTAGCCTGTTCTATAGCTGATTCAGGTGCCATGCCGGAATCAGTTAGCTGCTTAACGGTGAGATAAAATCCCTGCATATCCTTGGGCATATCGCCGACAGATGCTGGGTCTGCGTCATAGAGGCGATTAAATAACTCAGCCCCCTGACGGACCGCCTCAGGACTGCGCGCGCGGGATATCGCCGATAACTGGGTGGTTACCTGCGAAGGAATGATCCCGGTCTGGGCCACCTGCTGCACAATCCCGTCATGGGTGGTGGCGTCGTTAATCCGGAAGTTTTGCGCCGTTGGCGTGGCGTCGGCGGCTTTTTGCATGGATTTATTGGTAGGGTCGAGTTTCTCGCCCATAGACAGCGCTTCGTTAAAACGAAGGGCATCACGCTGCGCCTGTATCGCTTCATTACTTTTCTGCACCAGCGCGCCGAGCTTGCCATACGCATCGAGTTTGAGCGCATATTCAGGGTCATTGACCTCTGGTTTCTTTTTGAGTAATTCCTGCTGCTGCTGTTCAGGAGAAAGGTACTGAATTGCCTGGAAAGTTTTTGCATTGTCCATAGCGATATCGAGCTTCGATACCATTTTTTTCCCTTGCTCACCGTAGCCAAACATAATGGCAGGGATAGAAGGAACGGCATCAGGGACTTCGCCATTATTGAGTTGAGCCATTGTATTGTTGAGCAGCGGTTCGAGCTCATTAAGTACCAGTTTTCTCTGCTTCTCAATCTGAGCGTTTGCAAGATTATCAATTTGATTAACGGTAACGGGGTCCATACCGGTTTTATTTTTACGGTATCGTGAAATCCAACCCTGCGTTTCAGATGGTAGTTGTTTTATGAAATCGGCTTGGGATATCTCTCCTTTTCTTGGATCCCCGACCTTCTCTATAAGTTTGTCAACATTGCCCTGCCCCCAGTTATATGCTGCTCCAGCCAGTAATTCAGAGCCATACTTGTTTGACAGTTCCTGCGCGTAATCCGAGGCCAGCATGGTGTGTTGCTGCTCGTCTGCCGGGTTGTATTTCAGCCCACGCCGTGCGGCCAGTTCTTTGCCTGTTTCAGGCATTAACTGGAAACGGCCCTGAGCACCAGCAGAAGAGGTGATAATTGACCCGTCTGAATTAAGATGCTTACCGCCTGACTCGACGATACCTACAGATCGCATATCCAGGCCGCCAGTATCATCAGCTGAAAACTCACCGTTCATCCACCCAAGCGGGTTATCAACTGCATAGTTTTTAGCTCTCATCTCAGTGGCGGCAAGGTTATCTTTTTCAATGGCAGCCAGAATCTGCTCCTGTGACCAACCTCTTGAGGCACCGAATCTCGCTGTTGCTACTGTGCGAATATTCTTTGCGAGAATAGCTTCCTGGGGATTATTCCACGAATCAGCCTCTTTCTGGATCTGCAACTGTCTGGTGGCATCGTATTGATTGCCTTCAAACTCGCTGACCTGCCCCTGCTCATAGCGGCCAACGTTTCCCAGAAACTGAATGCGCTGCTGCTGCGCCTGCTGCATGAACATCTGGCGCGATGCGTCATCAGGTAGCGATGAGGCCAGGGACTGGATCTGCTCATCATATTGCTGCGTGAACTCCTGCCCCTTACCGATGGCGTTTTGGCCCTTCAGGCTATACAGCTGTGTCTTTAAATCCTCTTCGGCCTGACTGAGCTTTAAACTGGCCTCCTGAGAAAGAGCGACGTTTGCGCGCTGCTTGGCCTGCGCGAACATGTCGATCGCCTTTGGCGCGACCTGAGAAATGACGTCGCCGACATTCGGCTGTTCGAACGCCTGAAATCCGGGAGACTGGAATCCGCGGCTTTCAACCTGGCGCCCGCTGACTGTTGGTACTGTTGGCATTTCGATATCTCCTTATCGACCGGTTGGCGTGCCGACAGCTGCGCTGATAGGAGCTGCCTTCTGTGAGAATGGCGACCACGTACCGCCAGCCATTTGATAGGCTCCGTAAGCCTGTAGCGGCGTTGTGAGCAGCGTTGTCATCGCCCCCATATTCCCCTGCTTACGCGCGGATACCGCCTGGGCGTCATAGTTGGCGGACTGCACCTGATAACCGTAAGCCTCGCGTTGGGCGTTGTTAACGGTCGTCAGAGCATCCAGCGTGCCGAACTGAGCGGTATCTCCGAAGATATCCAGAGCGTTACCGGTTGAGAGGTCAGCGCCGGTGGCCCCCATGGTTGCCGCCTGGGTTCCGGCAGCCTGCCGATTGCGGCGTCGCACTTCCTCGGCCTGGGCATTGCCACGGTTAATCGAGTCCTGCGCCTGAGCTTCTGCCACATCCGCATTCTGTTCAGCAACAGCGGCAGAATATTTTCCCGTCTCATACTGGTTGTAAGCTGACAATGCGCCTGCCGCGAGCGTCGCACCGGCTAAGATTGTGGTGGGTTCGCACATTATTTTCTCTCCATGTGGAAGCGATGAAACAGAAGACCGTGAGCGCCATACGGCTGTGGTTCTTCAATGGTGAATCCCAGCCAGTGCAGCCAGATACGCGCAGTGTGGTTGCGGGCATCAACATAGTTTTCAAGATACGGGTAAACAGCCAGCATTGCATTGACCACTTTCCCGCAGCGGCGCAGGAAAGTGCGCTGGTATTTCTCCAGCGCGTCGGTGCCCACCAGCCACGGGATGCCGTTACCGCCGATCATTGATGCCGGGGCAACGCCGAAGATGGTTACCACTTCACCATTAATCAGACCGGCACAGGCAAATGTTGACGTGCGCAGACCGGTTTCCAGAACGCGGCGCGGGCTCCACCCGCTTGTCGCCAGAAATTCATCAACGTCAGCCTGGCGGACATGTGGCAGCATGGCTTCGATATGCGCTGCGGTGGCCGGTACGATCTGAGCTTTAATCATCAGAATCCCCCGACAGTCAATCGCGGCAGGACCGCCAGAACAGAAAGCGGTAGTGGGTCGAGCTGGCGCACCTTAACGCGTCCGTTCTTATCCCAGTTGCTGTCGAGCTTCACCTCCACCTTCCCGGTAGCATCATCAACTGGATCGTCGTAGAACTCAAACTCACGCTGAGGATATTCGTACCACTCACCACCTGGCGTGGTTGCCCAGATGCCTCGGCTGGCGTTGACCACCATCGTCACAGTGGGGATCACCTGCTTTTTATCCAGCAGTGTTTCCTGCCCGTTGATATTGATGTCCAGCGTTTCGAATTCAGCGGTGATCGGCAGTCCGATATGCACTACCGCGCCCGGAGATTCGAGCGTGACAGCACCACCAGTTACGGTTTTCTGTGGCTCTACGCTGGCATCGGAGAGGATGTTGACTGTCTGGCCTTCGAGGTGTGACAGACCGCTGAAAGTCTGGCGGGCCATCTGCCAGTTAGTTGTGGCTGCATTACGCAGGACCGCAGGAACGTTACGGTTAAAGCGCACCACTACCGCGGTATTACTCGTTACGGAGAGGATGTCGCCGCGCAACTCTTTCGCCACCACCTCGCCGGTATCTGGATCCGTCTCTGAATACGGGAACTGGATCTGAGCGCCAACGTCCGTACTGACAAAATACGCCCCGCCGCTTATCGTCACCGGGTAATCGACCTGATAGCTCCATTCACCACTGCCGCCGCTGATTGTCATGGTGCGTGATGATGTATTGCGTCCGTCATAGCTCAGACCGCAATCGACAAAGAACGCATCTTCATCACTGGTAAACAGACGGCTGGACAGGCGCTCTATGTAACGTTTCGTCTGCCCATTGATGGTCCGGTTAACCACGAAATAAACAGCGTCCTCGCTGCCTTCGCTGATGGAGCAGGTGCTTTCGTACTTTCCGGTGCTGGACTGCGGTGCCCAGGCGAATACCTGCTGATCGCGCAGATAGGTCAGCACCAGCAGTTTTCCGTCGTCGCGGATGCAGAACGCGCTGCTGTACGGCACGATGCAGAATGACCAGTCGACAATGCTGCGCTTCTGGAACAGGTGGTTTGCCAGTATGGTCAGGTCAGTGCCCTGGTATCCGTCTACGTCGAAGGAGTAAGCCAGATCACGCACCACGCTGCCCTTCTCCTGGATGAACAGCGCGATGTTTGCCACTGCGATCGGCGGCACATTGCTGGAGCCGTTGTTTCCCTGCGAGCTGAACGAGAACGCCGACGGCGTGAGGACCTTATTCTGGTCTCCGGATATCGTATATTCCCCGCCAGACGTCAGCGCGACCAGGCTGCCTACATCGATAAGATGGCGTATCTCATTCACCTGTCGCCCGGCGTAGGTGTAGATGATGCGATCGTCATCCTGGATAGGGTTGTTCTTGCCGAAGTCCTTATAGTCCCCGGTCCGGCTCGCCCAGATCGTTTGTGGGTACGCGGTGGACGCGGCGAAATACAGGCGCTGCTGATAGTAAACAACCGTGCTCGGGTAGCCGTTGACACTGTTCCATGCGTACCGCGCCCACTTGTAGCTGCCATTCGCCGATCCGACAACCTGGGACGGGATGTAGCTAACCACCGTAGCAGTGGCGGTCAGGCCGTCGCTGGATACCGCAGTGATGCGCGCAATTCCGAAACCGCTGTGCAGGTATTCCCACTGGATTCCGGTATCACTATCACCGGTTCCGCCCCACCCATCCCACGACATCCCTTCTGTGTGAGACGGGCGCAAGGTCCCGGTCTTGCCGGAAGTATTGGCACGGTAGTAGTTGCTGTCGGCGCGGCGCACATCGTTGATAGCGGTGGTCTTGCTGGTCTCCCATACGGGAACGGAATCAACCGCCGGCTGTTCGAGATAAAACAGCTTACCGACTTGCTCAGCGCCAAAGATGGCAGAGCTGGCCGTCAGCGTAATAGTACCGGTACTGGCGCTGGCGTATACCTTCACTGACTCGTCAACGTTGATATCTTCGAACGGTCCGTTTTTGGTGGTGACATCAACGATCTGCCAGTTGTCGTGCGCGTAACGGCGCAACTCCTTCGGCGGATAGGCCGGATGAACCAGCGTAAGCACGTCGGCGCTCTGCGTGAATTTGATGCGGAACAGGTCAGCCTCAGCATACGGCATCGCCAGTTCGTAGATCACATTGCTGCTGTTCAGAACATACGCGCCGTCTTTGATGACGCGCATATAGTTGTGCCCGAACTCCAGCGCATAAGTCTGGACGGTCGAGAACTGGAAAGGGATAAGGCGGCATTTTCGCGTCGGATATTTGGCTTCGCCGACGAAGCGCGTGCCCGGGCGATTCTCCACCCCGCCATACTGACGGACAATAAAGTTGTCGCACTTGCGCAGCGCCACCTGATACTTTGACATATCGATGCGGCCGTACAGCGACGGGCCAATTTCACCGCCGGCAAAACTCGGCTGGATCCAACTGAAAGCCATTATGACAACCTCGCTGCGGTGAACTCATCAACTGGCGGCTGCGGCTCCTGGGATTCGTTCTGGCTGTGCGAGCCAGCGCTCAGGATGACGCTGCGGTACATAGTCAGTGCGTTGTTACCGAGATCTGCGCTACCGGTCAGCGGCATATTGATTGCGGCGGCCAAACGCCAGGACAGCGCTTCCATGAAGATTGCATCGAACATGTTCACGTCGGTGACGCGCGCGATGTACTTCAGCCATGCCTGAGGCTGATCGGTGTAGATCAGCTTTCCGGTGCCGTCGGAATCAGCCCCAACCTCATAGTTGATGCGCATGGCAGCCGTCGGATTACGGATACCGGGCACCATAATTTCGGTGATGCGCAGGCAGTCAGTCGGATACTGGTAGGAATAAGCCCAGTCAGGCGGCGGATTGTTGGTATCGGCCAGCGCCAGGCGTTTGGTGGCAAAGTTCCAGTCGAAGTCCGCAAGCGCAGCATCGCGGCAGGAATCGAAATGCAGGGAGCACTGCCCGGCTTCTTTGCTGGCCTCGGTCAGGCTGTTAATGCTGCGGCTGTTCCCGATATTGCTCAGCGCGCGGTTGCAGATCTCGATAACGGAGGCCATTAATCATCCTCCCCGCCGTAGAGAGTTTGGGCGGCAGTTTTGGGCTGCTCACCAGATACCGGGCTGAGTGCCATGTCAGTAATCTGCAAGCTGGCGTTATGCTGCATGCCATCTTCCGTTTCTCGGGTAGAGGTGGAACGAATTATGGCTTTCGCGGTGATCATCACTTCAGTACCAGCGGATTGTGGCGTTGCCTTGAGCTTGCCGAGCGTCTCGTTGTTCAGCTCAATGCAAAGGCCCCATGGGTAATCATCGCGAGTCTGGGTTTTACCATCCTCATCCTGATAGGTATCGGTGCCAGTTTTGAGGTTTACCAGTTCCATAGCGGACTCCTGCAATAAAGGGGCCGAAGCCCCTTGTTTTATTAGCGAGGCTTAGACGCCCAGTTCTTTACGCTTATCTGCGATTTTCTCGCGGAGCGTTTCGGCCTTAACGTTATGATGCGGTTTCTCATTAAAGAGCACTTCATACTCTTCACGGAGCTTGTCCAGCTCTCCGACTTCATCGCTATTGCCCTGGCCACCGTTATCATCAGATTTCTTTTTGGTGATTTCCGGTGCGTCATACTTCTCGCCACGCTTCTTCGCTACGTCCTTTTTGGCTTTAACCGCTGCATCATTCAGCGGCTCCAGCGCAGATCCTGGCTCGCCGTCATATTCAATTTCTGAGCCTTCAGGCCAGAGGTTGTTATGAATATGGGATAAGCGCAGGACGCGGTATTTTGCTTTTTCCATTGCCATCACCTTAGCCAGTCACTTTGGAACGGATCGGGTAATAAGGAGTGTTGTTGTCAACATCCAGATTAATGCCCGAGGTGAACGCGCCAGCAGTCAGCGGACCTGTGCCGACAGAATAGTTGACGCGCAGATAGCGCTGGACGCCCGCCGGAACTTTGGTAGAGAACAGGCGTTTACCAACTGTCAGGGCAGAAAGCGCCAGAGCACCGCTGTCGTAGATAGTGGTCCAGGTGGAGTTGTCAGGGCTGGTCTGCAACTGAACGTTGAGGGTCGCAGCACCAGCAGCGGTTGCCGTGGTGTCAACGGTTGCCCAGAACTCCAGCGGATAACCAACGCCGATATCGCGTCGGGTGCCGTCGATAGGGCCGAGGTCAATCACGTCCGTAGAAGCAGCGGAAGCTGTAACCGCCTGCTTCTCGGAGAACATCAACAGTTTGTCGAGGATCATTTTCTTTCTCCATTTATGGGCCGGTTAAGGCCCATCAGTTAATGACAGGCGTTAAACAACGCGCGCTTCTGTTTCCAGAATCGCATCGGTTTCACGGATTGGGATGCCACGGAACGTGGTCCAGAATTCGCCTTCAGTCTCTTTTACGGACAGAGCCAGGGAGGCTTTATCCAGAGATTGCAGATCCAGCGCCTGGGCAACGGTACGGTTCATGTAGAACACCGCGCGGCCCATTTTCAGGTTAGGGACGCGGTGCAGCGCTTTAACCATCAGGCTGACGATATTTGCAGCTGAACCTGGTACTGACAGATCGCTCACATCGATGTTGGCGATGCGCACAACGTAGCGCCAGTCACGGAGAGCCAGGCCGTTATCCCACTTATAATGGGTGCGGTAACCCTGGTATTTGCCGCCATTGGCATCGGTAAGAGTCTGCTCGCCGAGGTTCTGAGTCTGCAAACCAGCCTTCTGCCCTTTAGGGAAGATGCCGTGCACAGTGTTTTCACCCCAGACCACCAGCCAGATAGAGGTGTTATCTGTGCCGGTGCCGCCAGCATCAATAATGTTCTGGCCGTTGCCTGCGGATTTGCTGGAGTAACGGGATGACAGGCCCATGAACTGCTGCGGATTAACGCTGGTGTCTCCGTAGAACAGGGTCTGAGCCATCTGCTGGTTCATGCCTTCAAGGAATGCACGATCTTCAGACAGGCGGAATTCAGCAGTGTTACCGTTAAGATCTGCCAGTGACTTATCTACTTCCGCATAAGCCTCCAGCATGCCGACAGTGTCAGTGACCTGTACGGTAGTTGATTTTGTCGGTTGCACACCGTAGTTCAGCAAACGCCAGGTAGGCTGCGGGAGCCCCGAGCGAACGGTGGTACGGTGACCAGTTGGCAGGTTACCCTCTACGAACATCATATCCGTCAGGATTTCGTTGGTCTGGGAAAGAAGTTCGACAATCTTATCGACCTTTCCGTTTGGATCAGTACGCTTAGCCCAGTCAGCCAGCGTCAGCGCATTTACGCCTTTAACAGCCATGGTTATATCCTCTCTTATTAGCCATAAAGCACTTCGGCCGCACTACGCTGGCCTTGATTACTGCCATCGACCATGCCGTCTTCCGACATGGCTTTACCGATTTTCACGAACGTTTTAACCAGGTCTGGATGGTTACCAAGACCGGTAGCGTTCAGATATTCTTTCAGTTCCGGCGTGCCGAACTGGTCGAGTGCACGCTGCGCAGCACTGAGGTTTGCGGTCAGTTTGTCGCCGCCGATCTCCTTGTCTGCCTTCACTGTCTCTGCCCAGCCTTCGGTCTGCTTCTGCCAGGCTTCTGCCTGACGCTGCTGCACACCGGCCAGAATTTTGGGATATGCGTCCACCAACTTCTGCGCCTGCTCGTTGGTCAGGTTCAGATCGCGGGCAACGGGCTCGAAGTCCTTCAGCGCTTCGGAATCCAGCTCTACGCCTTCGCCAGCGGTAAATTCGTATTTCTCCGGCGCACCTTCCTGCTTCTGCTCTTCGTCTTCCGACTTATCCGCTGGCTTATCACCATCAGCTGGTTTTTCTTCCTGAGGCTTATCACCTTCAGTGCCAGGCTGTGGCTTATCGCCTTCTGGTTTAGCCGGGTCAGCAGCAGGTGCAGGAGCATCAGCAGCAGGTGCGGATGGCTCAGACGGTGCCGGCGCAGCGCCACCATCAGCAGGCTGCTCATTGCAAAGACGGCGATGCAGCAAACGTTCAAATAAATTCATGGTTACTCCTGTTCACTGGCCTCTGCGGCCATCTTCAGATACTGATCAGGGCAGTGCGCCATGACGCGCTGAAACAGAACCAGCGCCAGGTTGCGCTGCCCTTCGTTGAATGCGGTTAAATGCGAATCACCGGCGAAGCACGGCGCGAATACCTTCCCTTTCTCCAGCAGTGACCAGATAACGCGGCGGCCCTGCTCGCTGCCCATGACGAACTGGATGTCTTCGATATCGCGCTGAGCGAGAATCTGCTGTTCAGCTTCCAGCTCGGATTTGCGTTCTTCGTCGTCGATATACGTCATTGCTGGGCCGCTCCCACTGCGTTAGTGATTGCTGTGAGCGCGCTTGGATCTGCGGTTTGCGTGTCGCTGAGCGTCTTCGCGCCCTGCGCTACGGCCTGACCCATTGCCAGCGCCTGAGCTGCCTGCTGTTGCTTGGCGCGCTCTTCACGAATGCCCTGCACCTGCTCCTGCGGAACGATGACGGTTGGCGATACGCCGGACATTTCAGAGAACGCGTCGATAGCCTGATCCACGTCGAGCTTGTCGAGAGCTTCTTGTTTGAACTGTGCTAGCTGGCCGATAAAGCCAACGGTCTGCGACAGGCTGGTGAGGCCGATAGATTTCTGCGCCTGAGCCATAACGGAGATGTACTCAATGCGCAGCGGCATGCCCTGCATCACGTCAGGAGGAGGCGGAAGCATGTTCTTGCGTGCCATGATGGAGAACACGCGATCGATAAGCGGGTTGAGAGCCTCGTCGTTCAGGCGTTCCAGCACCGGGCCGAGCATCAGCAGCTTTTCTTCCTTCATCTCGATCACCGCCTCCACCGGCATTGAGCGGGTGTTGATGTTTTGCAGCATCATGAAGAGGTCGACAAAGTAGGCGCTGTTGATGGTCTGGCGGGTGTCCTGAATATCAGCCAGCAGGTCGGAGGTATTCGGGTTGACCAGGTACGCAGGTTTGAAACCGTCCTGGCCGCTCAGAACGTCGAGATACGTCACGTCGCCTGGCAGCAGAGAAACGCGCTGATTCTTCAGCGACGTCGGCGCGACCATTGGAGGATTGGTCGCCTTGTCGATGAGCTGAGCTTTACGTTTCTGCTCAACCTGTAGTGCTTTGACCTGCCCGAGAGCCAGCATGCCGGGGCAGGAAGACGCGTATACGTCCTCGCCGTTAACTTCCCAGCGCGGCGCCAGAATCGGGAATTCATCGAAGCCAGATTCACGCAGTAACTTGCCGGAGTCGCCGCCTGTCTCGAAGTACACAGAGCGATACGGCTTGTTCTTGCTGTCCATCTTGCCGCTGTCGCGGTTGATGTTTGGCGTGATGCAGTGGTTTACCTCGATCCAGTTTTCATACGATCCGCTTTCCCACTGGCTCTTCACGGACGCGCTGACATTGTCCAGGCCAAACTCTTGCACGAGCTGGCGCACGGTCATTGAGAACTGACGGAAGGAGGTGTCGACGCTGCCACGCGGGCTGTTAGCCAGGTAGTAGCTGCCAATCGGGAAAGGCATTGTGCGGATCACGTCCTGGTCATCTTCCAGAACAGCCATAGCGGCGGTGCCATAAGTACCCAGACTGGCGTACATGACGGGAAGAGACTGATAAAGATTCGACTTGTTGAACACTTCGTTCATGCGGCGCTGCACGACTTCCAGCCAGACCTTCACCGGGCCGTAATCCATCATGTCAGGGTCAGGCGTTGCCAGCTTGAACCACGGACGGGCAGGGCTGGTGATGCCAGACATCATGCCGCTGGCGAGAATGCGCTGAGCGAGTGAGCCGGTAGGGTCAACAATTTTGGTGTTGCGGCGATCGTCACGGTTAACGTCAGACGTCAGGAAGCGGGAACCGCGCGGATTGATAAAGTCGCTCAGGTCGCGCCAGTGCGGCTCGAACGATGTGCGCTCATTCTTCAGCTGTGCAAGCTGCTTCAGCAGCCGCTCTTTTTCGGTTTCCACCATCTCTGCGCGCTCCGTTACTGACCGAGCAGCGTTTTACCGCTGGTATTGGCGGCGGAAGTGTCGCCCTGGGCACCGGTGAGCATGGTTGAGTTACGACCGGCGGCAGCACGGCGGCGGCGCTCTTCGTCATCGCGCGCACTGACAACAGCGGCGTCCTGCTCCTGAGGTGCGGCCTGAACTTCTGGTGCCGCTGGCACTGATGGCTTGCTGCCGATACACATAGCGATAACCTCACACACGATTAAATTATTACCAATTTAACCATATACGGATTATTTTACGTAGTGTATTGACATAATGAACCGTAATTATTACCCTTCAGGTAACACAACATGAAAGCGCACTTTGATATCGGTTCGGTGAGGTCTTGTCGCTAAATCAAAAGTGGTGAGTGCGCTTCCAGGTGTGAGCAGTACGGCATATGGCACATGTTCGTAGCGGTCTGGCGGGGTCCTTGACAACTTCCCCCGAGCAGGTAGCCGGAATGTGCAAGTCAGTGTTATCGGTATGCACGACATGACGATTCACCATCGTGGCGATACGGTGTGACACCTCGGAAGAGACGAGGCCATAACAGGTAAGAGCACTGCGCGCCTGAAGAGTCCACACGGGACGAAACGCATTAGCGTCGCGCGGAGTATCCCCAGCCGGGGAATAACTGGATACCAGGGGAGTCAACCCTAAGCGCATTTACGAGTGTGTTTAGGGCGTGGGTCGGCAATGACTCCCTGTGCAGCCGACATCTGGCCCGGCAACTAACAGTGCTCTTTCCGTTGTGGTGAATGCGCAGGCTGATGCGCTAGAGACGGCACCCCCTTAATGAGGACTGCGCTATCTCTGGAGAAAAGTCTTGGGGCACACGATGCCAGAGAAAGCCGGAGATCAGCACCGGCCACCACAACCCAATCACGACTTAGGACCGTGATACGGCAGTACCAGGCAATGCGTTTAGCTTTGGCGGTGGCAGTCGCTCCCACTTCTGACCACCGCCCTTTTTACAGCAGAACGCCATCCCGATGACGTTGCGCTGTAAACCCTGCATCACCCGCCAAGGAAGGCACTCCGTAGTCATTGCTTCCAGTTAGCCCGGTTCGTCCGGGCATTTTTTTAAGGTGAATATCATGGTATCAACCGCATCCCCAGCACCATCCTGCATGGCTATCGAGCAGGAAATTCAGGCCAAAGGCTTAACCGCGCCGCGCGTTACGCCGCAGCACATTGAGAGCCTTATCCGCTCCGAAGTTTATTTCACTGGTACCGATGGTGCTAATTCTCCCGGTGCGCGCGTTAAATCTGAATACGTTGAAGGTGAGCGCATCCTGGCACCACTCGATCTGTTAACCTTCTGCGTCCTGGTTCTGCGCAACGGCTTCACCGTCACCGGCGAAAGCGCATGCGCCAGCCCGGAAAACTTCGACCCGGAGATCGGTCGCAAGATCGCCCGCGAAAACGCGGTGAATAAAATCTGGATGCTGGAAGGTTATCTGCTGAAGCAGAAACTGAGCGAGAAATGAAAGACGAATTTGACGGCTTTTAACGCCGTGACATGTCACAATCAGCCCGCCGATGTGCGGGCTTTGTTTTACCCAAGCGCAATATTGAGCCCATTGATTTTATTAACTATTTCCACGGGTCATACTCTGTGACAGCCTTACCCTGCTGACTCTCCTGCCCAGGAATTCGCAGGCGCTTCGTAACCGGGAAAGCAAACGTCAGCAGAAGCGCGTCACCCTTGCCAGGCGAGCGTCCTAATCTCTCTTTGATATCTTCCTTCGGCTCAATGACGATCTTGCCGTCCACCCTGACTTTGTACTCTGCCGCAGACAGGTCATCAGCGGTCTCCTGATCGTCCAGCGAGCCGCCGAGCTTCAGCCACGTTTTGCAGCTGTTGAACATCTCGCCGCGCTTATTGAGCATCTGCGGGTCGGTCGATCCTCCGCCGAACGGAATTAGCTGCCACGTCCGGCCCCAGCCGTCACCGATGGACTTCAGCCCAGTACCGTAGCCAAAGTCGATAAACACCGCGTCAGCCTGGTACTGGTCCTCAAAGTCGGCGATACGCTTCGCCATTATCAGATCGTCGGTGGTCTTGTTTCCGGTCCACAGCACCTTGCTGTGCAGCCCCTGGCGCAGGTATATCACTGCGTCATCCACGCCGGAATAAGCCGGGTCGACACCGATAATCACCGGAGCGTGAGCGACCTGCGCAGCGGTCACTACGCGCTTCATCGCCTCGTCAGTGAGCCCGGTCGGGATAAACTGGAGTTCAGACGCGTCAGGGAAGATACCCCGCACACGGACTTTAACGAAGTCGCTGTCCTCGCCGTAGTCATCCACCCATTTCTGAAGCTGCTGTTTGTTCGTGCCTTCCACGGTGCGGCTGTCAATCTGCGCGCACTTCCAGCGGTGTTTATATTTGCGGAAGCATTCGCGGAAACGCCCGGTATTACGCGTCGGGTTACCGAACGCCACCCAGATGATTTCCGTGTCTTCGTCCGTCAGCGCACCTTCGGCAACCTCCCAGACCAGATCGGCAATATTGGACGCTTCGTCGAATACCACGATGATGCGCTTGCGCTCGTTGTGCAGGCCAGCGAACGCTTCGGTGTTGTGCTCAGACCACGGTATAGCGTCAGCGCGCCAGCGTTTATCGTGCCCAGGATCGTTGCTGTACATCGCCGTGGCGGTGCAGGTGAACCACTCTTTCGTTATGGCCAGGTTCGACCATTTGATGATTTCCGGCCATGTCTTGGTGCGCAGCTGGTTGTCGGTGTTGGCGGTCACCACCACCTTGCAGTCTTCGCAGGTCGACATGCCCCAGTTGATGAGCATCGAAATGAAAGCGGATTTGCCGATACCGTGTCCGGATGCGCGAGCCAGCATCAGCGGCTGGTGACGCGTCGCGGGGTTCTGGAGGTGATCGCGTATCTCGCGAAATGCGTCAGCCTGCCAATTTCTCGGACCGGTGGCGTGCGCCAGCTCTGTGCCATCCTCGCCCCACGGGAATGCATACAGAGCATAGCCCAGCGGGTCATACGTGAACGAAGCAATATCCTCGACGAGCTGCTCTTCAGGCGACACGGCTGCGGCTGTCATTCTTCACCACCAGCCTGCTCTTTGACGCGGCGGCGCGCGGCTGCCATGCGGTCAGCGATGGTGACGGTGCCTGAAACCTCCAGCCGCTCTTTGAACGCGTTGACGTCGACGTGCTTACCAATCAGTTCGAGGTTCTTCACCTTGTCCGGCCATTTGATTTTTTTGAGGATGGTCTCTATCGAATCCTCGTTCATGTTCATGATGGTTGAGGACAGGTCGAACCCGCTGAGCGTGGTACGCCAGATTTTCGGCCACTCGCGGATCGGTTTCAGGCTGCCGTCGTCGTTCAGGATATCCAGCACATCCATCTGGTCGATTTCCACCAGGCGCATGAGGACGTAGTCAGCACTGACACGGTTTCGCTTGTTGCGCTCCTCCATCAGCTCAGCGATTCGTTTCTGGATTCTTTCGTCTCGCATCATCACGCTGGCTTTGACCGCCGCCGTATTAGGCGAAAATCCTGCGTCTATCGCTGCCTGAGACTGGTTTTCTGGTGTCTTAATGTAGGACTGACAGTAAGCCTCCTGCATCGCTGTAAGAGGCTTATATTGCGTTGATTTGCGTTTGTGGGTTTTTGGTGTCGCGGGCATCATTACCACCTGAGTAATTTTATTACCATGCAGGTAATACTATCACGCCCGCGAAGATGTTACATGACTGGTATCGGATCGTCTTCCTGGCTGCCGGCACGGTTGAGGAAATGTGTAACCACTCCCAGCACCGTTGTGTCGTCCAGCGCTTCACCTTCAATAGACTCACCCTCCGGAACGATAAGCGCCCGCCCCTGCACAATGGCGAACTCCGTGCGGCCGCAATAGGAAATCAGCACGGTATCACCCGGATGTGGTTTATTTGCGACGTTGATGATTGCGTAACCAGCCGACGTCTCAACGGTTCGACAGTTGCCGTCGTAACCGCACATGCTGGTGATGGTAAGGCGGGATTCTGCGTAGTCTTTTGCCGGAGATGGAAAGCCCATAATGGAACCTCACATAAAAATACTGTACATTTAAACAGTATAATCATGTGAGGATTTAGTCAATGCGCCGTGACCTGTCACACCGCAAGTTTCGTTTCATGCCAGCCCTGCGTTACCCAGCATGCCGAATCACCGGCGCACGGGCAGGACTTCACCGGCAGGCTGTCGCCGCACTTGCCGCACTGGTTGGCGCTGATAGCTTTGATGCGGCCACGCACCCTGGCATCATCCTGGCGGATCAGCAGAGCAATGTACTCGCTCAGTTCGTATGGATCACGACCCGGGCGACGCTCCGCGCAGTTCCGCGCCAGCATCTCCAGTTCCTGCTCGTCGAGCACCAGCTCCAGCTTGCGCTCACCTGCTTCAGCCTGGCGTGCGCGCTGCGCTGCTTTGCGTTCTGCTGCGGTCTTAGCCATTACCTTCCTCCTTTTTCGCCAGCTTCAGCATCGCGTCGCCATAGCGTTCGATCCCCATCGCAAACGCACCTTTAACATTGATGCGCTGGATAATCTCCGCCGGAACCACCACCGGCATCGGCACGCGGATGACCAGCTTTTTGAGCCTGTCGACTTCCCCGGCCAGCTCCAGCAGGCGGGAGCGACAATCTTCGGCCTCTTCGCGCCACCAGGCCACATCAGCTTTAAGACGGCGCAGGCGCCGCTGTTTGAGCTTGCTCACCATGGCAGCCATCCATAAATCACTGCCATACATAGCAGAACCAACATCACGATGTAGAATGGGTTAGGCATCTCGCACCTCGATCGCCGCTTCAGGAACGGTATCGGCAATCCAGCCTGAGCATTTTCTGCACCGAAAAACGGTTACGCCATCCTGTGAATAAACAAACTGCCCTATCACCTCTGGCTCAACGTTCTCATCCGGATAAAACGGTCTCTTCCTGTCGGTGCGTCCGCACGACTTTGGATCGGCGTTTAACTCGATGCTGATTGGCTCGCCGCAGTTGCATGTACCCTGGATGATTTCCATCACTTCACCTCCCGACGCATCTGTGCGATAGGGTTATTCCAGGCGTCGATATCTTCTTGAATCACTTTGCCGCTACCGCAGCATAGCTCGCAGGAACGCAGCAGGCCGTAACAAACAGGGCATTTCGCGAACGGGCCAAACTGGCGCTTCCACTTCAGAGCTGCGGCTCGCTTGCTGATTTCTTCAATGGTGAGCATCACTTCACCTCCTGCTGCGGTGCTGCTGCAATAGCCTCATCAATAGCCTGGCGAACAGTCATAACAGGATAATTGCTGTCATTGAGCATCATGGCATTACGCTGAAAGTTCGCGTCAAACTTCCACCCATAAGTTGTCCAGTAATACTCATTTAGCCTTTTGTTTTGGGCGTCAAGCCAGTCGAGACGCTTTGTATCTTCTGAACCATCCTGAATCACCGGAGAGTTGAGTTGTTCGGAATTACCGAACGACTGAAGCATGGCTGCGCGATAGGCGTTCCAGCCGACAGCTTTTCCGTGTTCAAACGCGCTGTCAAAGTCATCATCCATTTCCATCGCAGCGGGCACAGATACCGGTGCTGGCGGGGCGGTGCGATACAGAAGCACATCACCCATCTCTGTTCTTGATGCTGGCCATACATCGGCATCGGAGCCAGATTTGAGATAATCAAGATTGGACTGGTCGATGACGCACACAGGCTCCGCTTCGAGCGATGCCAGCGCCCGCTTCATCGCCGCCAGCGCCATGGCCGCGTCTTCGTTTACAGAGCCGGGCGTCGCATCGCGCTCCTCTACAAGCTCCGCGATGGTCGTCAGGAGCCATTCTTTGGTTAATGTCATGGGTTAGTCCTCTTCACAATTACACCGCCATCGCAATGCGGGCAATCCTCGCCCTGCTGTCCATTTTCTTTAATCACTTTTCCGTAATGGCAGCGGTAACAATGTAGGACTTCTGCCTTTTTGGTTGCCCTGATAATGTCTCGACCAAACCCCATAGAAACACGTTCCAGAAAACCGCGCTTTATCAGGTCTTCAGCCATTGCACCCACTTTGACAGGAAAGAGAGAGTCACCATCCCAGAGCGCCGTTTTTCGGTATGGCGATATTTCAATCTCCCAGCGATGAACTATGGCTGGCTTTAAAAACTCGCGCTCTCGCTTATTCAGTGGCTTTTCCATGCTCACTCTCCTTTACCTGCCGCAGCACACTCACGAAGCTGGCTTACATACGCAACCAGTGAGCCGCCGGCAGGTATTTCGCACTCCTCGACTAACTGGAAATAGATATCGGCCGCAGCACGGGTATTGCTGTGCTTCGCGTCACCCATCGCGCCTTCACGAAGAGCATCGCGTTCGGCGGTAAGGTTGGCTATTTTCGCGTCTTTTGCTTCCAGCTCATCCAGCAGCGCCAAAATGTTGGCCGGACAAAATAAAGCGATTGCCTTTGCCGTTTTGGTATCAACCAGTTCAGAAGCGACCGGCTGATAACTCACACAACCATGCCCCTTTGCCACACTGCCTTTAACAATCACCTCAACGCCGCTAAAGCCATTGCGTGTTTGCCATTGCTCGCAGTTAAGCTTTAGCGCAGCCGATTTCAGCTTTTCCATAAGTTTGTCGATGTTGCTCATTGGAACCTCACATGATTCTTCCAGCGATTCTGTGCTGCGCTCTTTTTGAATTGATGCCCTTCACGGCTAACACCACCTAGCGTGAAGAGAACCATGCGGCGATTGCTTACGTTCAGCCACTGGCGCGGGTAGCAGTTTTTCAGGGCGCGAAGAATGATGATTTTTGCTTTACGGTTTTTCATGACTGCACTCCTTTGCGAAGCTGGGCGGCGAAGTCACCGCAAATAGTTGCCGCTGCATCAAGGCCGACCTGTTCGTCCTGATAGCAATTAACAATTGCATTGCTAATTTTCAGGCAAACTTCATCTACTGCGGCGGCCCGCACTTCAGCCAGGAAAGCGTCGGTCGCAGGGGTTTTAACGTCGACCAGCATTCGAACGCTTTCGACATTCTCCGGATCGGTTGATTGCTGCCATCCGATAGTTGCGTCAATCGCTGACTTCAGCCCCGCATTCTCCGCTGCCAGCGAATTACTGCGAGCCAGTTGCACATCCAACTGCGTAGCCAAATCGCTGATCAGCTGAGCCACGTCTCGCACATCGACGGCGCCGCATGATGCCTTCAGCTCTGCTGCCTGGTCATGACCGCGCTTTACCAACTCACTCACATTGCATTCCATCTTTACCCCCGCTTACCCGTATAAGTTATTGATTACGTTGATATCAAAAAGGATCGTCGATTCAGAACACTTCGACATTCCATCCGCCACCGGCTTTCTTCGGCTTCACAGTCACGCCGATGATGCGGAACGGATACTGATCTGCTGCGACTTTGGTTTTCACCCTGGCGTCGTCGGTCCAGAAACCTTTCACCTCGTGTAATTCCATCTCGCCGGTGGTGAGCATCACTGCGAAGTCCGGCGTGTAGAACGTGTTATCAGCCAGTCTCAGCTTGATACCTTCGAACCGGTACCAGGCCACCTCACCGGCATGCTTGCGCAGCTCCAGGTGCTGGCAGTACGCAGATTCCGTTTTGTTCATCTGGCCTGTCTTGAGCCGACCAAGAGCCTGTAACTGCTTTTTCATGTCTTACCTCTCAGGTAATTTAAATCCACATTAGAGTTAAAATCAATAGCTATGCGCATATTTAGTTACCTGAAAGGTAATTATGCTGGCGTAAAAAAATGCGCTGCCGCGCTGGTGCCGCTATGAGGGCTGGTATCCCCTGAATCCCTGCGGTATGGCTTTGTCCGGCTCCGGAACGTCATTGATATCCCTTCGCTGCTGCTGGGCGACTGGCCTTGCCCTGGACTGCTGCACGCTTCTCGCCAGCTTCTGCTGCCACTGGTCGTGGTGGAATGCTTTGCCCTCCGCCTTCCAGTACGTGATGAATTCTACCAGCTCGAACGGTGTGATCTCCGTCTTCAGAGCTATGCCCCACAGCGCAGCGCGCTGGATGAACTGTGGATCTGGCTTCCAGTTGTCGTGCATCTGGAATTTTCCAAACTCACCCATTCCGCCAGGCGCAATGTAGCCATTCAGCATCGCGTTGTTCGCATCCGGATCTGGTTCACCGCCACCAGCAGAGTTATCCACAGGTGAATTTTGCTCGCCCCCTGTGTGGGGTTTATCTTTTATATCTTCTCTTCTCTTTATCTCTTCTTTATCTGTCGTGACATTTCGTGACTTGTCGTGACATTGCCGTGACTCATTGCTTTCTTGTTGCCGCATCCGCTGCCTTTCACGCTGCTCTCTTTTTCTCTGAGTTGCTGATTTTGCTCCTGTTTCATCATTGCCACGGTCCTCCTTTTTAGGCTGTCTCCGCTCCCACCCTGTAAGGTATGTTCCATCCAAAACACGGCCCTGCATGGCGTTAATAACAGCGTCTATGTCACACTCAGTCACGTCAAAATGTGACGCTAAGTCCTCGTTCGTGACATCAGCGTGACCTCGCGTGACATTTTGTGACCCGCTAACAAGAAGGTGGACATAAACGGCCTGAACGAGAGCTATCGGTTGACCGGATATTCTCGCTATGGTTCTCCACTTCGGGTCATTAGGCATATCATGCCAAAGACGTAGCCATTGATTAGCCATATGAACCTACTCTTTCTCGAGATCAGTGATTCCACAAAGGCGCAACCCAGCGAAGCAACCAGTATCAACCATGTCGCAGTACATTGTCTGATCTGAAATGTTCAGCCGGTGCCACATAATGAGCATCGCCTTTTCTTCTTCTGACTCTGCTTCAATACATAATTGAGCACTGGAACCGGAGAAAAAAATCTTCATGCTGCCTCCCGCGCCTTTCTGGCTGCCTTTAATTTATCTGAACGCAACTGCTGCTGGCGTCGAGCCCGCTCGTTGTTGCACTTAACGCATTCACCACTGAGGGTGTAGCGCTCACTGTCATGCCCGTGAATGCACTTCTTGCCGGTGTAGAACCTGGCGAGGCCCATTTCGAGAGCTTCACGCTGAGTTAATCGCTTCATTTGCACCTCTCTTTGAAATTTATCTTTGGTAATTTTGTGCGATGGCCGAAAAAAGATCAACCATATTTGGATCATTATTACCTGAGAGGACTGAATAGATATGAAAAGACCGCCAGAAGGCGGCCTGACGGGGGTTTGAAGGAGGTTTTATTCGTAGAAGAAGATAGCCAGTTCCGGCTTTGTTCTGACCCATCCGCGTTGTTTGCATGCCTTAAATAGCCCATTCATCAATGTCTTACCGGGCATTTTGCGACGGCCTGTCAGATGCGTCTGGATGTAGTGGCTGGTCGTTCCGGCCTCGTCAGCAAAGGCATTTCGCTCATCAGGAGTGAGTTGCAACCAGTGTTTTTTGAAGTCGAATTTTTCGTTCTCGCTCATAGCTATTGCCTGATATTAATTTCAGATAACAAATATTCACCCAGAAGGTAATAAAAATCAAGGTTTGTTACCCTTGAGGTGCATTTACCTGTGGGGTAAATTCGCTTTTAATTGAACCACTAACTAATTCATATATGAGGCGATTCACCAGAACATGAAAAGTATTCAGGATATCCGCAGGCAGAATATTAACGATATCATCGACCGTGACTTCAACGGGGTGCAGACTCGTCTGGCGGAAAAACTGGGAACTCAGGCAAACCTGGTGAACCGCTGGGCCCGCGGGCAGAAGGTGGTCGGCGACACGGTGGCGCGCAAGATTGAGAAGGCAGCAAACAAGCCGTCGAACTGGCTGGACGTCGACCACTCATTATCTGCTGTTGCCATTCCCCAGGAGGAGATCACCCCTTCCGATATCGGCCAGCTGGCGGCGCATAACCTCGAAGTGTGGATGCAGAACAACCGCGACCTTTCATCTCAGGGAAAGGTGTCGAAAGCGTCCGGAGTTGCACAGGCGACAATCCAGCGCATGCTGAACAATGAAGTCAGCGTTTCTATCTCCACCCTGGAGGCGATCGCCAGCGCGTTCGGGCGCCGGGGCTATGAACTGCTCATCCATCCTCGCGACCCGGCGACCATCCATTACGACCGGGCCCGCTACGCATTGTTACCTGAGAGCGAGAAAAGCAAGATCGAGAGCTACGTCGATTTCGTGATTGTTCAGAACGGTAAAACGCAAGAATAACTCCATACATTTCAGATAATAAGCCGCCATTGAGCGGCTTTTTTTTGCCCTTAAGATTACCTCACGGGTAATTTTTTATAATCATATCTATTGACTTCAAACCACATAAGGATAATTATTACCTCAACGGTAACACTGAGGTAACGAATTATGCAGTGGAAAATCATCAACGGTTGGTACTGCGTTACGGCGTGCGGGCTGATGAGCACCAAGTGCCGCACCCTGCATGAGGCCATCAACTGGGCATTTGTCACCAAGATGGCAGTAAAAACTGAAATGGATATGGGGGTGAGCAAGTGAACATCCAGCAGATTAATAACCTGAAAAAAATCATGACCAGCATCGACAGCGACTACCAGCTGAGTCAGCTGCACTACGAGCGCCAGGTGGAGCTGATCGACGCTATCAAGTTCCACCAGCTGCAAAAGCCTTTCTATGAGCTGGAACGCAAAGGCGTGCGCACCGAGATTCTTGAAGAACTGATGATGAGCACGGAATTCGAAGAGGCGCTCGCAGCTTACCAGGCCGTGATGACGAGCATCATCGCGAAGTGGGATCTGGCTGACCAGCTGGACACGGCGAGGACTGCGGCATGATGCAGAACGTCGGCAGCATGGACAGGACCAAATACCTCGGCGGCAGTGATGTCGCCGGCATTCTCGGGATTAGCCCGTGGCGCACTCCGCTTGAGGTGTATCTGGATAAGGTTCAGCCACGCATCAAGCCAGTAGATCCTTCAAAGCAGAAAGTTTTCACGCGTGGCCAGCGTATGGAGCCATACGTAATTGACCTGCTTTCTGAAGAGACAGGCCTCGAAATTATTCATCGCGGCAACCGGTATATCCATCGCGATTACGGCTTTATCGCAGCAGAGATCGATGCAGAAGCAGCTACCGGCGAGAACATCGAGATCAAAACGGTTAGCCCATTCAAAGCTAAGGAATGGGGTGAAGTTCAGACAGATGCGATCCCTGTGCATTACACGGCGCAGGCCATGCATGGACTGATGGTAACAGAGAAGCAGGTATGCGTATTCGGCGTCCTGATCGGCGGTGATGATTTCCGTATTTATCGCGTTGAGCGTGATGAGGAAACCATTCAAGCCATCCTGGAGAAAGAAGTTTCCTTCTGGGACAGGGTGATAAACCTGAACCCACCTGAGGCCACAACCGTCAGCGATATTTCTCTGATTTTTGAGAAGGATTCTGGTTCAAGCATCGAGGCAGACGGTAAGGCCCTGGCACTTTTCAACGACCTGCGCGACATGAAATCACGCTGCAAGTCGCTGCAAGAAGAAATCGCCGTATCGGAAGAGAAGCTGAAGCTGTACATGCAGGAGCACTCAATCCTGACGCTCGACGGGAAACCGATTTGCACATGGAAATCTCAGGTAAGCAACCGGTTCGACCAAAAATTATTCCAGGTTGAGCACCCTGACCTGTACGAAAAATTCAAAACAGCAACGACATCACGCGTTTTCAGAATGAAGTAAGGAGAAAAAATGTCTACCAACGCACTTAAGGCAGCAGCGACCGGCAACCAGGTTGCACAGCATAACGAGAAACCTACCACGCTGGCCGGGTTGCTCGCGGATCCAAAAATCAAGGCTCAGATGGCGCTGGCTCTTCCAAAGCACATGACAGCTGACCGCCTGGCGCGCATCGCCACTACAGAGATCCGCAAGGTTCCAAAACTGGCAGCATGCGACCAGGCCAGTTTCCTCGGTGCAATTATGCAATGCGCTCAGCTCGGACTGGAACCTGGGGGCGCACTGGGCCACGCGTACCTTATTCCGTTCGACAAGCGCCAGAAAATTAATGGCCGCTGGGAAACAGTATCGACAGAAGCTCAGCTCATCATCGGCTATCGCGGGATGATTGACCTTGCCCGCCGCTCCGGGCAGATCCTGAGCATCTCAGCGCGCACCGTCCATGTAAACGACAAATTCAGCTACTCATACGGCCTGGAAGAAACGCTCGAGCACTCACCTTGCGAAACCGGTGATCGCGGCGAACTGACCCATGTATACGCAGTGGCCCGCCTGAAAGATGGCGGCGTCCAGTTCGAAGTTATGAGCCGGGCAGACGTTGAAAAAGTACGGGCCCTGAGCAAAGCCGGCAGCAGTGGCCCATGGGTTGACCACTTCGATGAAATGGCGAAAAAGACGGTGATCCGCCGCCTGTTCAAATACCTGCCTGTCTCTATCGAACTGCAAAAAGCTGTTGTGATGGATGAACGCGCGGAAGCTGGCCTGAGCCAGGATAACGCAGCAGTTATCACCGGCGAGTATTCCGTTGTTGATGATGAGCAGCAGAGCCTGACCGTGGTTTCTGACTCTGATCGCGAAGAGGCGCGGGAATACGTCAGCGCAATTCTGAACAGCCTCGATTCATCCGCAGCAGATGCCAAGGCGATGTTTAAGCGTGCCGAAGATGAGATCAACACCATGGCTGAAAAGCTCGGTGAGGAATACCACCAGGGATTCATGACGACGCTTAACGATATGCGTCCTGAATTCGAATAACACCACCGTGGCGCCACGGCGCCACACCTGCAACCAGGAGAGATAGTTATGAAAGGTGCATTGAGTAAGAAAAAACTCCTTGAGGTGGTGCCACTGTCATGGAGCACGATTGACCGACTGGAGCGTGATGGCGAATTCCCAAAACGCTGGTACATCACCGATGGGAAAGTAGCATGGACCCAGGAAGAAGTGGAGAAGTGGCTTGACGATCGCAGGAAGAACAGCCCGGACGAATTCCAGGGAAAAAAGCCACCGGTTGAGCTGCGGAAGTATCGTCCTGTGAAGGGCGCATCCGTGAGTGCGGCAGCATGACGGCGCTGAAGAAGCATATCGGCAGATGGTCAGATGTGTACCTGTATCTGGCCGTGGTCGCCTACCTGATGTGGCTGGCGGCGGTAATCAGTTGAGAGGTCAGGATCAGATGAAAAAGACGAAGCTTGAGCGCTATCACGAAGACTACGTGTCGCAGCGCCGTGTTGAAAGAGTGGTGGCAGTAACGCCGGAAGCAATGGAGATCGAAAGCCGGGCCATCGAGCGCGAGCGCCGCGGGCACTACCGAATCGCAGCCCGTCTCTGGCTCCAGTGCCTGGATGCGGCTGTCGGTGAAGTAGAGCGCGCCCGCATCGCGGTGCGCCGCCAGCAGTGCATCACCAAAGGTAACCGCACCCCGCATCTGGACTACAGCGGGATCGGATGTCGCGGGGTGGTGTATGACTAATCCGCACGACGGGATCACCGTGGGCAGTGTCACGCCGCCCTATTCCATTAATCGCCGTGGATGGGTAGCACCGAGCGGCGACGTTATCAGAAACCCATTGAAGGCTCAGCGCCTGGCTGAGCTGATGAACAGTAAGAAGGTGGCGGCATGACCGGAAAATACACTCTCATTTACGCAGACCCGCCTTGGGTATACCGTGACAAAGCAGCCGACGGCGAGCGCGGCGCCGGCTTCAAGTATCCGGTTATGAACGTGCTGGACATCTGCCGCCTGCCTGTGTGGGATCTGGCTGCCGAAGATTGCCTGCTGGCTATGTGGTGGGTACCGACGCAGCCGGTTGAAGCGCTGAAGGTTATCGAAGCGTGGGGATTCCGCCTGATGACGATGAAGGGATTCACCTGGCATAAGACGAACAAGCACAAAGGCAACAGCGCGATCGGAATGGGCCATATGACCCGGGCGAACAGTGAAGACTGCCTGTTTGCGGTGCGTGGGAAGCTGCCGGCGCGCATGGATGCCTCGATCTGCCAGCATGTCACGGCGCCGCGCATGGAGAACTCGCGCAAACCTGACGTGATCAGGGAGAAACTTGTGCAGCTGCTGGGAGATGTGCCACGCATTGAGCTTTTCGCCCGCCAGTCGTCGCATGGCTTTGACGCATGGGGCAACCAGTGCGATGGCCCGGCGGTGCAGCTGCACCCTGGTTACGCGCTGGATATAACTGGATTGACGCGGGCATTCGGAAATGCACCGCTTTCACCAACAGACAACCAGGGCCGGGAGCGTGCAGCATGACCATATCTGACCATGCGGATTTAATCCGTCAACTCGAAGAGTGCCGCGCCGTGATACATCAAAAAACAGCACAGGTGAAATGGTTACAAACTGAAAATAGCCATTTGCATAAGAAGTGTGAAGAGTTGCAAATGGCTGTAGAAATACAGAGGGAGTTTATTAGATCGCGAAATTAACAGCTCTGGTTCATCCACCTCTCAAATTTAGACGGGGAGAACGGCACCAGATCGGTGTGCTCCCCATTAATCCAGGCATCAACCATATCCGCCCACTGCTGCAACATATAGGCGCGCTGCCGGGCATACTCCGCTTTGTTATAAACCGCCCGGACTCCTTTCTGCTCGTGCGCCTGTGCCTTCTCGATCCAGTCTGACGGATAATCCGCTTCGTGCAGCAGCGTGCTTGCCGTGCGGCGCAGATCATGCACTGTGAAGTCCTGAATTTTCTCGCCGTCTTTGTTTATGGCTTCCACGGTCCGGTCTATCAGCGAGTTCAGCGCGGCATTCGATAATGGTTTGCGGAAGTTGTAGCGACCGGGCACCAGGTATTCACTGCCACCAGCACACATCTGCAAGCCGACCAGCAGATCCTGCGCCTGCTTCGGCAGGTAAATCACATGCGCGCGCCTGGCCTTCATTCGGTCGGCGGGGATCGTCCATGTCCAGTTCCTGAAATCGATCTCTGCCCACGTCGCGTATGTAAATTCGCTTTTGCGAACCAGCGTCAGCAGTACCAGCTTCAGCGCCATCTTCATGGTGCCCATCGCACCGACGTCATCCAGCGCACGGAAGAATATGCCAATTTCCTCAGGCGACAGTGTGCGCTCGCGGGGCTTAAACATGGCGATCGATGATGGCTTAATGTCGGCAGCAGGATTGAACAGGCCGTGCCCGCGGTCGTTGGCGTACCGGTAGACGCTGCTGATTATCTCCCTGACCTGAATCGCCGTTGCCCGGCCGCCACGCTCGACGATACGGTCGCAAAGGTCGCGCACCATCCTGGTGGTTATCTCAGTCATCATTTTGTTTCCGAGCGCCGGGAGGATATCCCTGTCGATCACTGCCTGCTTCATGGCGCGGGTACTGTCTGCCAGGGTGACGTGTTTCATGTAGGTGTCGGTATATACCGCGAATGTTTCGGCCCCGGCGATTTGCCTGATACCGTCACGTTTCGCCGCAGCAGGCGACTGGCCTGACTTCAGCAGCTTTTTGGCGGCAATGAGTTCCTCGCGCGCTTCCGCCAGGCTGATACCGTCACGACCGTACTGGCCGATCACCAGCGTTTCCCGGCGGCCATTAATGCGGTAGTCGTAGCGGAACGAGACAGAGCCTGACGTGAGCACGGCGACATACAGCCCGTCACGGTCGGAAACCTTGTACAGTTTCTCCTGCGGCTTCAGGTTTTTCAGTTTGGTATCGGTAAGCAAAATTCACCCGTAATGCATCCATGTTTTGTCGGTATGAGAGTATACCTTTCGGGTAATACCGTCACCTGTACCGTCGAAAAATGTGGTGTAGAGTGAATAGATATGAGTAGCTATAAACAAAAACCCTCTGCAATTACAGAGGGTTAGAGAGAAAATTGAATAGATATGATGTGCTATGAGCTAGCTATACATCATTCCCACTCGATCGTCGCCGGTGGCTTGCCGCTGATGTCATACACCACGCGGGAAATGCCGTTCACTTCGTTGATGATGCGGTTAGACACGCGGCCTAAGAAGTCATACGGCAGGTGCGCCCAGTGCGCGGTCATGAAGTCGATGGTTTCAACCGCACGCAGGGAGACAACCCAGTCGTACTTGCGGCCATCGCCCATCACGCCGACGGAGCGAACCGGCAGGAACACGGTGAACGCCTGGCTAACCTTGTTGTACAGGTCAGCCTTGTGCAGCTCTTCAATGAAGATCGCGTCCGCGCGACGCAGCAGGTCGCAGTACTCTTTCTTCACTTCGCCCAGCACGCGTACGCCGAGGCCCGGGCCCGGGAATGGGTGACGGTAGAGCATGTCGTACGGCAGACCCAGTTCCAGACCAATCTTGCGCACTTCGTCTTTGAACAGCTCGCGCAGCGGCTCAACCAGGCCCATCTTCATCTCTTTCGGCAGGCCGCCCACGTTGTGGTGAGATTTGATGACGTGTGCTTTACCGGTTGCGGAGGCGGCGGATTCGATCACGTCAGGGTAGATAGTGCCCTGCGCCAGCCATTTCACGTCTTCCAGCTTCAGCGCTTCTTCGTCGAACACTTCCACGAATACGCGGCCGATGATTTTACGTTTCGCTTCCGGATCGTTCTCGCCTTTCAGCGCGTCCAGGAAGCGCTGTTCGCCTTCCACGTGAACGATGTTCAGACCGAAGTGGTCGCCGAACATGTCCATGACCTGCTGGGCTTCGTTCAGACGCAGCAGGCCGTTGTCCACGAAGACGCAGGTCAGGTTTTTGCCGATGGCGCGGTGCAGCAGCATCGCGGTCACGGAGGAATCCACGCCGCCGGAGAGGCCGAGGATCACTTTGTCATCACCAACCTGCTGGCGGATACGCTCCACGGCGTCGTCGATGATTTTTGCCGGGGTCCACAGGGCTTCACACTGGCAGATATCACGCACGAAGCGCTCCAGCATGCGCATACCCTGACGGGTGTGAGTCACTTCCGGGTGGAACTGCACGCCGTAGAAGCGTTTTTCTTCGTTCGCCATAATCGCGAACGGGCAGCTTTCGGTGCTGGCTACGGTCACGAAGTCCGACGGGATAGCGGTGACTTTGTCGCCGTGGCTCATCCATACGTCCAGCAGCGGTTTGCCGTCTGCGGTCAGGGAGTCTTCGATACCGCGCACCAGCGCGCTGTCGGTGACGACTTCAACCTGCGCGTAGCCGAACTCACGCTCGTTAGAGCCTTCTACGTGGCCGCCCAGCTGCATCGCCATAGTCTGCATGCCGTAGCACACGCCGAACACCGGTACGCCCGCTTCGAATACGTACTGTGGCGCGCGCGGGCTGTTCTCTTCGGTGGTGCTCTCCGGGCCGCCGGACAGGATGATGCCGCTTGGATTGAACTCGCGAATCTGTGCTTCCGTGACATCCCACGCCCACAGTTCACAGTAAACGCCCAGCTCACGCACGCGACGCGCCACCAGTTGAGTGTACTGAGAACCAAAATCGAGGATGAGGATGCGATGTTTATGAATGTTTTCCGTCATTGACGCTAATTCCGAGGCAAGTGAAACAGATTAAATAAATCGCCCGACACGAGGTCGGGCGAAGAAAATCATGATCCCAGACGGTAGTTCGGGGACTCTTTGGTGATCGTCACGTCGTGCACGTGGCTCTCCTGGATACCCGCACCGCTGATGCGTACGAATTCCGCTTTGGTACGCAGCAGGTCAATGGTACCACAGCCGGTCAGACCCATACAGGAGCGCAGGCCGCCCATCTGCTGGTGAATGATCTCTTTCAGGCGGCCTTTATAGGCAACGCGGCCTTCGATACCTTCCGGCACCAGTTTGTCAGCGGCGTTATCGGTCTGGAAGTAACGGTCGGAGGAACCTTTGGACATCGCGCCCAGGGAGCCCATACCGCGGTAGGATTTGTAAGAACGGCCCTGGTAGAGTTCGATTTCGCCCGGGGATTCTTCGGTACCGGCCAGCATGGAGCCCACCATCACGGCTGCGGCACCTGCGGCGATCGCTTTGGCGATGTCGCCAGAGAAGCGGATACCGCCGTCCGCGATAACCGGAATACCGGTGCCTTCCAGCGCTTCAACCGCGTCAGACACCGCGGTGATCTGCGGAACGCCCACGCCGGTGACGATACGGGTAGTACAGATAGAGCCAGGGCCGATACCCACTTTCACCGCGCTGCAACCGGCTTCCGCCAGTGCGCGAGCACCTGCGCCCGTAGCCACGTTACCGCCAATGATCTGGAGATCCGGGTATTTAGCACGGGTTTCACGAATACGTTGCAGAACGCCTTCGGAGTGGCCGTGTGAGGAGTCAATCAGCAGCACGTCAACGCCCGCGGCAACCAGCGCGTCAACGCGCTCTTCGTTACCTGCGCCCGCGCCAACCGCAGCGCCGACGCGCAGACGGCCATGCTCGTCTTTACAGGCGTTCGGTTTACGTTCTGCTTTCTGGAAATCTTTAACGGTGATCATGCCACGCAGGTGGAAGTTCGCATCCACAACCAGCGCTTTCTCAACGCGTTTTTCGTGCATTTTCGCCAGCACCACGTCGCGGGTTTCGCCTTCGCGAACGGTCACCAGGCGCTCTTTTGGTGTCATATAGACGCTGACAGGCTGGTTCAGGTCAGTCACGAAACGCACATCACGACCGGTGATGATGCCCACCAGCTCGTTGTCTTCGGTCACAACCGGGTAACCTGCAAAGCCGTTACGCTCGGTTAGCGCTTTCACTTCATGCAGGGTGGTGGTTGGCAGAACGGTCTGAGGATCGGACACGATACCGGATTCATGTTTCTTCACGCGGCGAACTTCTTCCGCCTGACGCTCGATAGACATGTTTTTGTGGATAAAGCCAATGCCGCCTTCCTGTGCCAAAGCGATAGCCAGACGCGCTTCAGTCACGGTGTCCATTGCTGCGGAGAGCATAGGAATGTTCAGACGAATGGTTTTCGTCAACTGCGTGCTGAGGTCGGCAGTATTCGGCAGAACGGTGGAATGAGCGGGAACGAGGAGGACGTCGTCAAACGTCAGTGCTTCTTTAGCGATACGTAGCATGGGCAATATCTCTGACCTGGGTGGTTAAATATTGCCGTGGCATTATACAGAGCGTAACCGATTGCATCTACACTTTTTTGAAAAAAATGCTTGCGATCGCCTCTCAGCAGGTTACTATCGACTGAATAACTTGCTGATTTAGAATTTGATCCCGCTCACATGTTATCCTCTCAATCCCCCTCAATTTATACTGTCAGCCGCCTTAATCAGACGGTGCGTTTGCTGCTTGAGCAGGAAATGGGACAGGTCTGGATCAGCGGTGAAATCTCTAACTTCACGCAGCCTGCTTCCGGTCACTGGTACTTTACGCTAAAAGACGACACCGCTCAGGTGCGCTGCGCGATGTTCCGCAACAGCAATCGTCGCGTGACGTTCCGCCCTCAGCATGGCCAGCAGGTTCTGGTTCGCGCCAACATTACCCTGTATGAGCCGCGCGGCGATTATCAGATTATCGTCGAGAGCATGCAGCCCGCCGGTGAAGGCTTGTTGCAGCAGAAGTACGAGCAGTTAAAAGCCATGCTTTCGGCTGAGGGATTGTTTGACCAGCAGTTTAAAAAGCCCCTGCCCTCACCTGCCCACTGTGTTGGAGTTATCACCTCGAAAACCGGCGCGGCGCTGCACGATATTTTGCACGTCCTGAAGCGCCGTGACCCTTCCCTGCCCGTCATTATCTACCCAACTGCCGTTCAGGGTGACGATGCGCCGGGGCAGATCGTGCGCGCGATTGAGCTGGCGAATGCGCGTCAGGAGTGCGATATCCTGATCGTCGGGCGCGGCGGCGGCTCGCTGGAAGACCTGTGGAGCTTTAACGACGAGCGCGTGGCGCGGGCAATCTTTGCCAGCCTTATCCCTGTGGTGAGCGCCGTCGGCCATGAAACGGATGTGACGATAGCCGATTTTGTCGCGGATTTACGCGCGCCCACGCCGTCCGCGGCGGCAGAGGTGGTCAGCCGTAATCAGCAGGAGCTGCTGCGCCAGATCCAGAACGGGCAGCAGCGCCTGGAGATGGCGATGGACTACTTCCTCGCCAACCGTACCCGCCGCTTTACCCAGCTTCATCATCGTCTGCAACAGCAGCATCCGCAATTGCGTCTGGCGCGTCAGCAAACCGTACTGGAGCGTCTGCGTCAGCGGATGAACTTCGCGCTGGATAACCAGCTTAAGAGAGCGATATCACGCCAGCAGCGCACGACTCAGCGTCTGAACCAGCAGAATCCGCAGCCAAAGATTTATCGCGCACAAACGCGGATCCAGCAGCTTGAGTTCCGCCTCGCGGAAAATATCCGCTCACGCCTGAGCGCCACCCGCGAGCGTTTTGGCAATGCGGTCACCCATCTGGAAGCCGTCAGCCCACTCTCCACGCTGGCCCGCGGCTATAGCGTGACCACCGCGAAGGACGGCAAAGTGCTGAAGCAGACGAAGCAGGTTAAAGCAGGGGATGTGCTCACCACCCGGCTTTCTGACGGCTGGGTCGAGAGTGAAGTGAAAGAGATCAAACCGGTGAAAAAAACGCGTCAGCGTAAAAGCGGATAAATCTTCGCCGGTTACAAACTATACTGCTGCTATTGCCTTTTTTAATAAGGAGAGCAGCATGCCCCATCTACATAGCGTCATCCCTCCGTATATTCTTCGCCGTATTATCGAAAGCGGTTCTGAGCCGCAGCAGCGCTGCGCCCGTCAGACCTTAACCCACGTCCAGACGCTGATGGCCCATATGCCGGGCAAACCCGCCGCGCCGCATGTGAATAAAGCCGGTCAGCTTGAGCGTGACATCTACGATGCGAAACAGACCCAGGAGCTGCCGGGTACCCAGGTACGCTATGAAGGCCAGCCCTCCAACGGAGATGTGGCGGTGGATGAAGCGTACGATTATCTGGGTATTACCCATGATTTCTTCTGGAAAGAATATCAGCGCGATTCGCTCGATAACAAAGGGCTGATCCTCACCGGCACCGTGCACTATGGCCGTGAGTATCAAAACGCTTTCTGGAACGGCCAGCAGATGGTCTTTGGCGATGGCGACGGGGAAATCTTCAACCGCTTTACCATTGCCATCGACGTGGTAGCGCATGAGCTTAGCCACGGCGTGACGGAGACCGAAGCCGGACTCATCTACTTTGAACAATCGGGCGCGCTGAATGAGTCGTTATCCGACGTGTTCGGTTCGCTGGTGAAGCAATACCATCTTAAGCAAACCGCCGATAAAGCAGACTGGCTGATTGGTGAAGGGCTGCTGGCGGAGGGCATCAACGGGAAAGGGCTTCGCTCCATGTCTGAACCCGGCACGGCCTATAACGATCCGCTGCTCGGTAAAGATCCGCAGCCCGGGCATATGAAAGATTTCATCAAAACGCGCGAGGATAACGGCGGCGTACACCTTAACTCCGGTATCCCCAACCGCGCGTTTTACCTGGCCGCAACGGCGATCGGTGGCTACGCCTGGGAAAAAGCGGGTTATGCCTGGCACGACACGGTTTGCGATCGCAACCTGGCGCAGGATGCGGATTTTGATGCCTTTGCAAAACTGACGATAGCGCACGGCGAGAAACGCTCCGGTAGCGACGTTGGGGCGGCTATAAAACAAGCCTGGGAACAGGTAGGAGTGCTGTAATGCAGGTTCCGGAACTGACGGATGACGCCGTGGTTGAGCTGGCCCGGGAAGGCGGCGTCGCTTTTATCCCTAAGCTGAGCAGCCAGCGCACCATTGCGCTCTCCTCGCTTAATGAGGCCCAGCGCCAGCGCCTGGTGAGCATTCTGGAGCAGGCTTTCCCGCGCGGCCAGCCGCCCGGGCAAGCCTCTTCCCCCGGCAGCGGTGACCAGCGCTATTTCCGCATCCAGATTATCTGGACCGGCCAAAATCAGGCGCACTACGCCGATATCATCGTGCTGGTACCCGAGCAGGAAGCACCCGAGTCGCTGGTGGAACTGTGGCAGAAAGGTGAAGGCTGCGTGTGCGATTAACCTTCAGCCCGAACAAACTCCACGCGTTTTTTAGAGATAAGACCGTGGCCGTTCTGGCAAAAGTAATCCACCGCACCGCAGGCCTTGAGTACCTGAAGCGGTTGATGGCAATCAGGGCAGCGCGCTTCGAGGGGAATATCGTTATTGCAGCTGTCGCAGTGCGCGATACCGTTTTGCGGCTCGAGCGCTGCGTGGCAATCCGGACAGGTTATCGACATGCTCTCTCCTGTTGAGGTGGGCCGGGGCTGGATAACTGCCCCGGCAGGCTGAATAGTATCAGGCTTCGGTAGCCGGTTTTGTCTGCACATTTTCCAGCATGCGACGCACCGGAACAATGAGGACGATCAGCACCGCAGCACAAATCAACAGCGCGATGGAGCAACGGGCAAAGAGGTCCGGCAGCATATCCAGCTGGTCGGCCTTCACGTGACCACCAATCAGGCCCGCAGCCAGGTTACCCAGCGCACTGGCGCAGAACCACAGGCCCATCATCTGACCGCGCATTCTTTCCGGCGCCAGCAGGGTCATGGTTGCCAGACCAATCGGACTCAGGCACAGTTCCCCGAGCGTCAGCATCAGGATACTGCCCACCAGCCAGAACGGAGAAACCCCTGCTCCACCATTGCTCAGCACGTTCTGTGCCGCCAGCATCATCAGGCCGAAGCCCGCCGCCGCGCACAAAATACCGATCACGAACTTGGTGATACTGCTCGGGCGAATATTATTGCTCGCCAGCTTCGGCCATGCCCAGCTAAATACCGGTGCCAGCAGAATGATGAACAGGGCATTAATCGACTGGAACCACACCGCCGGGATCTCAAAATCACCGATCATGCGGTTAGTGTAGTCGTTGGCGAACAGGTTGAAGGAGGTTGGCTTCTGCTCGAACGCGGACCAGAAGAACGCGGCGGAGACCAGCAGAATAAAGCATACCAGCAGCCTTGCGCGCTCTTTGCGATTCAGCCCGGCGAAGATGAACAGGTAGATGAAGTAGAGCGCGACGGAGGCGGCAATCACATATACCAGCACGCTGGCCACTGCGACCGGATTAATCACAATCACGCCCTGGGCAATCAACGTGACGATGATTGCAACACCCACAGCCAGCGCCAGCAGCCAGGCACCCACGCCGTTACGTTTCACTACTGGACTGTTCCAGGTGGAGTCCAGACCGACTTCGCTGTCGTAGCGCTTCATGGCCGGAACGGCAAACACGCGGAAGATAATCAGGGCGACCAGCATCCCGATACCGCCGATACCAAAGCCCCAGTGCCAGCCGTGGGTTTTAATCAGCCAGCCGGAAATCAGAGGGGCAATGAACGAGCCCATGTTGATGCCCATATAGAACAGCGAGAAACCGCCGTCACGACGCGCATCGCCCTTTTTGTAGAGGGTACCGACCATGACCGAGATACAGGTCTTGAACAGGCCGGAGCCGAGCACGATGAACATCAGGCCGATGAAGAACAGGTTGTCGCCCATAATGGCCGACAGGGCAATCGACAGGTGCCCAAGCGCAATCAAAATCGAACCGTACCAGACGGCCCGCTGCTGGCCGAGCCAGTTATCCGCCAGCCAGCCGCCCGGCAGTGCGGCGAGGTACATGGTGCCCGCGAAGATGCCGACAATCGCCGAGGCGTTTTCACGCGCCAGGCCCATCCCCCCGTCGTACACGGTGGCGGCCATAAACAGGATCAATAGCGGGCGAATACCGTAAAACGAGAAACGCTCCCACATCTCGGTGAAGAACAGCGAACCGAGCGGATAAGGATGGCCGAAGAAGGTTCGGCTCTCTTTTTGATTAACAGAGGATTGCATAATTCTCCCGAAAGGTATGTGTCGTGCTTGTAAACACCAGCATGTACGCCGAACGGTTACGTATCCGATCGATTTTTTACATGCGGCGAAATGTTGGTTAACCATTTGATAACCAGGCGCTAGTTTTGTCTAGTACCGAACCCTGGACTTTAAGATGAAAATTCGACGATTGTCTACTTTCTTAGATATAAACATGGTTAAAAGCGAATAGTGATTGACATCACACAGGGAAGGCAGACCTTTTGAATGAGCGAAAAAAACCCGCGACAGGCGCGGGTTTTAGTGAGTTCGGTAAGAATTATTTGCTTTTCTTAATGTGCTTAATCAAACGCTTACGCTTACGCATCTGGTTCGGCGTCAGGGTATTACGTTTATTCGCAAACGGGTTTTCCCCTTCCTTGAACTGAATACGGATAGGCGTACCCATCACGTCCAGCGACTTACGGAAGTAGTTCATCAGGTAGCGTTTGTAGGAGTCCGGCAGGTCTTTCACCTGGTTACCGTGGATCACCACGATAGGCGGGTTATACCCCCCGGCGTGGGCATATTTCAGCTTCACGCGACGGCCACGCACCAGCGGCGGCTGGTGATCTTCTGCTGCCATGTTCATGATACGGGTCAGCATCGCCGTGCTCTGGCGGCGGGTAGAGCTGTCATAGGCTTCACGAACGGATTCGAACAGGTTGCCTACGCCGCTGCCGTGCAGGGCAGAGATGAAGTGAACGCGGGCAAAGTCGATAAAGCCCAGACGGAAGTCCAGCGTCTCTTTCACCTGTTCGCGTACTTCATTGCTCAGGCCATCCCACTTGTTGACGACGATAACCAGTGAGCGCCCACTATTAAGGATAAAGCCGAGCAGAGAGAGATCCTGATCGGAGATACCTTCACGTGCGTCAATAACCAGCAGCACCACATTGGCGTCTTCAATCGCCTGAAGGGTTTTGATCACCGAGAATTTTTCCACTACATCGGTGATTTTCCCGCGCTTACGCACCCCTGCAGTGTCGATAAGTACGTACTCACGTTCATCGCGCTGCATTGGAATGTAAATGCTGTCACGCGTTGTGCCTGGCATGTCGTAAACCACCACGCGCTCTTCGCCCAGAATACGGTTAGTAAGCGTAGACTTACCTACGTTTGGGCGACCAACGATAGCCAGCTTAATCGCCAGATCCTGCGGGTTGAAGTCATCTTCCGGCTCTTCCTCGCCTTCCTCTCCGGCTTCAAACTGTGCCCAGTATTCGGCGTCTTCGTCCACCTCTTCCGGCGGGTTTACTTCATCAACCCACGGCAGCAGAACGGTTTCCAGCAGGCTGGTGACGCCACGGCCATGCGAGGCCGCGATAGGATAAATATCACCCAGACCTAAAGACCAGAAATCCGCAACGGCCTGATCGGCATCGATACCGTCAGTTTTGTTCGCCACCAGGAAGGTTGGCTTTTCGCGTGAACGCAGATGTTTAGCGATAGCGGAGTCCGCGGGCATCAGGCCAGCGCGCGCATCCACCATAAACAGAACCACATCCGCTTCTTCGATAGCCAGCAGAGATTGCTCTGCCATGCGGGTTTCTACGCCGTCTTCCGTACCGTCAATACCCCCGGTATCGATACAGATGAACTCGCGTCCTTCCACCTCTGCACGACCGTACTTACGGTCACGCGTCAGCCCCGGGAAATCCGCAACCAGCGCATCACGGGTGCGTGTTAAACGGTTAAAAAGAGTGGATTTTCCAACGTTAGGGCGCCCGACAAGCGCGACCACAGGTACCATGTTTGAAGCCTCATAAAATTCAAAATAACGTCGCTTTCGCAGCGTTTTTAAAAATGTCAAAACGGCTCCTGAGTGAACAGGAGCCGTTTAGTATACTACAACCGCCGTGTAATTAACGCGTGATCGCGTACAGCGTGCCGTCTTTTGCCTGAATCAGCAGTTTGCCGTCAGCCACAACCGGGTCGGTCAGGAAGCCTGAGCCGTCCACTTTCTGCTGCGCCACGAAGCGGCCATTCTCTGGATCGATCCAGTGCATATAGCCTTCGCTGTCGCCCACCACCAGGCTGCCGTTATACAGTGCCGGTGCGGTCAGCAGACGGTGAAGCAGATCGCTCTGCGTCCACAGCGTCACGCCACCTTCGGTGCTCAGCGCCAGCAGACGGTCGTTCTGATCCACCATATAAATACGGTTGCCGTCGACAATGAAATCGTTCACGGAACCCAGCTCACGTTTCCACATGATCTGACCGCTACGCAGGTCCAGCGCCGTCAGGTTGCCGTTATACGCCAGCGCGTAAACCACACCGTCAACGATGACCGGCGTGGTGTCCACGTCACTCAGACGGTCGATTTCAGTTGAACCGGTCGCCTGGGAAATACGCTGCTGCCAGATCATCTGGCCCTGCTGCATCAGTACTGCGCTGACACGACCGTTGTCACCACCCACAATGGCGGCGCCAAATGCAGTCGCCGGAGCAGATTCACCACGCAGAGACAGCGCTGGCATATCCAGGTTAACCGTCCATTTTACCAGACCATCGGCTTCGTTCAGCGCCTGCAACTGGCCGTTGCTGGTATGGATCAACACCAGGCCGTCGCTGACAACCGGACGTGACAAGGATTCACCGGCAACGCTGGTCTGCCATGCAACCGAACCGTCGCTGGCATTCAGCGCGTAAACCTGCGCTTTTTCGCTGCCCACATACACGTGACCGCCGGCAACGGTCAGGCCGCCAGAAAGCAGCGCAGGTTTACGGGAGAACCAGCCGTCTTTTTCCGCCAGGTTAATGGACCACACTTCTTTTCCGTCATCAGCGTTCAGCGCTTTAACGGTGCCTTTGCGATCGGCCGCATAGACCACGCCGTCAGCAAATGCCGGGCGCAGGTTGGAATAAAAATCGCCAATACCATCACCCACGGAGGTGTCCCAGGCGGTGGACGGAGTGAACTGGTTTTCAACCGTCGGTAGCGGGGACATTTTGACAACGTCTTCTTCGCCACTGAACAGTGAACAACCACTCAATAACGTAACAGAAAGCAGTCCTGGCAGAAGTAATTTACGCAATTGCATTGGGCCCCTCTCAGACGGACAAATTATTTATTTTCATCTGCATCATTTCGCTCAGCGCAGGTGAAGCTTTACTATCCACGCCAGCTTGCCACGCTTTACGCGCGCCCGCTTTATCACCCTTACTCAGCAGTGCTTCACCGCGAAGATCGGCGACAATAGCGGCAAAGCCATCACCTTTGATGGTATCAAGCGTTTTCAGCGCGTCGTCGGCTTTTTTCTGCTGAACCTGAATACGTGCCAGGCGCAGATTGATCACCGCTTTCAGATTTTCGTCACTGGCAGCAGCAAGCCCCTGAGACAGTTGCGCAGCGGCTTTGTCCAGTTCGTTTTTATCAACATACTGCTGAGCCACTTCCAGCGCAGCCAGCGCACCGTAGGTGTTTTTGTTGTCAGCGGCAAATTTCTCCGCAGCCGTCAGCGTTTGCGGCTGATCGGCACGGATTGCGCTAACGGTGTTTTCGTAGTTCAGGGATGAACCGCGAGCAGAGTCAGCCTGATGATTGTTCCAGTAACGCCAGCCAACCAGCGCACCAACACCTAAAATAACCCCTACAACCAGTGCCTTGCCGTTTTCAGCAAAGAAGCGTTTAACCGCATCAACCTGGTCGTGTTCGTTCTCGTACATTTCCACGCAGTCCTTCTCCTTAGCCCAATAGAGTGCGCAAGTGCGCCGCAACGCCATCCTGCGTTACCGTAGTTTGCTCACCAGAGCGCAGGTCTTTAACCACCACTTCGCCGTTGGCCACTTCGGACTCACCCAGCACCAGTGCAATACTTGCGCCCCACTTATCGGCACGAGCAAACTGTTTTTTAAAGTTGCCGCCGCCGTGGTTGGTCATCAGCTTTACGTCCGGCAGCGCATCGCGCACGCGTTCGGCAAGCTGCATCGCCGCAGACTGCGTATCCGCACCTGAGGCCACCAGGTATATATCGACAACAGGATCGGCTTTAAATTCCGGATTAACTGCCTGAACCAGCAAAACAAGTCGCTCAAGGCCCATCGCGAAGCCTACAGCCGGTGCTGCGCGACCACCCAGTTGCTCGACCAGTCCGTCATAACGACCGCCAGCACAGACGGTGCCCTGCGAACCGAGGCTGGTGGTGACCCACTCAAATACGGTGCGGTTGTAGTAGTCCAGACCGCGCACCAGACGCTGGTTAACGGTATAAGCAATGCCCGCCGCTTCAAGCAGCTTGCACAGGCCAGCAAAGTGTTCGCGGGAATCCTCATCCAGGTAGTCACCCAGCGCTGGCGCATCGTTCAGCAGCGCCTGTACGTCAGGATTTTTGGAATCGAGTACGCGCAGCGGGTTGCTGTACATACGACGTTTACAGTCTTCGTCGAGCTTCTCTTTGTGTTGTTCCAGGAACGCCACCAGCGCATCGCGATAGTTCGCACGCGCTTCCAGAGAACCGATAGAGTTCAGCTCCAGGGAAACGTGCTCAGAAATACCGAGCGCACGCCACCAGCGGGCAGTCAGCATAATCAGTTCGGCATCGATATCTGGTCCTTGCAGACCAAACACTTCCACGCCAAGCTGGTTGAACTGACGGTAGCGCCCTTTTTGCGGACGTTCGTGGCGGAACATCGGGCCGATATACCACAGGCGCTGCTCCTGATTGTACAGGAGACCATGTTCGATGCCGGCGCGTACGCAACCCGCCGTCCCCTCAGGACGCAGGGTCAGGCTGTCGCCGTTGCGGTCCTCAAAGGTATACATCTCTTTTTCAACCACGTCGGTCACTTCGCCGATCGCGCGTTTGAATAACGGGGTCTGCTCTACAATCGGCAAACGAATTTCGCTGTAACCGTAGCTGCCGAGCACCTGCTTCAGTGTGCCTTCAATGCGCTGCCAGATGGCGGTTTCGCCAGGCAGATAATCGTTCATGCCGCGGATGGCTTGAATGTTTTTTGCCACGTTTATTCTCTTTCTATATACAAAAAAGAACCCAAAGAATGGGTTCAATCATACATGGGAAGCAGCCTGCTTCCCATCACGTTATTTTTCAACCTGCTGAACGCTGATGCGCTGCGCTTCGTCCATCATCGTCGCTTTTGCGCGAATGCGGGCTTCAAGCTGGTCGATCATATCACTATTATCCAGACGATCTTTACGAACGCCATCTTCATAGAGACCACTTTTCTTGTTACCGCCGGTAACGCCCAGCGTGGACACCAGCGCTTCACCCGGACCGTTCACCACGCAGCCGATGATGGAGACGTCCATCGGGGTGATAATGTCTTCCAGACGCTGCTCCAGGGCATTGACGGTGCCGATCACGTCAAACTCCTGACGTGAACAGGTTGGGCAGGCAATGAAGTTGATCCCACGCGCGCGGATACGCAGTGATTTCAGGATGTCGAAACCGACTTTGATCTCTTCCACCGGATCGGCGGCCAGGGAGACGCGTAACGTGTCACCGATGCCTTCAGAGAGCAGCAGGCCGAGACCAATTGCCGATTTTACCGAACCGCTGCGCAGACCGCCCGCCTCGGTGATGCCAAGGTGCAGCGGCTGATCGATCTGTTTTGCCAGCAGACGATACGATTCAACGGCCAGGAAAACGTCAGACGCTTTCACGCTCACTTTGAACTGATCGAAGTTAAGGCGATCCAGATGATCGACGTGACGCATGGCGGATTCGAGCAGCGCCTGCGGCGTCGGCTCACCGTACTTTTCCTGGAGATCTTTTTCCAGAGAGCCAGCGTTTACGCCGATACGGATTGGAATGTTTTTGTCGCGGGCGCAGTCAACCACCATGCGAATGCGCTCTTCGTTGCCGATGTTGCCTGGGTTAATACGCAGACAATCGACACCGTATTCAGCGACTTTCAGCGCGATACGGTAATCGAAGTGAATATCGGCAACCAGCGGAACGCTCACCTGCTGCTTGATCAGTTTGAACGCCTCAGCGGCGTCCATGGTCGGCACTGAGACGCGAACAATGTCCGCGCCGACGCGTTCTAATGCTTTGATTTGATTAACCGTCGCTTCTACATCCGTAGTACGCGTATTGGTCATCGACTGGACGGCGATAGGCGCCCCATCGCCGATTGGCACGTTCCCAACGTAAATCCGTTTCGATTTTCTACGTTGAATAGGAGCCTGGTTATGCATGTAAAATCTCCCGCATTGCCCGTCTGTTACTGTGCTGCTGATTGTTCGGCATTAACGGTAAGACGCGCAACCTGGTTAGTTCTGATAAAGCGGCTCAGATCGACAGGTTTTCCTTGATACTGGATCTGTACCGCTGCCGGTGCGCCGATTTTAAGCTTGTATGGTGCCTGGCCCGTTAGATTTAACGTGCCATCTTTACGTTGCAGGCCGCTGAACAGCTTTTTACCTGTCGCGTCAGTCACTTCCAGCCAGCAATCAGCCGTGAAATTCATCACCAGCGCATTCGGGTCAACGGCAGGTGCCGCCGTGCCCGCCGGGTCAGTTGGCAGTGACGCCGCGGTGTTATCTGCCGGTGCCGTTGCCGCAGGGGCGGTATCAACATTGGCCTGAGAAGGTGATACGACCGCGTTCTGATCCTGGGCCTGGGTAGCCGGTGCGGTATTCGCCGTCGATTCTGGCGTCGCCGCTGGCTCGGTTGCAGGCGTGCTGCTTGCTGCCGCCTGAGGTTCGCTCGAGGTCGCAGCCCCTTCGGTGCTCAGCGGCACGCTTTGCGCGCCGTTAGTACCAGACTGATTAAGCTCAGCGGAGGACTGATCGGCCATGGTAGTGATCTCTTCCTGTTGCGCTTTGTGGTTTTGCCACCACCATGCGCCCGTCAGGCCGACAACCACGAACAGGACCAGCCAGGTAAAGCTCATCAGCCAGCCATCGCGTTTTTTACGACGTTTACCCAAAGAGAAGCTTTGCATCGGCGCAACTTTTGCCGCACGCACAGGCGCCTGCTTCTCCATCATCGGCAGTAATTCGTCTTCAGGGATATGAACCAGTTTGGCGTAAGAACGGATATAACCGCGCAGAAACGTTGAAGCCAGATCGGCGGGTGCCTTATCTTCTTCAATGTCGCGAACGGTGGAAACCTTCAGGCACAGGCGTTCTGCAACGGCTTGCTGGCTGAGTCCGAGTTGTTCACGGGCGTTGCGAAGACGAACGCCAGTGGAGAGTGCTGCATTTTGATCGTGAGTGGCTTCAGTATTCATTCGCTACAACTACTGGTACGTGAAAATAAGGGTTCAGGTGCCGGTGAGTCACAATGCCACCCGCACCGCGAAACTTTAGGTCAGTTAACCTGGAACAAACAGTATAAGACTGTCGGGCCGCAGATGACAGCGCTGGCAGGCCTTCACGCTAAACTGTTGTTACGTCGTTACATACTGCCCGAAAGTCGTATGAAACGCACCGTAATTATTAATCAGTCGTGATGATTGTGGCTGGTTATTCAGTAAATTAATGCTTCACGGCGCAAAAAATGCGCCGTGTCTGCATAATAATCAAACGGTTTTAACCGCGATTGACTCACCCTGCATACGCTTACGCAGCGTACGTTTCGTGCGGTCAATAACGTCACCCGCCAGCTGACCACAGGCTGCGTCGATATCGTCGCCACGCGTTTTACGTACGATGGTGGTGAAACCATACTCCATCAGCACTTTTGAGAAGCGATCGATACGGCTGTTCGAGCTACGGCCATACGGCGCGCCCGGGAACGGGTTCCATGGGATCAGGTTGATCTTACATGGCGTATCTTTCAGCAGTTCAGCCAGCTCATGTGCATGCTCGGTACCGTCGTTAACATGATCCAGCATCACGTATTCAATGGTCACGCGGCCCTGGTTAGCATTCGATTTCTCCAGGTAACGGCGCACGCCAGCCAGGAAGGTTTCGATATTGTACTTTTTGTTGATCGGAACAATTTCGTCACGGATGGCGTCGTTTGGCGCGTGAAGGGAGATGGCCAGCGCAACGTCAATCATGTCGCCCAGTTTGTCCAGCGCAGGCACAACGCCGGAAGTAGAGAGCGTAACGCGGCGCTTGGACAGACCAAAGCCGAAATCGTCGAGCATGATTTCCATCGCCGGAACGACGTTGGTCAGGTTGAGCAGCGGTTCACCCATCCCCATCATCACCACGTTGGTGATTGGACGTGTACCGGTGACTTTCGCCGCGCCCACAATTTTCGCCGCACGCCAGACCTGGCCGATAATTTCCGACACGCGCAGGTTACGGTTAAAGCCCTGCTGCGCCGTAGAGCAGAATTTGCACTCCAGCGCACAGCCCACCTGAGAAGAGACGCACAGCGTGGCGCGATCGTCTTCCGGGATATACACGGTTTCAACGCGCTGATCGCCAACGGCAATGGCCCACTTGATAGTGCCATCTGAAGAGCGCTGCTCTTCCACCACTTCCGGTGCGCGGATTTCCGCCACTTCTTTAAGCTTATTGCGCAGCACTTTGTTGATGTCCGTCATGTCATCAAAGTTGTCGCTGCAATAGTGGTACATCCATTTCATGACCTGATCGGCACGAAACGGCTTCTCGCCCATCTCTTTAAAGAACTCGCGCATCTGCTGACGGTTCAGGTCCAGCAGGTTAATTTTTCCATTTTTATTGGGAACCGCAGGAATGGCGACTTCGGAGGTATTCACTAATTCAGACATAATTTTTTCCGGCCTCGTTGTTACACGTTGTGGCCCTTGGTGGGTTGAAAAGAAACGCCCCGGTAAGCAGTCTGCTCGTCCGGGGCGTTGCATTGTACAAAGTCTGGCGCAGGGATGCCACGTTTGCACGCGGCATTTACGAAATTATTAGCGAGTGCGCGGGCACACTTCGCCTTCTGCAAAGAAGAATGCGATTTCGCGAGCAGCAGATTCAACAGAGTCGGAACCGTGGGTGCCGTTCTCGGTGAAGCTGTCTGCGTAGTCAGCGCGCAGAGTACCTGCCAGCGCGTTGTCCGGGTTGGTTGCACCCAGCAGATCGCGGTGACGCTGTACCGCGTTTTCGCCTTCCAGTACGGATACCACGATTGGGCCAGAAGTCATGAACTCGACCAGACCGTCAAAGAATGGGCGACCTTCGTGCTCAGCGTAGAAACCGCGAGCCTGTTCAACGGTCAGGTGCAGCATTTTGGTGCCAACGATCTTAAACCCTGCTGATTCAAAGCGAGCGAAGATGCTGCCAATAACGTTTTTTGCCACCGCGTTTGGTTTGATGATGGAAAAAGTACGTTCAATAGCCATTGATAACCTCTGTAAAATGTTCTGTTGTTTTTGCATACCTGAGTATGGTGTGGCGCGGATTATAAAGAGCAATAGCGCCATTGCCTATGGTTATGCATAACATTTTTTTAAAATGAGACGAAGATTAGCAACAGCTCGTATTTCGCATGCCGTACTGATGGTGAAAACAGAGCGGACACTGCTTTTCATCAGAACTAAATGACCAGAAATGACGGTGGCACGTCAAACAAACGGCTTCATATGCCGGTATGGTCACGCTTTTCGCTGTCCCGTCTGTTTGCGTCACGTTTATCGCCGCATGCTGGCATACCGCTTCGCAGCCGCCACACCCCGTACAGCGTCCGGTTTCCACGACCAGTTCAGCGTTCTCAAACCGAATCGCGTTTTCCGTACAACTCCGCCAGCACGCGCCGCAGAGTACGCAGGATTCGGTATCGAGAGTTATCTCTGCCTCGCTAAACGCAGAAAACGCCCTGCGCAGCTCACGCTGACCGGGCACGACGCAACAGACCCGGACATCCTCACGGGGAACGTGCATCAGCGCACGCCGGGCGGTATTTACCTCGTTGACGGGTATATGTTTAAACGCCCACGCTGCTTCACCACGTCGACGAAGCGCCAGATTCAGCCGGGCAATCGCCAGCAACCAGTCAGGATTCTGCTCCGCGTCGATACTGATAAAACGAACGTGGTGCTGCGCGTGCCACAGCAGAAGCTCATTCACCCCTGGCGCACGGTCAGTAAAAGGCCCAACAAGCGTATCGCCACACAGAAAACGTTTTCGCGGCGTGATGCCGGTGATGGCTTCAGCGGGGCAGACAAACAGGCAGTCACCGCATTCAATACAGCGGCTGTCATCAACCGAGACGCCGGTGTCGGTAAAAGAAAAAGCCTGTACGGGACAGACGTCCGCGCAGGCGCAGCAGGAAGAGTGGCGAAAACGGCGACGGACGCACGCATGCGTCACGTCCATCGCCGGGGCAAAGGTTAATCCGCCCATCAGCCAATACTGAAGAAAACAAAGCGCAGCATCAGCTCACCCACAATTAGCAAGGCACTGCCCAACAGCATTGTGCCTCGCGCCGCTTTTAAGCCGCCCGCAGCAAAGCACAGCATACCCGCAACGGAAACGCACCAGCTCAGCAGATGCACGGTTCGCAGTTGCTCCAGCATTTGTAACGGTGCGTGTGGGAACGTCACAACGGTGTTGTCCATAGCCGTAATATCTGCCAGCCAGACGGGCTGCATCACCAGACGTGCAATCACCAGCAGCGTGATAATGACAATCGCCGTTCGCACGCGAGTCTGGGAACGTGCCCCAACGGCCATGCAGGCTGAACCGATAATTCCCACCGAACCGATAAACAGCACCAGGGTATTAATGTGATGCCACGTCACCACGGATGCATGCATGTAGATCTGCGCCATGCAGAACACATCCACCAGCCCGACAAGACCTGCCACAACCAACAGCGGCTTCCAGCCTGGTTTTTTGACAAACATCAGCAGCGTTGCGAGGCCAAGTGCCGCAAGATAAAGACTGGCAAAGATAATCTCACGGCTCAGCCAGGAGCTGGATACGTGACGCAGCGCGTTGAACGCATTAAGTGGATAGCCCATGTGCAACGCGGAGGCGAGCAGACCGAGGCTGGCCAGCACAAACGCTCCGGCAGCCGGCAGCAGCACGCTGCGTTGCGTGCTTCCGAAGGCCAGCCACAGCGTAACGCCAACCGATCCTTGCAGGAACAGCGTAAAAATCAGCAGCGGTAACTCATGCATGACGTTTCCCCTCTTTCTCTGCGCCCTGATGCGCTTTGATCACCAGGTTCGGTTTGGTGATGGAGGAATCAGGCAAGCCTTTCACATCACAGACCGCACCATACTTCGCCCGCAGTTCATCAATCGGCCCGAATTTAATCGCTTCGAGAGGACAGGTTGCCACACAGACAGGCTGTTCCCCCTTCGCCTGTAGATCCACGCAGAAATCACATTTGGACATCTGCCCGGTCTGCTCGTTGAGCTGTGGCGCGCCGTAAGGGCATGACCACGCGCAGTAGCCGCAGCCGACGCACTTATCAGTATCTACGCGCACAATACCGTCCCCCGGACGCTTATGCATCGCGGTGGTCGGACAGTTTTTGGTGCAGATTGGGTCGGCACAGTGGTTACAGGAGATAGAGAGCGTGTAGGCAAAAACGTTATTGCTGACGCCGCCCTGCCCGGTCGGGATAAAGCTCCCGCCATTAACTTCGTACACGCGACGGAAACGACGTCCGACCTCAAGGTTGTTTTTATCTTTGCACGCTACCTGACATGCTTTGCAGCCCGAGCAGCGAGAAGAGTCGATATAAAAACCCAGCTGTTTGTCGCTTACCGGTGCGTAATGTTTAAACTGACTCATGCTTTAGCTACCTCCACCAGCATGGTTTGATGGGAATTCCCTTTCGCAAGCGCGGTAATACGTGCGGAACTGAGCACGTTCGCGCAGCCGCCCTTATCAATACCCTGCTCGTCCGGCTGCCACCAGGCACCTGCCTGCATGGCCACAACGCCTGGAATGATGCGCGGCGTGACCTCCGCCGGGATCTCGCAAATGCCGCGCGCGTTATGAATACGCACGGTATCTCCCTGCGCAATGCCGCGATTTTGCGCATCCTGCGGGTTGATCCACAGCTTTTGCTGCTGCGCCTCAATTAACCACGGGTTGGCGTACTGGGTGGAGTTAGCGCGGTTTTTTCCTTTTCATGTAATCAGCTGGAGCGGGAAGCGTTTCGCCAGCGCGTCTTCCGGCCCTTCATGGGCAGGCACGTAGTGCGACAGCGCCGGAATTTCCGGGTGATGCATGTCGTACAGACGCTTCGAGAAGATCTCAATTTTTCCGGACGGCGTCGGGAACGGATGATTCTGCGGATCGCGAATGTTGTCTTCAAAGGCGACGAACGGCGCGCTTTTGAAAAGGTGCTGACGCGTCTTCTGTAGCGTCGCGAAGTCCGGCAGGTTTTCGTTAGGCATGGAAAGACGCGTCTGCTCCCAGATGTGCTCAATCCACGCTTTTTCGTCACGCCCTTCACTGAACGCGGGTTCGACGCCAAGCTTAGCGGCGACCTCCCGCAGCCAGTCGTAGTCTGAACGGCGTTCAAATTCAGGTTCAATGAGCTTTTCTGACAGGATCAGATAGCTTGCCGTGCCCCAGGTTTCGCCGATATTCCAGCGTTCCATAAAGCTGGTTTCCGGCAAAAGAAGGTCGGCGTATCGGGCGCTCGGCGTCATAAACAGATCGCTTGCGACGATAAACTCGATTTTCGACTCGTCTTCCAGGACACGGGTTGCCTGATGAAGATCCGGGTTCTGGTTAGCCAGATAATT